>FSSH01000701.1_pt2 | contig 33294 bp, 27 predicted proteins | sample 1166101 | NCBI WGS metagenome assembly FSSH01 (sample SAMEA32972668, study PRJEB13176) | freshwater metagenome | biome: Drinking water system; feature: Biomass in drinking water that filtered by 0.45 um membrane; material: drinking water | place: USA | collected 2012-12-20 | depth 0 m
ACAAACAAAACGGCTATGTGGCCGTCGAAACAGCCAACGAATGCCCTCATCACCAAGCCATCATGGTAGACAACCATAATTGCCGGTTAGGTAAATGGTATTACGAGGGACTGGGTTATGAAAAATTCCGTTCGACCAGCGCTTACGCCAAATTGAATCAACCGCATGCCGACGTGCATAAAACTACACAACGGGCTTATGAAGTCTCTCGCGACAAATGGGTAGATGATCCCGGCATGCTCGATGAAATCATTCGGCAAATGCAACTGGCCGAGGCCGCCAGCGCCGAGGTGATGCAATATATCGATGCGATGGTGGAAGAACGACACAAAAACGTATAGCACACAGCTTACAGAATCGCCGCAACGCAAGTAGCTTCGGTGCGAAGGCGGCGTAACAATTAGGAACCTCACCCTCAGAGCAATAACTTTAAGCTAGGAGTTGGACATGTTGCAGGGTCGAATTTATTCGACCTTTGATGCATATAGTGCGAATAAATTCGCACCTGCAAGTTGAATTGCTCCTCCGGGAGATGGCTAGGGTAAGGAGATGTAAATACCTTTTTTGATTCTCATCGCCTTAAACACACCCTCTTGAAAAGGGCTGTTGGGCTTTTCTCTGAATAGTTACAAATTCTGGAACAAGCCTAACTTCCCAAATATTCCACCGTCACTTCCGCCAATCCGCGCATGCCGATCTGTTCCGCCGCGCCCTGGGACAGATCGATAAGTCGATTAGCCTTGAAAGGCCCTCTATCGTTGATCACTACATCCACGGAACGGCCGTTACGCAGATTGGTAACCCTAACTTTGGAGGGGATAGGCAGCGTTTTATGCGCCGCCGTCAAGCCGCGCGGATCGAAGCGGTCGCCGTTGGCGGTAAAATTACCGGATTCTGCGCCATACCAGGAAGCCAGACCCTGCGCTTTGTAACCCAGCGCGCTGTGCATGGGTGAATATGTTTTACCTTTAACTTTGTAAGATTTAGTGTAAGTGGTCTTGGTAGTACCGGGCAGCATAGCTTGGTCGTCATTGCGTTGCAGCGTTGGAATACCGGAACAAGCACTAAGCAGACTAAGAAACATTAGCGGCATAACCGCATGCCATCGCAGCACGTTGAGGCTAAATCGGCTTGAAAAAGCCGATACCGAGTCTAAAAACATAACTGTTTCTCCGCGTGGAAGGCTGCTTAAACAAGCAGTCTTCAATGGATTGAGTTTGAAAAATTCAGAAGAGATTGCCGAACGGGTTTATGCTGACGTATTGGTCAGTTGACTACCCGATGGCCGCGTTGGCGTAAGCAGTTGTTGTAGGCGTTTTTATACCGGTCTTCGGATTGAATACCTTGTTTGGATGCACCGCCGATACCGCCGGCAGCCGCACCGATAGCCGCGCCTTTTCCAGGGCTGCCGAGCACAGCCCCCAAAGCGGCGCCGCCGGCCGCGCCAATCAGACCGCCAACGCCGGCGCCTATGGCGGTTTCCTTCGCGGTGCCCCCCGACGCTTGCGATGCCAATTGCTGGCACTCATGCATATCCTGATTCAAGCGATAAGAGTTTTGGTTGTTGTAGGTGTCGACGGTTGGCGTCCAACCGGTTTGCGAGGCACAAGCCGATAACAGCAGACAACCGGCAGTTACTGAACAGACTGTTAGCTTCTTCATTATCTGTTCATCCCATTACCAATCCACGAACCGGCCGCAGCACCGATACCGGCCGCCAATGGGTCGCCCCGGCCCATTTCATAACCCATCGCACTACCGACCAAACCGCCGACCAGGCCCTGTGGAGAACGCTGGTCGTACCCGCCATATCTAACAGGAGGTGGTGGCGGTGGCGCGTAATAGTGCTGTTGCATAGGCACATATTCCACTACTCGCTCGGGCACGTACACGCGCTCCACAGGGTAAGCCGGGTAATACTCGCGGCCGTAACCGTGACCATGATGGTGGTGCCGATGATGGCGATGCTCACCCCAATCGTCATCGGCCAAAGCCACTGACGAAAACAACAAACCGATCAACATGATTTTTGTCATTCTGAACATATACGACTCCTTGTTGGGAAATTATTCAGTTGCGGGAAATTCTAGGGAGGCTGCCTTAAAACAGAATTAAGGGCAGATTATGATCGGATTAAGAATATTGCCCTGCTGGTTCGGGCCTTACGGGCAGAAAAGACGAGCGACAAACCGAAGAGACCACCACCGAAATACCCGCCCGCAGCTGGTTTCCGCGCAAGCGAGACGGCATGCCTTGTCATATTTTTGTCACGCGCCGGCTCTATACTCGACTAATGATTTTTGCGCTTATGTGAGGAGTTTGTTGTGTTAAATCGAATTAGAGAAATGCTTTCGCGAGGTAGCATCGCCAATAAAATCGACAGCGAAGAGTGTCCGATGGGCTCCGAACATGTCTTGCCGGCGGAGATGATTCAGTTATTGTCCGGAAAATCTCGGCCGACTCACACTGACATGAACCAGGGCAATACCCGGTTAGTTCTGGATGAGCATGAGTTGGCGCTGAGCTATTAAATTAAGCACACTCTCCTCGCGGGAGGGCTGGGGCAATGCCGTTAAATTAAGAACTTGTAGGTACGAATTCATTCGCACTATTAGCAGCAGAAGTCGAATAAATTCGACCCTACACAAATCTTAACTTGACGGCATCGAGGCTTGGATGGCGAGAATCCGATTGGGTCTGATTATTCCTGAACAACTACTTTAGCCGGCGACTTTTTCCAAAGCCCGCCACCGGCAAAACAGTTCCACCCCCAGCGCAGCCAATTCAACAAGGCTGCGGTCATCCACAAAGACCAAGCCAGCATTAAAATCCGGTAGGCCAGTAAAGGCAGGCTGACTACCGTGGCAATCGCCAACTGCGGACCATTGCGATCCTGATACCAATTCAGCAAGGTCGCCGAAGATTGACTCCCGGCAATCTGCATATCCGGACTACCCAACAAGCCTTGCTCGACCGCAATCGCTATCAGCAACAGCGCCAACAGCGTCAAACCGGCCAGACCGATTTGCGCCAGATTAAACCAGCGCGGCCGTTCCGGCGCATGGCCGGCGCGGAAACCCAACGCAAACAACCAGCCCACCACCAAAAACGCTGCGGCAATATGCAACTGGCTCAAGCCTATGAGCAGCAAAAACCACTGCCAATGTTTTAACGGCGTAATACTCAGCTTACCCAAACCCGCCGCCAATAAGGCCAGCACTATCAATAAGCCCCAGATCAAAGTGGCCGGCCCGAATTTCGGACCAAAAGTCCACAGCAGCCAACGCTCTTGCGGCATCAGCAATTGGATGCGGCTGTTAACACTGGCAACGCCGAGATCGACCAGCGGCGTGCGCAACAGCAAACCGGGCTCTTTGGCTGTTTGCCAATTCAACACAATTTGCTGAGTACCGGGATGTATCGGCAAACTCACCGTCGCGCCTTGCTGGCGAATCGGCTGACTCACGCCGTCTATCGTCACGCTTTGCAATTCCGCCTGCTCCGGTAGTTTTACGGGGTGTTGTCCGCCTTTGGAACTGCGGATACTCAAGTTCAATTCCACCGTTTCGCTACGCTGTCCGGGTTTGACCATCAATTCGCTGCTATCGATGGTCAAAGTGGCACCTGCCACCCCTTGCGGACGGCTGATAGTCAGATTGACCCGCTCGCCCGGCCAAGGCCGCCATTCCGGTAACCACTGGCCCTGCCCATCCTGATGATGCACCACCGCAATGCCGTCGGCCTGCAAATGCCAAATCGGACTGACGTCGGCGCGCCATACCTCGTGCCATTGCGATGTATCGGCAGCCTGCAATGCCAGTTGCCCGGTTTTTGCCAGCGCCGACTCCCATTCCAGCGTCGCCTGGCCGGCCGCCATGTTGACTAACACTTTCCCGTCCTTGACTCGTACCTGCGGACTGGTGACCGCTTCGCCCGGCAATAACGGCAGCTCCAGCAACACCGGACTCAGTGCGCCGGCCAATTGCTCGACTCGGGTGGTCACGCGCCAATCCAAGCCCAAATGCAAGGTTCTTTCCACCCGCACAAACGCCGGCAAAGCGGTTTGTTGCAGCTTATTTTTCGGCCCATTATCGGGTTGCAATCGGCTGAACTCCAGTTGCGGACCCACCTTGCCGTCTTCATACCAGCCGTCCACCCGCCAACCGTCGGCATTCACGCTGGCATGCTGTGGGGGCAATGGTAACGGTAAACTGAATTTATCCTGCGCGGCATAGCGGCCCTGCATCACCACCTTATGCACACCCTGCGTCACGACCAACCACAAACTGCCGTCATCCTGCCGGATCAAGGCTTGCGCCTCGCCGCCATCGACACTAACCTGCTCCGGAAACCACTGCTCGAGCTGAGCCGGCAACGGTACCGCCAGATCCTGCTGCGCATGCAATTGCAATTCGATGCGCAGCAACTCCGGCTTAACCGATAATTGCATGTCGGCTATCTGCGCGCAGTTGGGCAGACATTGCGGCGCTTGCAGCAAGCGGGTTTTAAGTTGCTCCAACATTGGCGCGTCTGGCAAATCGGCATAGGCCTTTTCGTTGGGCGACATCAACAGCGGCAACAGCAACAGACAGGTCAAACTCGGCAAGGACGAGCGCCAGTCACTGGCGATGGCACCGAGCATTTTCAAAACCAATACCGCCACCAGCGCAGCTTGGGCAAAGTGCAGCAACATCATCATAAACGGCGACAAATACCACAGCCGGATTTGCTGCCCGCTATCGACCGCGCCATTCCAGCTTAAATGCACGTTGTGCCATCCCCAATGCGGCAGACCGGGGCCGGTTTGCAGATTAGCTTCCGGATCGATACGTTGCAAACTGGCCGCGCTGCCGCCGTAAGAACTGGACGCCTTGGGTTTAGCTAAATACTCGCGCTTCGTTTCGGCAAGTTCGCTCAGTTCCGGCTCCATCGCCGAATCCGTCATCTGCTCGGCCTGCATCGCCATCGGTGCTGCCGCACTCACCACCGAATGCAGGCGTTGAATGGGTTGTCCGGGTAGTTCCAGTTGCGGGTAAATACCGATACGAATCTGGTCTATCATGAACGGAATCGTCAGCATCAGCAGCGCCAGCCAGCTGGCGTTGCGATACCATTTCAACCATTGCCATAAGCTACCCGCCGGCAATACCCGCAGCAGAGCCGACACCGCCAGCACATTCAGCCAAATCAAGCGCGGCGCGTCAGTCTCATGCCAAATCAGCGCCAAACTCAGCAGGGCAAATGCGCCCCATTGCGGCGACCAGAGCCGCCCCACCGCTAATGCCGCGATCAAGACCAAAAACAAGTCCAGCAATGTCCAGCGGTTTAACCAGCTATTCGGCACATTATCCACGCCGCTGACCGCCAGCAAACGCCAGCCGGGCGGGATGTTGAGTTCGGCCTGTACTTGCTGAAAACGCTGCTGCCAACCGCTGGCGTTGAGGACATTCAAATCGGCTTCGATCCGGCTATCGGCATTGAGGCGGATAGCCCCGCGTCGGACTTCGACACCCTGGCTGCCATCGGCCACCTGGGTAATCAATTGACTCTGACCGTCCAGTTGCACCTGCCCCAGCCCCAGTTCAGGCAATGCATTCAGACGCCAGTCGCGGCTCATGCTGCCGGTAATGTTATCGCTGACGGTGTAGCCGCCGCCCTCGAAATCCAGCCACAGCGTGCGATTCAGCTTGAGTTGATTCGGCTCGGGCTCCGGGTCGCCTCGACGGATTATCTTAAACGCCATGCTCTCGCCCTGCTTTATCTGATACGTGGGCAGATGCCGCCATTCGGCGGGCAGATTGGTTTGACTGCCGTCTATCGCGTTCAAATTCTCGATCTCCACCAAACGCAAGGCCGGCGCGGCCTGGAATGCCCATAACTCGTCGGCAGGCCAGTTCTCATCTTTTATAGTCAAATCCAGTTGCGTCAAAGCTTGCGGGTGACGGCCATGAATATCGATGCTCCAGCGCCCCGGCCGCACTTGCACCAATAGTCGCCCGTTACCGTCCAAACGAGCCGGTAAAGGGCTATTCAGTGCCACCGGGATAAAGTTAGGCAACAAGGCATAAGGAAACTCGATTTCCCGCGCCTTGCCGGATACTTCCAAATCCAGACGCGTGATGACTTGTAGCGGCACCTCGTCCAGCACTTGCCGGAATACTTGCAGGTCCAGCCTATCCTGCTCCCGATCAGCAGTATTGCCGTTCTCGGTATTCAGCCACAACGCACCTTGTTTGATTTGCGGATACGCAACCGGCTTATCGTTGACGCTGAGCTGAATCAGGCCGCTGGCCTCGGGCAGGGCTAATTGTTCCGGTAAATTTTCCCAGAGAAATTCGCCGCTAATTTGGTATCGGCCGGTCGGTAATTGCACAGCCGGCTTGCCGTCTTTTTCCACGACCGGCTGGGTTTGTTTGTTGACTAAGACGGCTTGCGGCCAATGTTGGATGTCGCCCGGCAAGATAATCCAATCCTTGCGGTAAACGGTCCAGTCCGCAACGAAGTTGCCGCGCTTGGCTTGTAAATTCAGGTGCAGCGCGCCCGGCCAGGCGCAGTGCTTTTGTTGAAAATCGTCGAAGAAGAATGGACAACGGTATTGGGTTTCATCGGCCAACACCCAGTTGACCCAGGGCTTTAGCGGTTCCGGAAGGTCTTGAATCTCCAACGCCCTTGCTGTCTGCAACGACGCCTGTCCAAGCAATAACCACAACACAAAAACGAAGCGTCCCATAATATCCTCCCATTTCAAACCGTTAATTTTGCCGGGTTATTGGCGTTGGCGATGGGTTTCGCTTTGCTCTACCCATCCTACGAAATTACATAAAATTAGAGTTGTAGGATGGGTAGAGCAAAGCGAAACCCATCATCAAACACCTATTCCAATTCCAAATCACTTTCCAATCCTGCGACTCCACCCCAATCCATTGGCAAAATCCCTTGATATACAAATTGATGAAACGACGAATAAGGCCAATCCGCGACGGTTGCGACATGACCGTGTTTCACCGGATTGAAATGAATGTAATCCACGTGCCGGGCAAAGTCGTTATCGTCTTTTATACGGTGCTCCCAAAATCGTCTTTGCCAAATTCCTCGCTCATTTTTAAGCATACGGCTGTTGGAAATTTTTTCACCTGTTTCAAAATGCCTGGAAAACACGGACTTGATCTGTCGCCAACGCAAACTGAAATCATCGTCACCATCGGGTAAAGTCCAGATGGCATGCAGATGTTCCGGCAACACGACAATAGCTTCTATTGTAAACGGATGTTTTTGTTTAACCGTACGCAAGGATTGTCGCAAAACTTCAATATGATCCGTCAGAAGTGTTTGGTTTCTATCAGCCAGATTTACCGTGAAGAAATAAGTGCCACCTTGGACTCGATGACGTCGGTATTCGGTCATGGTTAGCCTATTAAGAAGTTAACGATGGGTTTCGCTGCGCTCTACCCATCCTACGGAATTACATAAAATTAGAGTTGTAGGATGGGTAGAGCAAAGCGAAACCCATCAAACAATCTCTATTTTTATTAATTCGTAAACAATCCTGATCTAAAGCTGTGTTTATTCGCTATTTGCAATAGAATACAAACCATCCCCTTTTCAACAGCTAGCTCTCCGGAGAATTTGACATGACTGATAAAAAAGTGACGTTAAAACAGGATGACCAGGACCGCGTTATCGAATTACCGGTCACGCCAGGTACCATGGGCCCGTCCGTCATCGATATTCGTTCCTTGTACGCGCAGACCGGCCATTTTACTTACGATCCCGGTTTTACCTCCACCGCCAGCTGCACTTCAAAAATCACCTTTATCGACGGCGACGCCGGCGTGCTGTTGTATCGGGGCTATCCCATCGAACAACTGGCGGAAAAATGCGATTTTCTGGAAGTCTGTTATCTACTGCTGAACGGCGACCTGCCCAACGGCTCGGAAATGAAAGGCTTCGTCACCACTATCAGCCAGCATGTCATGGTACACGAACAGCTGATTAAGTTTTACAGCGGATTCCGCCGCGACGCGCATCCGATGGCGGTACTGGTGGGTGTAGTCGGCGCGCTGTCGGCGTTTTATCACGAAGTAATGGACATCACCTGCAAGGAAGACCGCTATATCTCGGCCATCCGTCTGATCGCGAAAATGCCGACCATGGTGGCGATGTGCTACAAATACAGCATCGGCATGCCGTTTATCTACCCCAAACGCAAGTTGGGCTACGCCGAAAACTTCATGCGCATGATGCACGGCGACGCCGGCGAAGACTATCTGGCCAACCCGGTTTTGGTTAGAGCGCTGGATAGAATCCTGATCCTGCACGCCGACCACGAACAAAACGCTTCCACTTCAACCGTAAGACTGGCCGGCTCCAGCGGCGCCAACCCCTATGCCTGCGTGGCGGCCGGTATCGCCTGCTTATGGGGCGCGGCACACGGCGGCGCCAACGAGGCGGTGTTGAACATGCTGGAAGAAATCGGCGATGTATCGAAAATTGGTGAGTATGTCGCCAGAGCCAAGGACAAAAACGACCCGTTCCGCTTGATGGGTTTTGGCCACCGGGTTTACAAAAACTACGATCCGCGCGCCAAACTGATGCGGCAAACCTGCCACGAAGTGCTGGACGAATTGAATCTGAACGACGACCGTCTGTTCAAACTGGCGATGGAACTGGAACGGATTGCGTTGGAAGATCCTTACTTCGTCGAGAAAAAACTCTATCCCAACGTGGACTTTTATTCCGGCATCGTCCTTCGCGCGCTGGGCATCCCGACCGAAATGTTCACTGCGATCTTCGCGCTGGCCCGTTCAGTGGGTTGGATAGCGCAATGGGACGAAATGATCTCTGACCCTGAATTGAAAATCGGCCGTCCGCGCCAGTTGTATAAAGGTGTGACGACTAGGGATGTAAAATCGATTTCTAATCGGTGATAAAACAAATAGTTAAGTCCCCTATCCTTCTGGACAACTGCACATAACTTAAAGACGGGCAGCCCCTTCTCCCTCAGGGAGAAGGCTGGGATGAGGGGATCAATAAAGTTCTTTGCCTTATTTATTCTCCTCACCCCAACCCTCTCGGCAAATGCTCCCGGCGTTGCCCTACCTCCTGCATCCGTGCAGTAGTCCAACAGGAGAGGGGGCTTAACTTAACGGTATTAACTCTAGCTCTCTCCCTTAGTAAGGGGGGGATTTTTTGGAGGTTATTTAGCGCATTGGTTGATGACCTTCAAGAAGTAACCGCCGACCGCTTCAACAACCTAATCCTCCAAAAATCCCAGGCAAAGCGCAGCAGAAACACCGGATTGGTGGAAAAATAGCGCTTAATTAACCGCCTATCCTTGGCCATTCGATAACACCATTCCAAACCGCTTTTCTGCATCCACAGCGGTGCCCGCTTGATGTGTCCCGAGTGGAAATCAAAAGCAGCACCCACTCCTAATTGCACCGGCACATGCACTCTATCCAAATGCGCCGCAATCCATTTCTCCTGTTTGGGCGCGCCTAAGCCCACCCAGAGAAAATCCGGCTTGGCCGCGTTGATCAAATCTACCAATTGTTGATCTTCTTCCTCGGACAAGGGTCGAAACGGCGGAGAATGCCAGCCCACAAGCTCGGCTTGCGGATAGCGCTTGCGGATGTTGGTAACCAAGTCCGCCAAGACCTCGTCCTTGCCGCCCAGAAAAAAATGCCGCCAGCCCAGTTGCTGACCATGATCCAGACATTTCAACATCAAATCCGGACCACAAACCCGCGTCTTAATCTCCGCTTGATGCACCAGCTTGGCATACCAGACCAAAGGCAAGCCATCCATGGTAGATAAGGCTTTGTTGGAAATATCGCGCAACTCGCTATCAGTTAGACAGGCCACGGTGGTATGCACGTTGGCAATACAGACCTGATGGGATAGGCCGGTGGCTATCCAATCCTGAAAAAGTTGTAACGTAAGTTCGTAAACCAGAATAGGGAAGCGTATTCCGAAAATATCTACTGACTTGATTGACTGCATTCCGTGCTCCATCGGCGGTTAATTGAAAATTGATGCTTTTAACTTTGTCACCCTAGCATCGCTATATTTGCCCCCCGAGTCAATTCAAAGCAGTCCAATTCGACTAAATCAAAGCGATATCAACAGGGCAACGCTGGGAGTAGTTGCCGAGAGGGTTGGGGTGAGAAGAAATAAACCGAGTGGATTGCTACGCTCACTCCCTATCCCCCGGGCAATGCCGTTAAGTCAAGGTGCTTCCCCCTTTGAAAAAGGGGGATCGAGGGGGATTTATTCAGAAAATCTCCCCTGCCCCCTCTTTTTCAAAGAGGGGAAATAACAAGACTAAACCTTAACGGCGGTCCCTCCGCATCCACCCTCTCCTCCCACGAGGAGAGGGCCTTTTAAAAGCCGTCTTTAAGTTTGAGGAACGCTACCATAGCTAAAGCGCTCCGAAAACCAACGCGGTCAGGGCGCACAATTAACCACCAACTCGTCACTATACTGTCCAATCTCCTTATCTTTCTGGATATAAACCGCTGTATAGCGGCGCAATTCCGGCTTGCCGGCAACCAGTAAAGGTCGGTTATCGACATAAGGCGGTATCGTATCCCTTGCCAAAAATACAAACTCCGACTCACCCTCGCGCTGACAATAGATATTGATACCGTCGCTCTTAGATTTAACAAAATTCAGCACCACCACACCACCCGTCTGATCTACCCCGGTCAAGACCGGGTTGGCTTCGGAAAGCTTGGTCGTATCTTCCGAGCCGATGATACCGAGCAAATTACCCAAAGCATCGGAATAAGCCGGATGCGCCTTGATTCGCCTGACTAAAGCTCTAACTCGGCTTTCGATATTATTGCGACTGGCAGTTTTAGCTGCCGTGGCATGCCTTGCTGCCGCTGAAGCGGCATTTACTTCGCCGATCTTGGTATGTAACTCCTGGTTATCGCTATCGACACTGGCAATATCCTCGGAGGATAAACCAAATTCAGCCTGACGCGCGGCGAGATTGACCTTAAAACGATCATGCCAAATCAATAAATCGCTATCTGGATGTGGAAAGTAATCGGATTTAGCCATTTTGAATTCTCCTTATTGTTACTAGAGGGAACCTAAAAAATTAAGAAGCCGCCTTCTCACTCTGGGGGATCTCGTAAAAAATCGAAATAGTCCCTTCTCCCCCAGTACCCGCAGGGCATAAAGGAGAAGGTTAGGATGAGGGTATATAAAACACTAGTTTATTGCCTTCTCACCCTAGCCCGCTCCGTTATGCCCAGTAGGCGCGGGAGGAGAAGGGATTTTTAGACGCTTAAAAAACGCAATACCGCACAGACATCGACGCGGCAGACTCCACCGTAGAACCAACCGAAGTAGACGGCAAAACCCTAACGGCTTAATTAATTCTATATACATTTTAAGAAGCTCTACAAGCCGTTGCTGGTGCGGCTAAATGTCGCGTCCGCACCCACGACTAACTCATGGTTGCCGACAAACCAATTGGCGGCAGCCATAGAAGGCTCATCGGCACCTACAAAACACCTGGCGGCACCCACAGAAGGCTCAGCGGTGCCGACAAAGTGCCCGGCGTTGCCAATCAAGGCCTGTAGCGTGCCTACGAGCTATCTATGAATGCCCACACATCGTCCAGAACAGCCCAGGAAACAGGCTTAGGCACACCATTAAGATTTAATTAAAATAAAAAAATGGCTTGGTTATCAAGCCATTATGTTTTAGGCTGTACCTAGCCTCCAATATCATCCGCTTATAATTCGACACACTTGGCCAGGCTGGAACAGTTGGCTTGATGCACGCATCAACAACACCACTCACGCCAAACCTGACGAATTTACTCATTGGTGGCACATAGCTACAGGGAACCTTTAAAAATTAAAAAATCTCCTTCTCCCTCCGGGAGAAGGTTGGGATGAGGGAATTAAATATGAAATATGTTCATCCCTCACCCTCTCCTTTATGCCCTGCGGTTACGTAGGAAAAGGGATTTTTAGAGGCTGCCGATATAAGCTTGGATGGGCACATAAAAAGCCATTATCGACATATGCAATCGAGATAGGCTGTTACCAACACATTTCAACAGCATGTCAGAACGGTGCGCTTTAGTTCAGATGCTAGCCCAGCGCACCAATTTGGCTCGTCAAAATTTATTACACCCTGACTGCGGTTGAAAAAGCGGTATTCGTGAGGTTACGTATTTCGTTATTGAAAAGAGCTGCTAGTATTGTTTACGTGTTGGTGATGCAAGCTGAATGGACTAGCCCGCAGTTGACCCAATTCTGAAACAATTCCAAAGTATCTTCGTAACCAAGGACCGGAACACTACCCCTCAAATATTAACTGAATTAGCTGACTGTATTCCGTGGTCTGTCAGGCTATTGGAGCATGAGTTAATAAAAGGAGAAAATTATGTTTATTAAACTTGTCATTACCCTAACCTTTGCAACGTTCTGCTCGGCAGCGGCGGCAAAGGATTTCTACGTGTCACCCTCGGGCAGCGACAAGCTGAATGGCCTGTCCCGCAGCGTCAATTTCTGGACCAAAACCGGCCCTTTCAAAACATTGGATCGCGCCCAACAAGCCATACGACAATTAAAAGCCGCCGGCAAGTTTAATCAAGACATTACTGTGCATGTCGGCAAGGGCATATACCAACTACAGTCGGCGCTTAGATTCGACGATAGAGACTCTGGATTACCCGGTCAGGAAATACAGTGGGTAGGAGAGAAAGACGCAAGCATCATTTCTGGTGGTATCACGTTAAAAAACTGCCAGCCATATGAAAGTGATAATCCAAATAAAATTTTAAGCTGCCCTTTGGACGCCAATACCGTCGTCAATATCAAAGGCGACAATAACAACCGCCTTGAAGGAAACGCACCGAAATTTGAACTTTTTGTCAATGATCGTCGAATGCATCTGGCTCGTTGGCCAGATAACGAATGGGCTCATATTCGAGTCCCGCTTAATGAAAAAACCCATTTTAGGGTATTTGAAAAACTTCCGTCTTTTTCCGGAGACTTAAGCAAAGCTCAAGTACATATTTTTCCCGGAAACGATTTTTATGATCATTATGCGGGTGTATCAACGCTAGACTTAGATAACAACATAATTACTTTATCCAGCGAAGCAATCTATAATTTAGCTGGCGGCAGAAGATTTTATTTAGAAAACATAAAAGCGGCTCTCGATAATGCAGAAGAATGGTTTTATGACCAAACAAATAATAAAATATTTTTCATCCCGTCCTCCAATTTAGTTCCGAAAAATATCGTTCTTTCATCAGCTTTAAACCTCCTGATGATCAATGATGCTAGTCACATCAGTTTCAAAAACTTGGCTTTTAGATATACAACTGCACATGCGATTAGAGTCCATGGTTCTAACAACATCGTTTTCGATAATATAGAAATAAACAATATAGCTGGTCAGGCAATAAACGCGATAGAAAATACTAGTATAACTATTTCAAATAGCAATATTCACGATATCGGATATGGCGGAATTTTTATATCTGGCGGAGACAGACCAACACTAACTCCGTCTAACAACACGATAGAAAACAACCGCATTAGCGATTTTGGCTCTATTCTATTTGGTTTATCCCCAGCCATTGAGATACAAGGAGTAGGTTCTGAAATAACGCATAATCTTATATCAAATGGTAACAGTTCGGCTATAAAGCTCCATGGGAATGATCATCTGATCGAAAAAAACGAAATTTCTCAAGTATGCCTTCAAACAGGAGATTGCGGTGGCATCTATTCCGGACGAGATTGGACGTATCGAGGCAATATCATTCGTTACAATTATTTACACGATTTTTTAGGCTACGAACTCGATATTAATAATTTTAAAAAAACAGGCAGCATCATCTATCGTTATAGTGGTGCACGCGGCATTTACATTGACGATGCAGCAAGTGGCTTTGAAGTATTCGGAAATATTTTAGTTAACTCCGGCACGATGGCCCTGCAAATCGGTGGAGGCAGAGATAATAGAATCGAAAACAACCTAATAAAAATCGACCAATTAGCCATTTTAGTCGATACCCGTGGTGGATATTTTAACTGGGAAATCCCAAGAAGCAGTTTAGCAACCATGCCTGTTCACAGCGCTATATGGTCGAAAAAATATCCAGCGCTAAGTGCTCCAATGAGCCAGGACACGTGGCCTGAGGGCAATACTATTCAACGCAATATCATAATTACACCTGGCGTGAGCAACGTATCAATAGTACGTTATTGGATGCCAAAGCAAACAAACACCATTTCCAACAATCTTCTTTGGAGCACAAATGGCAATATCAAAGTCGACTTCGGAGTCCTGGAGACAAGAGCCTCTGGAGGAAATACGACTTGGGAAGATTGGATCAGCCGAGGCTTCGAAACCAATAGCCTTATTGCCGACCCTTGTATTAACTTAGTAGGCAATAAGATCAACCTCACTTGCGTTAAGTCACCAATATCAAAAATTGGTTTCAAGCCAATACCTAATGATATAGGACTTATTTTTTGATTAAGTAAATATACAAGCACACTGATATCTAGACTTTTTTAGATAAAAAAATGCCAATATACCCGCATCGTACGCTTTCGTGCGATGCAATTTTCTCCCTTGCTAGTAAAGTTACTCCATAACTCAATATTCTAGAAGATATAGCAACATTTGCGATTACGCTAATGTCTTCACCGCTTTTATAATATGAAACCTATGCAAAAAAAAAATAATATCCTAAAAGTAATGATAATTTGCTTTTCTACTGCCGCAATGTCAGAAGACTTTTACGTTGCGCAATCAGGAAGTGATCGAGCAAATGGCTTATCCATCAATGCATCTGGAGTAAACGGTCCTTTTAAAACCCTTATACGCGCACAACAAGCGATAAGAGATTTAAAAAAGAATGGTAAACTCAAGGAGCCGGTAACAATTCACATCCAAACAGGCATTTACCAACTACAAAAAACTTTAGAATTTGATATTAGGGATTCTGGCTTTTCTGGAAAGGAAGTTCGCTGGCAAGGCGAAAATGGACCTGTTGTCATTAGTGGTGGAATTGCATTACAAAACTGTAGTCGAAGCGATGATGGAATTTGGTATTGTCCAACCTCTGACGGCCCCTTAGACAAAGTCAAGTATCTTCAAAGTTACCGTAAGCGAGGCAACGCACCGGGTTTCGAGTTGTTTATAAATCAGCAACCTATGCATTTGGCGCGCTGGCCAAACAACGACTGGGCACATATAAAACTGCCTCTGGATGAAAGAACTAATTTCACTAGCATCGAAACTCTGCCCACCTTGGATAGTGGCTATAGTAATGCTCAGGTGCATATAATGGCCGGCAACGACTGGCATGATCAATATATTGGGGTAACATATATAGATCGAGGTGCAAACAAGATAGCCCTTGAAAGTAACACTAATTATCCGCTAACTAGCGGACGTAGATATTACTTGCAGAACATTCGGTCAGAGTTGGATGCGCCCAGAGAATGGTTTTTTGACAAATCAAATAACAAAATAATTTTTATAGCGCCGGATAACATTCAACCTACGGAAATAACAGCATCATCATTGCAAAACCTGTTAACCATAAAAGGTGCAAACTATATTACTTTTGATAGTTTAACTTTTCAATACAGCACAGATGTAGCAATAAGCCTGGACAATACAAGTAATATTTTATTTAATAAAATTGAAGCCAGCAATATTGGCGGACGTGCTGTTGAAGCCAAAAACAGTAATAATTTTAGTATTCAAAACAGTCACATTTATCATACTGGCGACGGCGGGATTTTAGTTAGCGGAGGAAACCGAACAACTTTAGCACCAGCAAATAACCTAGTTCATAACAACTTCATCCACGACTTTGGCCGAGTTGTTATGACCTATACACCAGCTGTAGAAGCCGCAGGAGTGGGTAGCAAAATCACTAATAATTTGATAGAACATAGCCCTGGAGCGGGCATCCTATTATTCGGTAATGACCACTTGGTTGAAAAAAACGAAATACACCATGTCTGTGAGCAAGCATCAGATTGTGGCGCTATCTACTCCGGAAGGAATTGGACCTATCGAGGCAATATTATACGATATAATAGTATTCATGATCTATTTGGTTACGGAATGAAGAATGTCGATATAGCCAATAACAAAGTTACTTACATAAAGCCAGATGGTGTGAGGGGTGTTTATCTTGACGATTCAGTTAGCGGCTTCAGCGTAATAGGAAATATATTTAACAACGCTGGCGTCATGGCTATTCAGTTAGCTGGTGGTCGCGATAACATTATAGAAAATAACATTATTAGCAGCAATGACTACGCTCTTTGGGTAGATAGCCGAATCCCTGGCGCTGAAATTAAAAAACGCCTTTTAGAAGTACCCACCGAGAGCCCTATCTGGATAGAAAAGTACCCTAAACTTAAACTTCCTAGGCATAACGAGAATTGGCCGGAAGGAAATAGTCTACGACGTAACATCTTGATTTCAAGAGGAATGAATAACTTACTATTACGCTATACTATGCCTGAATATGGTAACGTTGTATCTAACAATATAGTATGGAGTGAAACTGGCTCACTTATAGTTAGCTACAATATCTTAGATAGATTGAAACAACGCGACAAAGCATCTTGGCACGAATGGATTAGCGAGGGGATAGAACGCGACAGCATGTTTGCAAACCCTTGTGTTAACATTACGGGAAATAAGATAAACTTTTGCGCAGATTCCCCAATCAAACTAATCGGATTTGAACCAATACCAACCGATATTGGACTAATTAGGTAATTGAGTATATAGGAAACGAGTGCCTACTGCCCTTTATCTACTACTGGGCTCACTAACAGTGAGTAAGTTATTGGCGCTCAGTTCGCTTGTTGCTTAGACGCATCTTGATAAATGTTCATTAGTTCGTGGTAATTTTGATCTGCTGTGTATTTTTCAAGAAAAACACTCCTAGCATTTGCAGATAGGATTTTCCTCTCCTGCGGGTTGTCGAATAGCCATCTCGCCTTATTAGCTAAATCTTCAGCATTTCCAGTTTCAAAAAAAACACCCGTTTCCCCATCGCGAATAATATCTACCATACTACCCAATTTAGAGGCAAGAACAGGTAAGCCATGCGCAAAAGCCTCTACCAATACTAAAGGAAAACCTTCATACCATTCTGAAGGCAGCACTAGAAAACTAGCCTCCTTCATCAATTGACTAACCTCCCCAGAACTCAGCCGACCTAAACTTTGAACATTCGATTGATTTTCTAATAATGCGTCCAACGGGCCGGTACCTGCGACTTTCAAGAGATTCGTATTCCCTGACCAAGCATTTAAAAGGGTTTGGATACCTTTTTCCTGGCTAACGCGCCCGACAAATAGCGCGAACGGTGGCGTAATCGAGCCAGAGCCCCCTGGATTCAGCAAAGGGTCAAAAAGAAAGTTAGCTTTAACAGCAATTTTGTCTTCTGGAAAACCCGCTTCTACGAATTTACTTTTTGCAAACTCGGTAAGTGCAATAAAACGGTCAACTTTATTGAGCCAAGTTCCGTGTTTACGGTGATGCTTAACCATATGAGCAACCACAAAGCTTCCGAGTTTTGACCCCCGATAGCAGCCATATAAAACCGCTTGGTAAGGGGTACCCAAGATGCATTTCTCGCAAATTTTACCGTCTCGCATCAACATCGCCCCGGGGCAAATTAGACGATAATTATGTAAAGTCTGAACAACAGGCACCCCTTCATCCATACAAGCGTCATATACAGAAGGGCTAATTTGTGGAAAAAAATTATGCACATGAACAATGTCGGGCAGAAAATGGCGAAGCTTCTGAACAGCAATTAGCCGAGAACCAACCGAGTAATTCGTGTTCAGCGCTGCTTCAAATTTGCCTTTTAACCCAATGGACAAGTTTCTATTATCCTCCGCCCATAGCTCGACTTCATGACCATAATCAGCAAGCAACTGCACCTCAGCAGCGACGACGCTATCTTCGCCACCAGCTTGTTGATAGCGGTTATGAACAACCAGAATTCTCATAGAAACATCCAGTTCTTTTATATAAATAATTAGCAGTTTGTTTTAAGGAACCCTTATTAATGTAGTTTTTCATGAAAAACCGATGCGCAAGCCATTTATTTATTTGGCGCTGAAATTCAATATCTAATTAATCAGAGGTTCCTGAAGTATTTCTAAGTACCTTGTATTTTATTTATTTAATCCCCACAACTCACGAGTAAGATGGAAACATTTTATCCCGCAAAGATAGACACGGCCGCTCTACTAGCTTAGTTAGCAATACGGCCAAAATAATCGCACCTGCATATTTTATGAACAAATCTAATGCACCAGAAAGTGGGGGAATATTAAATTTATTTAAAAACGCTTCAACAATTCTAATCATAACAAATTGATAAACGTACATAGCATAAGAATATATGCCAATCCATGCGATACCGTTGACTACAAAGTTTCTTGCTTCTATAAAATACAGCTTTCGGCAAAATAATAAAAATGCAACGCCAGTAAGATAGCTTATTGTATAACCAGCAGTATATTTAAAGTATTTTGTCTCTTTAAAGTAAACTAAAGAATATATGCCAGCCAATACCAAAAACCCAGTGAACATCTTACGCTCAGACATATAATCAAATTTTTCTTGATGAAATGTTTTAATATAGGCAAGTAGTACGCCGGATGCCAAGGCATCAACTCTGAATTGAGTTTGAATCTGTATTTGATGGGGATCTACCAAATAATAGTAAGCCACTATTCGAAGGATAGCAGCAACCACTAGAACAACTGGAAGTATGATCGCAAACATTCTTAAACTTTTAGCTTTAGATCTAATCAGCATCATTAAACCAAACGCAAAAAGCAAATAAAAGTGCTCTTCTACTGCCAAACTCCAAAGATGTGCAACAGGTGTTACAAAGTAATTCTGCACATGGAAAATATTTTGTAGAAGAAAAGACTCCCAAGAATACCTACCTGAAATGAGCAGAATCATTAGATATAAATAAAGGATAGGCCATATTTTAAATGCTCGCCGTATCAAAAAACGGGCAACTCTGAAGTTTCCTGTTTTTTGATATTCATTAAATATTAGCCCCCCAATAAGAAAACCACTTAATACGAAAAACAAATCAACTCCAGCCCAACCTATTTCCCTCCCCGGTATCAAAAATAAATCTATGCCCCATACCCCCGTTAATGAATTGTTAAAATGCCACCCCATTGCAAGCAATATTGCAATGCCTCTTATAAAATCAAGATATATTTCACGGATTAGCATAAATGTTAGGCGAATAATTTTTCAATGGAACTTAAGGCTAATATGCCAATAAATAAACATGTTACTTCATGACAAACAAACTGAATATTAATCATTTACTCAATTATCAAAAAGACCACAGAACCCTTGAATACCAATAACAAAGTTTTTCGCCATATTTTCAATAGAAAACTGATTGCCACTATCTAACGCATTATTTTTCATGTTCCCTAGGACATATGGATCATTGTATACATCAATAATAGATTGCGCATATGCAGCCAGATCCGTTGGAGCGATAACACCATTTATATTTTGTCTTAGGTACTCGATTTCCGGACTATGATAGGAATGATTGCAGGTAATCATTGGCAATGCAGCTGTAAAAGCGTCCAATATAGCCAAACCTACCAAGCCAGGACAAATAAATAAATCAGCTGATCTAAAAGCCAAAGCTTTTTTTTCTCCAAATAGTGGCCCAAGATACTTGATGAATGAGTGCCGACTGGCAAACTCCTCAACCAAATATCTATCTTTACCATCCCCAACTACCAACAAAACAAAATCTGGCAAATTCTGCTGAATTATTACAGCGGCCTTTAATAAAAACTCGATATTTTTTTCAGCATAGAGACTGCCACAGTACAAGCCAACTTTCGCATTTTGACCAATTAATAATTCCCGTTTAAAATCGTGGATTGTTTCGCGTGTTTGCGCAGCTAAAAGTAATTTAAACGCAGAAGTATCGATACTGTTATTTAACACAGTTGTTCGCACTTCAGGATAACCAAGATTGACAACATAGCGCGCTACTCCTTGAGTATAGGCAAACCACCAATCGCATCGTGTCGATAAAAGTCTTTTTACCTTCTCCCTCAAACCACTTGGATTACCTTGTCTGTTTTGGCCATGCCCCCAATAACCAAATTTTTTATATTTAATCGCCCTTAAAAAATATAATAAATAATTATGAGCGTGCTTATTGGCTTGCTCAGTAATAATGAGATCAGCCCACAAAATATACGATAGCGCATTACGTAAAACGTGTAATTTCCCACTAAAAAACCAGTGACTACTTTCAACGACACAATAACCACCACTAGATAAAACATTATCCCCCTTTTTTCGCTCTTGAGGAGGGGGGCTACCGCACACGACTTTTAACTCGTGCCCATGATCGGCAAGCTGCCGCCCCATTAAGTCAAATAGCGGCACTCGGTACTGTTTCAGCATAGGCTGAAATATAACTATCTTCATGTAATATCCAGACTTATATTTAGCGCATTACAATAACATCTAATATAAAAATGCATTTTTTAGTTTTATTTAAAAACAAACATAACCCATTGAAAGCTACTATCTAAATCAAACATAGGTAAATTGACTAGATTTATTCGCTCGATAAAAACCTCCCACAGAAAAGCATTAATCTAGCATTTAGTTATAGGCATATTTCTTATTTCTTATTTCTTATTTCTTATTTCTTATTTCTTATTTAAGTTTTTTGCAAAAATCATGGCTGGTTTTTCTACTTTTATATACGACAAAGTAGCAAAAGTAATAATTAATATTGCAGCCGCGGACACAAGCAACACATATCCAAGAACATCTAAAGCCATGAGATTGCCATACTTTTTTACTACGAAAAAAAGCATCCACAAAGCCATTCCATGTATTAAATAAATACCATAACTTATATCTCCAAGCCAAAGCGCAGCTCGAGAATTGAGCAGTCCGCCCATGGACAGGCCACCGACAATTGCAGGAAAAATAGTCAACGCCATAAGACTTGATGAAAGCCCAAAAGGCTTTTCAATCAAAAAAGCAAGCGGAATAGAAACATAAGTAATTATTTTGAATATTTTTGTTTGAAGCATTGCAAGCAATCTGGGCGCTTTATAAATGTAAGCCACCACAATTCCTGCAAGAAACTCTGATGCACATACTATATCTTTGCCGCCGAGATGAAACAACCTTAATAATAATAAACTAATCAGCGCTAATATAGAAAACATCAACAACAACCTTAAGGAGCAGATTTTTGTCAGTATATAAAGAGCAGGCACGCCAAAAGCATAAAATATTATTTCGTATTTTAAGCTCCAATTAACTCCGGCAATTAAGGTCCATGTCATTGGGATTCCATTTATATCAGGACGCCCAAAGCATACGAATGACAACCATTGCAATGCTTCCAATAGTATTAGCGACCATGGCTCATTCATAACACCCTGTGATATAAAAAATACCATAACAAATACAGCACAACACACTAAAAAATATAGCGGAAATAGCCTAGCGAAACGAGAAATATAAAACACCTTCCAGTCAATTTTCGGGGAAGTTACCCTTAAAGCAAATAAAAAGCCTGTAATCATAAAAAAAAGTGCTACAGTCGTTCGACCCAAATGATTTAAGAGGATGCTTTGACTCCAATCCCACGCACCTGTCGTAAAGTATCCATATGCAGCAAATGAATGGTGGATAAATACACCTACCGCTAAGATCCCTCTAAAACCATCCAACGATCCATACCTACCTTCCGGAAAGGTGATATGCTCAGAAACTATTTCAAGCTTTGACAACAAATTCGCAAACATAAATATGATTGCATATAAAAAAATCACATAGGCAGCAGCCCAAAAGGGATAAACCTCAAGCATGGATGGCATCATATTTCGCTCTTTTAATTTGTACGCCTAGTTACAGTTGTCTTGCGCTTAGGTTGTAATCTGCCTAACACATTTAAAGTAGAATACATTCACCTATCGGCCTCCAAATGCTCCTCCTCCAAGATTTCCTGCTCAGGAAAACCATTAGAATCCCAATGAGTTCTATTTAACGTTACCGTTTTCATACCGGGATTAATTAGTTTCGCGATTGCTGACATGTAAGAGGCCCCTCGGATGCATATCGGAGACGCTGCCAATAGAAACATGTTGATTATGGATTCAATAGCTTTGTCGCGAGGGCTCATCTCTGAAAAATGCCTTCCCCTAGACATATCCATCTTAGGGGAGCCAAGATTATAAGTAATGAACTTTAACTCTGGAAACTTCGCTATAATGAAACTCTCGAAGTCATTATTATCAGTGGCCAGAAATATATACCCCAATCTGCCGCCCTTAGTTTGGAAATTAAGAATAGCCCTTTCATAGGCCTCAAATTGCACCAAAGGAGCCTCCAAAACTTTGTCAGTTCCCCGATAGTGAATTGAAAGATCGAACATACGCCCAGGAACGTTATCAAGTATTCGATTCAGTAAATCAGTAATAATCGGTTTTGGAGCGAAATATTTCCAGAACAACTTGCTCGCGATCGATATTGGCATATGTTTCTCGAAACCGAGATGATATAAGCTCCAAACGGTGCGAAATCGCAATGGCTTCAGGCGTAGTCGATTTTCATCCCGTGTTACGGCTCCAAGGTATAACTCAATAAAATCTTTACCACTCTCTGATGTATATAAAGGATTTGTCGAAATAACATACGGCAATAATTTATTTTTCTCTGCGTAATTGCATATTAATACTGCTTCGCTTATAACAGCGCCCAAACCCTTCGAGCTACTAATATCAACAGCGAAGTATGGTTTGTTATAACGCGCCCTAGCTAACTGATTAGGAATCCATGCCGTAGCCACCAACATTCGCGAAATTTCAGAATGCTTAGCTCGAGACAAAGGCGCGAACAATGGCCCTAGCAGTTTCCGTTTGTCCAATTTAATCATTGTTTATGACTTTTTATTTGTTTATAGATTATGGCTAGATAATTTTTAATAATTTCGCCTAATAACTTTGCCAAGATATAACATTAATCAGAAGTAAAGCATTCATTCTCATAGCTTTATATTTGATCAAGCATATTGAATTTAACATGCTTCTCTTTTAACTTTTTAAAGCTTCATCATATATAGATTCTAATTTACCTGAGCAATTTTTTACATCAAAGTTCTCTTTAACAAACTCCCTAGCATTCATACTTGTCGTTGCCAAATAATCCGCATCTGACAACAGTTTGTCGACTTGTACTGCTAACACTGAAAAATCACCTTCTTCAAAAAGTAGGCCTGTTTCGCCCTCTACCATTGCCTCAGGTATTCCGCCAGAGCGGCTAGCAACAACCGGTAGGCCGCAAGCCTGCGCCTCAATTAACGCAATGCCAAATGCTTCAGTTTGCCCTTTTACGTCCTGCTGGCTTGCATGAACATAGACTGACGATTTATTCAGCTCTGAAAGGACTTTGTTGTGGGGTAATGCGCCACACCATTCCACGTGTTTAGCTACACCTAGATCGGCCGCCAAACGTTGTAACTCTGCTGTTTCTGTTCCTGCCCCTATTTGAACTAAATATAAGTCTGGATATTTAGAAATAAGGCCTGGCAATGCTCTTAAAATAGTATCTATCCCTTTCCATTTAACGTGTCTAGATACGTTAATAAGACGATTTGGTATTTTGGGGCCGTTAGTTGAATTAAATTTCTCGGTATCCACGCCAATATAGTGAACGATTACCTTATCTTCAGGGTATCCCCGTAAAATTAATCGCTCCTTTAAAAAACCAGAAACTGCGATTATTTTAGAAGCATACCTAAATAGCGCCTTCTCTCTTAATAGAAATAAAATATTAGACAACTTTCCGGATTTGAATAATGCCCAGCGTGATTGTTGTGCGTCAAATCCATGAAAAGTTACAATTAGGGGTATTTTATTCCGCTTAGCAAATGGAAGAATAATTGCCGCATCTGGACCAAAGTGCGCATGTACCAACAGCGGGAGATCATCAACAGTTGCTAAGCCAAATAAAGTGAAAAGAAACCGTCGCCATAACCGACTTGACTTCGAAAGGCAAACCGTCTGCACGTCATATGTGGCATTTACATCTTGAGTGGTATCCCTATACCAAACTACTGGGTAGTAGCGCTGGAAGCCAGATAATTGACTAGGTATGAATGCTTCTGAGGGCAAAAGGAATGCCGTACGGTAAATAGCAATAAGTTTTTTCACATGGAGCCTGAAAATAATTTAAATGTATAAAAACACCGAATATCTATTAGTCGCTATAACAGAACAAGAAAATAGACTTTTGATTTAATCCTAATTATGTTGCTTCAATAAAGCATAGGCTTTTTTTAAAACAAAAAATAATGCCGGGTTTTTTAAAAGCAGCTTTTCCTTCAACGATGTAGATGGAACATACTTGAATTCTCTAATATGATTACTAACAATATCTGGCAAAAATACATTGAAATCAATACACATATCAACCAACGACATCAATGACCTATTAATATATTTCGCCTTTACAAACTTTATTCTTGAATCCTCATGTTCGCCGATTTTTTCTAAAATATCCAAGGTAGCATTAAAGGCTTCTATTCTATTTTTTACAAAATCAATATTATTCTTCGACCTTGTTAATGAACCTTTCCTAGCTCGTTGTGAGTAGAAAATATTTTTAGTTCGAAATACCTCATTGCTAGCAAAATAAGCAGACATCGTAAAGCTCAAGTCCTCGTGAACACGACCAAAAAACTTTAAATTATTATCAACAACAACTTTTCTTTTTAGGATATATGACCAAGAAGCGGCCGTATAATTATCTCTAAGAATACAATCAATAAATACATTTTTACCGGAATCAACCCAACCGGAGCGGTCATGATTAATCTTAACTTCCTTTACGCCATCCTCATAAAACAATTCCGTACTAATACAAAACATATCTAAGCCATTGTTGTCTTGCAGTCTTTTTTTAAATTCTTCAAAAAAGCCCGGTAAAACAACATCATCGGAATCACAACAATAAATATAATCTGCCTTAGCCAGGCTAATGCCATAGTTTTTAGCTTCACCCGCACCGCGGTTTGGCTGATAAAAAAGCTTAATTATCTTATTGTTTTTATAAGTATCTATAATGATATCGCTTGTATTATCGGTTGAGCCATCATCTATAATTATTATTTCGTAAGGTTTCACGCTCTGATCGATTAGAGAGTCAATTGTATACGTTATGTATTTGCTGATATTATATGCAGGAATAATAACTGAAACTGGCGCCTGTGCGTCGTCATTCTTCATGACTAAAAACTCCGTTGTTTTTTATCTTATAAACTCGACCCATCATATTTATTCTTTGAGCTACTTGTTAGGCGAAAAGTTTATTTCTTATCATAGTGGAAAATCTCTTAGTAAATCTCCTCATCTCCAAAGCTACGACATAGTAAACAATCCATGATATAGTAAATATAGCAAAAGCTTTTTCAAGGCCCAGGCTCAATAGGTCAAAGTATTTATTGCCAGAATATAAATATAACGCCGGAAAGTTTTCAGCTATAAAAATGGACCCCAAAGATACCAGAATATACTTAAACACCCTTAGAAAATAGTATCTTTTCTTTTCAGGAATAAATTCTCTATAGAGAAATATTGGCTTCCATATACCAATAATTAATAGCGTACTAAGAAGCATACCTAATGGTATTCCTACTATGCCAAACAGGTTACCGGCAACTATCGCAACTGAAATATTTAGCAATGCTTCAGCTATAGGTGCCCAGACGTCCTTAAACAAACCACAAGCACTAATAAACTCGTCATTTGTTTTTCTAGTTAGCATCACAAATAGATTCAGCATCAAAATAATTTTTATATCGAAAGATAATATATAGTCAGCCCCCAACCAAACCGAAATAAATGAATCTATTGTCGAATAGGTTACGTACACCATACATGTAGCTATCCAATATCTTGAGACCTGCAATTCCCAAAACACACTCAAGATCTTCTTATCATCCTTTTCCGCAACTAAATTACCTACAGCAGCATTTGTGCTATCAAAAACACTGCTCAATAGAGTGTAAATCGAAGAAGTTATTAAAGTATAATTTGCATATCTTGTCACCATCGACAAATTGGAATACATATATATTAAAATCCCACCAGTTTGCTGCAAAACTATTGAGCTGAATTTATGAAAAAATGCTTGCTTTGCTTTTTGATAAATAAAACTATATTTATCTTTCAGCGCCTTACCGCCCCTTGCAGTTGAGGACAACTGGGGATAGAGTCTTTTTATCTGCAAATTAATAAAAATGGAATACACTGACAAAAATAAAAACTCAAGCAATAACCAACCATAAACTCCGTAATCAATACATATTAAGCACAATATTTGTGTCGATATTTTCGCTATCTTTACAACATTAAACGTCTTAACTTTTATAAAGTTTTTTTGGTCAGCAGCCAATAAAACCTCTTTATAATTAACAAAAAACCCCAACAGAGTAGTTGTTAAGTAAGTAAAATATGTAGCCCATATTATTTCATCTGAAAATCCGCTGCCCTTGAAAAAACCGGGTAAGAAAACAGCGATAACTGCGCCGCATATTAATATAATGAAGCCAATTCTATTATAGACGTACCCAAAAACCGACAAGACCTCACCAACACTTGCAAGATCGTTATCAAATAGTGGCTTATACAAAGCAAAAGCTACAACCGAGGAGAACCCCATTTCAGCCAAATTTAAAAAACCCATAATATTCATCATGGTGCTAGTTAATCCGACATAATCAGCGCCAAGATATTTGATAAAAACACTTCTAGAAAAAAATGTAATTACCAGTAATAAAAAATAGAAAATTAAACTAATTTTCGCATTTTTTATTGTTCTCGCTACTCTCGAGTTTCCCATATTTTTATTTTGACTCTGCCTATATATACAATACTATCTTATAGTATTTAATTTTTGACCATGCTTTACACTAAAGAAATATAATATTAAGAATTGCAGCCATAAGATATTTGGACTTTTAAAAATTGACGCTTCAGTAATATTATGCACAAGCCAAATAGTAACAAAGGCCAAAACTGTTATATAACCCCTATTCTTATTTATAGTCATATTTATCAATCCAGCAAGGACTTGGAATAATAATATTATAAAAACAATTGCCGAAAACACACCCCCACGAACTAGCAAATCCACATAACCATTGTGAAATTGACCAACAGGCTCATGATAGTAGTTAAAGAATGTAAATAAACGATCTTCTCCCCACCCAAAAAATGGTTTAGCATAAAACCCCTTTAACCCTAACTCCCACAAGCTAAGCCTGCCTGTCAGTGTTGAGTTTCTACCTATGGCCTTAAAAAAATATTCCACCGAAAAAGCTTCTGGCTTCAAGATATATAGAAATATTCCGCTTGCTAGCAATCCGAATAGCATTAAGCATATTTTTAATGCCTTTACGCCACCTGATGATGATTGAATAAGGCTAAACCACATAACAATTGCCACTAATGCTATTGAAACTAACATTGATGTCATACTGTCAGCTTTAATAAGACAGAAAAAAATACTTATCAATAATAAACCAGCCATAAGCACATGTTTTTTTCTGTTTCTTGGCAAAGATAAACTCCCCATCGCAACCCACACTCCAACCACACAGATAGCGCCTAACGTATTTGGGTGCAGTGTAAAGCCTCTTAATCCAGCCCTATAAGCTCCAAATTCAGCAACTGGCATTAATGCCACGTCCGGCCTAACCAACATAAGAAAGATGGTTGCAATAAAATAGAAAAAGAACAAATACAGCAAAATATTGAAAAATTTATGCATATCCTTTATAAAAATAACTGAAGCACAAATTGCAATCAAACACGCACCTATTTTATGGACGGTATTCAATAATACCTGCCCATAAAAATCCGTCCACATTATCGACAAAAAACCGAAAAATAGTAATATTATCAACGGCAAAGAATTGCTAAGTGTATACGCAAAAAAAGCGGGTTGTTTCTTAATTAAAATATATAGCGCAGACGAGTATGAAATTGAATCAATAACTTGATTTACCGCGCTACCTTCTTGGCTGGCAGTTGTATGCAATATACCAAATCCAGACAATAAAAATAACAATATAAAAGGCATCAGATAAATGCCACCCGCCGACTTCGGAACACTTTTATTCATTTACATTATATATTTATAGTTAATACATATAAATCGGAAAAATGCCAATTGATCAAAATTTAAATCATACCAATATGAGTTGCAAATACTACGCACATTAAGTTTCCTTGGCTATGTAATATTAAATCCTATTCAAAAACTGCATTTTCGTATTTTAGAATGCTCTTAATAAACACAAAAAGACAGCTGCCCCACCGACATCTGCAACTAAATCCCACAATTCAAAAGCTCGCGTAGGATTGGATAGCTGATAAAGTTCATCAAGGATACCAATAAATGTCACAATCAATAATGGCGTTAAAAACTTAGACATAGCGGATTCTGGATACAAATTGAACGAAGCACCACAAACCAATAGCGCCAGCACACCAAATACCAGAAAATGCGCCGCTTTATCCAGACCAGAAACTTCACCCATTATTGCAGCCGGCGGCTGTGATGATTCGATGAAAAGTATCGCTATCCATGCGATGCTCAACGCGATAAACACCATTGCTAGATTGCGATTGCTTTCAAAGTGAGCCATTGTCTTGTTGATTTGGGGTTAAAATCCGCGCATTTGCGGCGCCCGCTAAATGCAGAAAACTCTGTTCGAGCATGGGTACATGTGTCACAAGATGCCGCAGGTTGGCTATTACGACTTCAGGATGCTCAGGGTATTCATGTGCTGTTTGGTTACGCAATTCGCGCAACAATAACCATTTGTCTACGGATGGCAATAAACCAATTTTCTCCGCCCGGTTTAGCTTATCCAGGAAAGCTTCGTGTTCCTGCCATTCTTGCAGTATTTGTAAAATTGCAGGCAATAATCTCGATCCGATAGCATCCTGCAATTTGCCGAAACGGAACACTAGTTGGTCGAGTGTACGAACTTCCGCATCGTTTAGTTCGTGGATTGCGATATCTTTAATGGCGGGGAAATTTATGGCTTCTTGCCAAGCTGCATGCAATCGCGTCTGATGCAACCAACATTCCTGTAGTGCTGGACGAAGTTTAAATTCGATGCGTTCTTGTTTATTCATAACGGAATAGCTGTCTGTTCCGCAACACGCTGAATGGGCAGTTGCTCCCGCCCCTCTGCTGGGGCAAATACTAAATCGATACGTTGGTCGCCAAGTGCCTGCTTGGCTTTAACCAGAAAACGCAGTTTGGCATCCAAGGTTTTTTCAAGGTTTTGATTAAATCCTTTTACATACAAATCTATGTCGCCGCCACGTCTAGTATCGTCGGTACGCGAGCCAAACAATTGCAAGCTTGCTTGCGTTCCAAACACGTCAGCGGCGATGCACTTTAAGATGTCGGCTTGTTGTGGCGTTAATCGCATGGTTTATGTCCGTATGTTGCAGTGCCATATATTGGCCGTGGATGTCTTTGATTCATTTCTTGGTCTCCACATTCCAGTTATCGATTTCTGTTGGGGGTTTTTAAGCTAATTGATCAGATTAGAAGAAAGTCCGTCATACCCCAATTCCGTTAAGTTAAGAAATTGTAGGTGCGAATTTATTCGCACTATGGGCACCAAAGGTCGAATAAATTCGACCCTCCAACATATTTAACTCTTAACTTAACTACATTGCCTTCATACATACCCAAAGGGCACAAAATGGAAAATTGGGGTTAGATTGGGGTTAGGGAACCAAAACGAGTAATTCACCTTAGGACGCTCTAAACAATTTGGTTCCGGTCAGCCCCTCAGAGTACAGGTGGTTCGACAGGTTACCCCGACCGGAATTAATGAAATACTGTTCGTGGTTAGCCGGTGTAAGGACTTAGTCAGAGCTTCCTTTTTAATTCCCCTCACCCCAACCCTCTCCCGCAAGGAGAGGGGGCTAAACTTAATAGCTTTCTTTTTTTCAAAAGAGAGGAGCTTTTAGTCAATAAGCCTGCTGCCCCACAAATCCTTTGAAAATTGTTAATACCACAATCTTTAAATCTAAAATGACTGACCACTGGCGGATGTATTCCAGGTCGTGATGAATCCGTCTTTCCATTTTGTCGATGGTTTCGGTTTCGCCGCGACAACCGCTAATTTGTGCCAAGCCGGTGATGCCGGGTTTCATTTTGTGCCGTAGCATGTAGCCCTGGATTTGTTTGCGGTAGTATTCATTGTGAGCCACTGCGTGGGGCCTTGGCCCAACCACCGACATGGTACCGCTCAACACATTTAGAAATTGCGGTAATTCGTCTAACGAGGTACGGCGCAGAAAACCGCCCAAGGGGGTTACGCGACTATCATTGGCCGTGGCTTGTTTGATGCTGTCGCCATTTTCACAGACCGACATAGATCGAAACTTCCAAACCTCAATCTGCTCACCCTTAACGCCGTAACGCATTTGCTTAAAAATGACCGGCCCCGGCGAGGTAATCTTGATCGCAATGGCGATGATCAGCATCGGGATCGCGATAATCGGCAAGATGATCGCGCACAACAATAAATCTTCAAGGCGTTTGACCGATCCATCCAGCGACGAATTTAAGGGCGTATCGAAGACGCTGACTACCGGAATACCTTTTACGCTGCTGAGTTTGGACTGCATCAGGTTGAAGGTAAAAAAGTCCGGGACAATGTTGACCGACACGGTACTATCGGCCAGCTCTCGAATCAATTGATTGATTCGCTTTTCCGCGCGCAAGGGCAAGGTGATATAGATATGATCGATTTCTCCGCGCTGTGCTCTTTCCAGCAGCTCTTTAAAGTCGCCGACGATGACGTCGACCATGTCTTCGTCCTGCCTGCGTTGCTTGTTTTCGATACGGTCGTCGAAAAATCCCACAAAGCTGTATCCAAGCCACGGCATTTCTGTCAACGCGGCGTTAAGGCGCTTACCTAATGAATTTCCGCCCAAAATCGCGTAGTTTCGGGTATTAAGCCCGTGCATCCGCAAATAAGACAATGTCGAGCGGCGCAGCGAATGCAGCATGATGATGCTGAGTGGTGCCAGCGGCAGCCAAAGCTCCAATACTTGCCGCGAGTATTCAAACCCAAGGTCGAATACAAAAAAACTGCTGGCAATCAGCGCAAAGGCTACTATCCACGACAACAATATCCTTACGGCATCGTCAAACAGGGGATCGCCACGCCAGCCGTGATAGATTTCCTGATGCTCGGCAAAAATACCGAACAGCACCGTGCAAACAATGAATAAGCCTAGGTATTCACGACTGAACGTCTCGCCATAAATATGCAGAGAGATGTATAGCGTGATAAAAATCAACGCGGTGTCCATTGCCCGCTTAATGCTTTGCAATTCGGGCTGTAGCGGCCTGATAAATCCTTTTGGGCGAAACTGGTTCATATCAAATATACTGGTTAGCTTAATGAGTGGATCATTTGCCTGCCTGATTATAGGACTTTAAGCCAAAATTATTTCAGCTTAATGAAAGCTTAATGAAACGCCTGCGGCGGCATGTAAACCGCTAGGCACTAATTCTTAGCGACATCGCAAGTGCGGCATTTGGTACTCGAAAACCGACTGAAAATTCAACGTTGCTTGTAAACCACTTTAGCAGGTCTTGCCAAGCTCACCAATAAAAACGCCACCCTTAACCAAGTAAACAGACTATTTCATAATTCCTATGTCAGATTCTTTCATATCAACTAAAGCCATTCCTGTCCGCGAACGCCTGATTATGGCCCTGGATGTTTCCAGCATCGCCGAGGCGCAAGCCTTGGTCGAAGAGTTGGGTGATACGGTGATTTTTTACAAAGTAGGCATGGAGTTGTTCATGTCCGGCGATTATTTCGGTTTTATCGAATGGCTGAAGGCACGTGATAAAAAAGTATTTGTCGATCTTAAGTTTTTCGATATTCCGGCGACGGTGGGTCGCGCCATTAAAGCATTGAGTAATAAAGGCGTGGATCTGGCCACTATCCATGGCAACGACTCCATTATGGAAGCGGCGGCTGCGGCGAAAGGCGACTTAAAGGTATTGGCCGTCACCGCGTTAACCAGCCTGGATCGCGGCGATTTGGACGACTTGGGTTTTCAATGCGATGTGCGTGAGTTGGTGTTATCCCGCGCCAAACGCGCTTTGCAAATCGGCTGCGACGGTATTGTTTCGTCCGGCCTGGAAGTGGCGATGATTCGGGAACAGTTGGGCGAAAAGCTGTTGGTCATCACTCCCGGTATCCGGCCGGTGGATAACCGCGAAGACGACGATCAAAAACGTGCGGTAAGCGTCGAACAGGCCATTCAAAACGGCGCGGACTATATAGTGGTGGGCAGACCCATCCGCGATGCGGCGGACCGTAAAGCGATGGCGGAAAAAATTCAGGGGCAGATTGCGGCGCAATTTGGTTGAGTATTTGCGTTAATCCGGGTTTAGTTAGCTTGAGGGGTAAAAAATTTAATTTTGCCGGGACTTTTAACTCCCCTCACCCCAGCCCTCTCCCTGAGGGAGAGGGGGAATACCGGTATTTTTGTTAGCTAGACTAAATTAGGATCGCCCCATCTAGATCGGAAAGATAACTCCCTCTCCCCCCGGGAGAGGGCAGGGGTGAGGGAATCCAAAAAAGGCTTTTGCAATGAAAGAATTGGCCCGTTCGCTACGCAAAAATCAAACCAACGCAGAACAAGTGATTTGGCAGCAGATCAGGAATCGGCAATTGTTGGGATGTAAATTTCGTAGACAGCAGGTTATCGGCCCATTCATCGTTGATTTTGTCTGCCTGGAGCCCAAGTTGGTGATTGAAATTGATGGCGGACAACACGCTGATCAAAAGCAATACGATCAAGACAGAAGCCATTATTTACAACAGCTGGGATATAGAGTACTTAGATTTTGGAATCATGAGGTTTTACAAGATACGCCTGCCGTAATGGAAGCCATTCATCTGACTGTGCTTGAGTTAAGAGAATCGGTAAAAGCCGAGGAAACCCCTTCTCCCTTGGAGAGAGGGAATACTCCAAACTTAATAGCATTAGCCTATGAAAGTAAAGAGCCGTTAATTTGACTCCCTCCCTGCAGGACGACTGCATGGGTGCACGAGGCTGGGCAATGTCAGGAGTAGTTGACCAATAAACTCCCTCTCCTGATGGAGAG
>FSSH01003544.1_pt1 | contig 33253 bp, 31 predicted proteins | sample 1166101 | NCBI WGS metagenome assembly FSSH01 (sample SAMEA32972668, study PRJEB13176) | freshwater metagenome | biome: Drinking water system; feature: Biomass in drinking water that filtered by 0.45 um membrane; material: drinking water | place: USA | collected 2012-12-20 | depth 0 m
TTTTTCAGCATCCTGCTAGAACTTCCACAGCGCGAGCATGAAAACCCAGCCGGTCACATATGGGATAAGACAGGAGCGTAGGATCGCAATCTTCGCCCGGTGCGATGACCCATGCTGCGCGAGCTGTTCTTTGTAGACAAATTCATAGGAGAGCACGAGCACTGTAAGCGTCAGCACAAACACCCGGCTTGTCAGCGGCCAAGAATACTGGCCACTGATAGCAAAGTTCGCTGTGAAGAATCCGCTGCACAATAAGACCAACGGAGCCAGCGCCAATCGAACGGTTTCTGCGAACACTACCGGCCGGCCTGGACGCACCGGCAACGGACTCGATTGTGAGCCAGGATTCATGACCCGACAGCTGTCGGTATCGTGTGCGTACCGGTCGGAGAAGAAGGAGCGGTCCCGTCCTGCGCCGCGCGGCAGGCTTTGCACACGCGCGGACGCGCTTTGAGAAACGAAACTTTTCCGCTGGCCAGGCACCCGTAGTGGACAAACTCATCGCACACCGTGCAGCGAGACCACCCGCCACGGAGCATCGTGGTGTCCCGGTAGAGACCGTCTTTGCAGACGGCGCACTGCCGCCCCTCGACCGGGAGCAACAGCGGCATCCACTCGCCTCCGCCTTTTCGAATACTCATAGGACCGGAGTATAGCGGGGGGGTCGGCGGAAACACAAGGCAGAATCCCCTATTTCATACTGCAATTAGGGGGAAACCATCACGGCCATACGGTCGCCAACCGTGACTTCATGCACTTACGCAGCAAATCTTGACAGGCCCTGTGCAAAGCTCTAGGCTTTCACCAATATCTGGTTGCCTATGCACAAGCCTTTTCGTCATCGCGCAGTTCTAGAGGAATTCAAACGGAGGATCGAGCAGCGTCATCCGCAGGAACTGGTCCGCCTTGTGGTATTTGGGTCACAGGCGCGGGGACAAGCTACATCTGATTCTGACGTCGACGTATTAGCTGTGGTCCGTTCGCAAGACTGGAGACTCGGCGATGCCATCCGCGATCTCGGCTATGAGCTTGAAATCACGCATGGTCTCATCTTATCCATCCAGGTCATGAGCCTGGAGCAATACGACCACCGAACAGCCCTCGGATCTACCTTCCTGAAAAACGTGGAGCGAGAAGGCCTCACCGTATGAACGCCCCCTCCCGTCTTGAGGAGGTACAGGCCGAACTCTTACGGGCGGAACGATCCCTACAAGCGGCCCAATCACTTTTCGCCCAGGATTTCCTCGAAGATTCTCTCTCGCGAGCCTATTACGCCATTCTTCATGCTGCGCGCGCCGCGTTGCTTGCCGAAGGCCTTGAGGTTTCTTCACACCGATCGGTCCGGCGTCTATTTGGGCTTCACCTCATCAAGACCGCCAAGCTTGATGTCCGACTCGCAAAGATTCTCGCCGAAGAACAGGATGATCGTTTTCTGGCCGACTATGACGCCTGGTTTCATCCCGAACGGGAGCGTGTCGAGAAACGCGTCACCGAAGCCCATGAATTTCTTGCCGTCATTAAGAGTTTTCTCCAGCAGCGATAAACGCAACTGGTCACAAATTGTGACCAGTTCATCACATCCTCATGATTTTCTTTTACTTATAGATTTGAGATCGCAGAATGCGATCTCAGGCTGATTAGGCCATTATATAGATCTGTCCTATTCTCGTCCCGTTCGTCGAAGTCGCTCGGTCAGCTCATCATACACATGTCGACGGTGGCCGACGGCCATCAGACGAATGACGCGTGTTTTCTGATCGACGGCATAAACGATGCGAAAGCGGCGCACACGATACTTTCGAAGCCCGTTGAGTTCGCGCTTGAGGGGCTCTCCACATGCAGGATCGGTGGCAATGGCCCGAACGGCCGACTTGATCGATCGTTTCAGATCAGGATGGAGCGAGCGGATCACCTCCGCGACATGCGGAGGGAGGTCCGTACGGAACGGGTTCACGCAGTGCGCCGCTTCTTAATAGGCGCAAGAGGCTCGCCGAACACATCTTCAAACGACAGCCCTTTGCGCTTGCGCCCGTAAAACGCCCGGCTTTCGGCAATCTGACTCATGAGCGCCGGATCGCTGAGGACATCCAGGGTCTCTTTGAGGCGAGTGTACTCATCGACATTGATCAGAACGGCAGCCGGACGGCCGTTCTTCGTCACAACCACTTCCTCCTCGCGCTCTTGCACGCCCGCCACAAGTTCAGGCAGACGGGTCTTCACTTCCGACAGCGACAATGTTTTGGCCATACTCGACCTCGCTCTCAATGATGACCACAATTCTGGTCATCAGCATACAGGGCAGATGGAACGGCGTCAATCGATAGGGCAGGCGCTGCTGCGCAACGCGAAATGGAGAGGAGGCGAGCCGCAAGACCTCACACACGTGGAGAGTTGCAAGACACAGAGGCGATGGGTGCGCCGTGGCTATGCTGGGCGCAAGACGCGACCCAGATTAAAATACTCCCGACCCCTTTTCTTTCGTTTATGCTCGTAAAAGTCGGCCCGCTTCTTGGTCTAGCGGACTAAAGGCCGAGTTGTGACGCCTGCAATACTTTTTCGTTTTTAGGGCTCCACTATGAATAGAGACCACTCTTGAATAATCAGTTCCGCGAATTATAACTCGATCCTTTGTTAACCCTCTCAACACCGTCGCTGACAGGATATGATCGCCAGAAATCTGCTTGTCACAGTCTTGAAATTCCGAGAATAAACATTTCACATTTGCTAGTTTTGTTATAGGCGGTTTAGGAACAACGCTGCTTGGCGGCATATTGATTGAGTTCATTACAAGATGGCACTCCTTTAACTGCTTGCCGCTTCCACATACGCAAGGCATTTCTGGAGGAGTAACCACCGTTCTATCCATTACGATAGCTCTATTTTCCAACTCTTAGCTTCCACACCGCCCGTGTAGCGCCTCAGTTCCAGGCCGCGCGTTGCGCTAACAGCGCGGCACAAGTGCACAATGAAATGACGCGCCTGCGACGCCGTATCACGGTCCGATGCAAGTACCTGTTAGAGCGCTGGCTTTGCGTCATGGAAGTATCTTCTTTCGAGATGTGCGGCAAGCCCGTCAAGATCTGGAAACAGCGAAAGACTCGACACACCATTCGCCATGAGATCTTCGCGAAGGGATTCAAAGTTGTCCGCGTGTATCGGAACCTTCACCAAACGCTTCTTATACGCCGCGTTAAATTCCAACTTGACGAACTTTCCATCATCCATTCTCTTGTGGCAGGTAAAAACTCCATCCTGAGCCAAAATTCGACGCGTAATAGTTCTTGGACGAAAGATGCGGGTTTTGTTTTGTTTGTAAGGGGTTTCATTACTCGTGGATCCAATAAAATCTTCTGGCAACGTCTTCAGTATCCAGACTACGCCATTAGCGAAGTCTCCGTTCTCATCCTTCTGGGGCGATTTTCTGACGCAGAACCATAAGGCGGCCAGCGCACTGTACGTCCAATCAAGTAGACGAGTCGGCAGCCCATGATGTTGTGCCAAGGCTAAGAGGTCCCATGCATCGCGCGGGTTGAATTCCGTGAAGGGTAACTGTTGCCGTTCAAAATCCGCCATCATCAATCTTTCGATATTCAGGAGATCGCCCTTTGGACTCAATCGAGCAAGACGTGGAATCAAGGGTTGATCGGTGGCCTGCCCTCGGAAGATGAAGTCACTCTTGTTGCCCGCGTCAATTTCGACTCGCTTCAACGACTTAATGGACGCGAGGAAAGTACTGAGAGATGCTGGCGATGGAAGTATGTTGGGTGACATGTGCGCTCTAACTATGTTTGGGCCGATCCGTATAAGAGCCGGATTCGCCCATTTCTATCCGTATAACACGCCACTTTGGTTTGTGAACCATACGCCTTGACCGGTTGCGTTTCAATGGGATGTGACGGTGGAATCATGCACCGAGCACCAAACAGAACTTGTTCGACCCGGAGCCCATTCCATTTGATCTTGGCGACGGGATAAACACCCCTCCAGCGTGCGGGGTGCGCGAGCACGGGAGACCATGAACCCCCGCTCCTGTCCTCCCTCGCTCTCTACCTCTTCTTCCTTTAATTCAATGGGACGGCGCCCGCGATTGCCTCCCACCGCGCCCATTGAGCGAGCACCGACCGCCATCACTCTCTGCCTCTGCCTCCTTTCCCTTCTTTCAGGAGCGGGGGATCATGGTCTCCTATTTGCGCGCATGCACCGAGCACCGCCCTATATATAAACTCTGACCAGTCCCGCGTGCGGGGGGCGCGAGCACAGGAGACCATGAACCCCCGCTCCTGTCCCTCCCCCGTTTGACTCATCCCCAAATCGTTTGTTACTCTCCGCGCGGGTCGGAAATTTTCTCAACACGAGTCGATTCACACCCTATGAACATCAAAGAGTACCTGGAACAAAAGCGCATCGCCGTCGATCGCTTCCTCGACGAAGTGACGCCGCCGGCCGTCACGCCGCCGACGACGCTGCATGAGAGCATGCGCTACAGCCTCATGGCAGGCGGGAAACGCGTACGCCCGATTCTGACGATTGCGGCAGCGGAAGCCCTGGGCCAAACGCCGCCCGGCCTCATGGCGGTCGCCTGCTCATTGGAACTGATCCATACCTATTCATTGATTCACGACGACCTGCCCTCGATGGACAACGACGACTTCCGCCGGGGCAAGCCGACCAACCATAAAGTGTACGGCGAAGCGATGGCCATCCTTGCCGGAGACGCGCTGTTGACGATGGCCTTCGACCTCATCAGCAGACCCGACCTGATGAAGGGCGTCGATCCGGTGCGCCAGGTCCGGATCATTCAAGAGTTGGCCTTCGGCTCCGGCAACCTCGGCATGGTCGGGGGACAAGTCTTCGACATCCAAGCCGAAAACAAAGACATCGACCTCCCCACCCTTCAGAACATCCATAAGCACAAGACCGGCATGCTGATTCGCGCCGCCGTCCGCATGGGCGCCATTGCCTCCGGAGCGAACGACCGCCAACTCGACGACATGACCGGCTATGCCGAAGACATCGGCCTGGCGTTTCAAATTGCCGACGATGTGCTGAACGTGACGGGCACGCGCGAGGAACTGGGCAAGAACCCGAACACCGACGCGGAGCGCGGCAAGAAAACCTACCCGACGTTCTATGGAACCGAGGGAGCCAGCAAGCTGGCGGACGACTGTGTCGCGCGCGCCATCGGACGCCTGGATTCGTTCGGCCCGTCCGCCGATGCCTTGCGCGGAATCGCGCGATATATCACAAGCCGCAAGAACTGAGGGACCCCGCTGACATGCTGACACGCTTTCAGGCTGACAGGTCTTGCGGAATCATGCCACTTGCTCGCTTGCCGCTTGTCAGCACTCTCAGCTCATGAGAGCTCTCGTCACAGGCGCAACCGGATTCGTCGGAGCGGCAGTGGTCCGTGCGCTGATCAAAGCCGGCGTCGACGTGCGTGTACTTTCCCGTCGCGACAGCGATGTCTCAAATCTTCAATCACTCACCGTCGATTATGCCTACGGCGATCTTCGGGATCACGTCTCTCTGCGCCACGCGCTGACCGGCTGCCAACAGCTCTACCATGTGGCCGCGCATTACGCCCTCTGGGCCAAAGACCCTGCTATCTTTTATAATGTGAACGTTGACGGCACGAAGAATCTCCTGGAAGCCGCGCGCGAGGTCGGCACCGAGCGCATCGTCTACTGCAGCACGATCGGCGCGATCGGACTGCCTCCCGATGGAGGCCCGGGCACCGAAGACACGCCCGTCTCGCTGTCGCAGATGGCGGGGCATTACAAACGATCAAAGTATCTCGCCGAGCAGGAAGTCTTGCGGATGGCGAAAGAAGGGCTACCGATCGTGATCGTCAATCCCAGCGCGCCGGTCGGCGAGGGCGACGTGAAACCCACGCCGACGGGCCAGATGATCGTCGACTTCATGAAGGGCCGGATGCCTGCCTACATTGAAACCGGCATGAATATTGTGGATGTCGATGACGTTGCAGCAGGCCATTTGCTGGCGATGCAGAAAGGCCGTATCGGCGAACGATACATCCTCGGTTGCAAGAATTTGTTGCTGCGCGAGGTGTTCGAAATCCTGAGCAAGCTGACCGGCATCAAGGCGCCTTCTATCAAGCTGCCCCGATCCGCGGTGCTGCCCCTCGCGTATGCCAACCACTGGCTCGCGAACCTGACCGGGCGTCCACCGCGCATCCCGCTCGAAGGTGTCAAGATGGCCAAGTACAAAATGCACTACGACTGCAGCAAGGCGATCCGCGAACTCGGCATTCCCCAAGCCCCGCCGGAGGTCGCGCTGGGAAAGGCCGTGAGCTGGTTCAAGTCCCACGGCTACGCCTAGCCCGCACATCTCGTCGCAATCTTGAAAGCACGCGGACGGGAGTGTTACCGTTTCCACCACGCTTCTAGCAACGCCGCTATCGATGGATATTCTCGTTCTGTTCTTGAAAACAATCGCGCTTCGCCCGTACGTCTTCCTTTTCCTCGCCGCATTTCTATTTGCCGCCATTCGATTAATCGGGTGGCCTCGCACATGGCGCTTCTGGCTGATCAGCTGGATCACGGCCTTTGTGTGCGAGTACTCCTCGACACGCACAGGAATTCCGTTCGGCTGGTATTTCTACAACGGCTCGACGGTCGGACAAGAACTGTATTTCTCCAACGTGCCGTTTATGGATTCCATCTCCTTCAGTTTCCTCCTCTATGCCGCCTACTGTGTGGCGCTCTGTTTCTTCCTTCCCACCGAACAATCCACGCCGTCCACCGGAATCGGAGTAAAACGCCTGCGATTCAATGTCCCGGCACGAACAGGCTGGCCCCTGTTGCTTCTAACCGCCTGTTTGTTTGCCTTCCTCGACATGGTCATCGACCCGGTGGCCCTGCGCGGCGACCGCTGGTTCCTGGGCAAGATCTACTACTATCCCGACCCTGGCTGGCACTTCGGCGTGCCAATGGCCAACTATATCGGCTGGGCTGTGGTGGGATTCCTTTCTCTCGCCATCTATTTCCCATTGGACCGACGGCTCCCTGCCCTTCCGCCGCATCAAGCAACCACATGCCGGCTCTTGCTCGGCATCGGCCTCTATTATGGAGTGCTGGCCTTCAATCTCGGCATGACCTTCTGGATCGGTGAATGGTTCATGGGCCTGAGCGGACTGCTGATGCACCTGCCGGTGCTCGCGCTCGTCATCTACCGTCTGACCGACCTACCCCGCACCTCCTCCACCGCCCCCTCAAGTGGCATTCGCTCAGAAGAATTTGTATAGTGGTCGGACGATCGCGGCAGGCTGAGATCAAGGTTAAGATTAAGCTGAGAGTTCGGCAAGCGGCATCGTAGCCTCAATCTTAGCCTTGATCTTCACACAGGTGATGGCCTTGCGCTGGAATGAGTGCATACCCCGGAGTGCGAAGACTTATGATTATCGGCATTGTGCTGCTCGGATTTCTGTTGACGGCGACAACGGTGTCTGCGGAGAAAGCCGTCATCTTGCATGTCGTCGGCACCGTGACGGCGATCGACAAGAAACACATTGCCGTAAAAACGACCGGTAAAACTGCGCCGGTTTCGGTAAAGCTGACGAAACAGGTGCGATTCAAAGACAAAAATCGCCCAGGGTCTAATGAACCACCGGTAGTGGGCGACCATGTCATCATCGAAGCGAAGAAAGAGAACAAGGCCCTCTTCGCGACGGTCGTTCATTACTCAGCCATGAGAAAGACTACGGCTCCACTCAGCAGCGCCGCACCATAGCCACCATGCGATTCACACGCGTGATCCACGAGTCTCCTTTCCACGGCGGGCTGCGCAACGCCATAACGAGAGTACTGATCACCGGCGTCGCCGTCTTTCTGGCCGTCACAACCGTCCCGGGCCTGGAAGCGGATAGCCTCACGGCGGGAGTCGCCGCCGTGCTGGTGCTGACCATCCTCAACCTGATCCTGCGCCCCATCCTCTTCGTCCTGACCCTCCCCTTGATCGTGTTTTCTCTGGGACTCTTTCTGGTCGTGCTGAACGCGCTGCTGCTCGAATTGACAGCCTACCTTGTGAAGGGATTCACAGTCTCAGGATTCTGGCCCGCGGCCGGCGGCGCGCTGGTCATCAGCATCGTCACCACCGTCCTCAACAGCTGGACCGTGGACCGCCGCCGTATCGAACCGGCCGAATCACCCGTGGAAACCCGCCGTCCGCCCAAGATTATCAATCCCGATTGATTACCCCAGAGATATCCATCGGTGATGGGATGATTCAGTAGCTATTCCTAAACGATCCGGCTACAATGCCGCCGCGACACTGTCGATGAACCTATGACTACGACGACTACTCCTGCTGCGCGAACAAAACCTGCGCCAGAAACACACCTTCAACGGACGCTGAATAGCGCGCTCAATGAGCTGGCTATGGAGTCGGCACTGGCCGCAGTGTTCCATCAGGAAAACGGACCGCTGATTGACCACGCAGTACGCGGATTCGCGCCGAGAGATGTCCAGGCGATTCTCCGCACGTTATCGGCCCATGCCGCCGCATCGGGGCCGTCCGGCCAAGATCCCGACGGCAGCCGCACGATCAAGCTGCGCCTGATTACGCCCGGCGCCAAGTCGCTGCTGGGCGTTCCGCTTCGCCATGGCAATCGCGCCTATGGCTACCTGGTCATCGGGCGAAAAGAAGGCGCCGTCTTCGCTAAAAAAGATAAAGCGCTGTTAGACCAAGCCAGCGACGGCATTACCAAAGCGCTCGACCGCGAGGGGTTGTTCAATACCGACGTCGTCATGAGCCGAGCCTACGTGGCACATGATCCGGCACCTCCCCAACCAGCCGGGCCGGAGATGTTTCCTGCAGTCACGGCGCAATTTACTCCGGAACTGCAAGAGAAGATCGAAACGGTCTTGGCTGAAGTCGGCCAAGTCGTCGCGTATGACCGAGCCTGGGTCTGCCATTACGATCCGCTCGCGGGCAATGTTGAGGTGTTGGGACTTGGCGGGGACGCCAAGGGCGATCAAAAAGACGCCAAGAAAGATCTGAAACCAGGCCAACGCCTGACGCTCGACAGTTCAGCCGCCGGGTGGGCGGTTCGCCACCGCAAACCGCGCGTCGATCATGATCTGGCGTCCACACAAGGCCGCTTCCTGGATCACAAACATCTTTTTAAGGATCGATTTCAGTCGTCACTGGTCCTCCCCTTCTTCGTTCGCGGCCAAGTCGGCGGGACCTTGACGTTGGGATCGAAAGAACCTCAGCGCTATCAGACGACTGACGCCCGTACGCTGGAACCCGTCATTCTCAAACTGGCGGATCTGATGCAGGCGCCGGCAGCGGCAGCACCGAGCTCGACCCCGGATCTCGACACGGGGGAACCGAGCCTTCAGCCGCTGATCCCGGTCTCGTCTGAACCGATCATTCGTAAACAGGAACGCCAAGCCGCCATTGGAGAATTCAGCGGATTCTTAGCCACAGAAATTCGGGAGCCCCTGGCCTCGATTCGCGCACAGCTCGAAGAAGTGACCAGCGAAGGTATCTTGGACTTCGATCCACAGACACGCGTGGAAAACGCCATGCGCGACCTTATCCGAATCGAAGCGATCCTGAACGAGATTCTGGACTTCGCCAAACCACTGGAGTTGAACCGGCACCTCTGCCGGATTCCCGAAGCCCTGGAGAGCGCCCTGGTCGTCCTCGCAACGGATCTTGAAGCGACGCGTATCCAGGTGTCCAAAGATTACGCGACGGTCCTCGTGCCGGTGCGTGCCGATGAAGCGAAGCTGCAACAGGCCTTCCTGAGTATTTTCAAGAATGCCTGCGAAGCCATGACTCCGGGCGGCCATCTCCATATTCAAGTCAGCCAGCATCGGGCCGGGAAAGGCTTGGAAGTCCAGATCCTCATCAAGAACGACGGCGTCCCGATCCCGGCCGATCTTGTCGACAAAGTCTTTGAGCCTTTTTTCACAACCAAACGGTCGGGAATCGGCTTGGGACTGCCCACAGTCAAGAAAATCGTGGAAGAACACGGCGGATCGATTACCATCAGCAGCGCACCCGGCGAAGGTACCTCCGTGACGATCCGCCTGCCGGGCGTGAGCCGCGGCCCCTCCTTCCGGCATCGCGGCCGTGGCCGCCGGCCACCGCATCGACGACCGAGCTGAGCGGTTTCAACAGTTTTGAGTTGTGAATGTTGAATTTTGAGTTATTGAATGTAACTCATTATCATCCACCACCCCTAACGCCTCACCCCTTACCCCTCACGTCAGCCCTTTCCCCTAGCGAGATACGCTTCACGAGATACGAACGACGCGCACCGGGACCGATTGACAGAGAATACCGGCCATCGCTATGATTCCCGCCAGCTTGACGGCATTCATCGAATACGAATTCCATCACGACACTGATTCGTTCCTGCCACCTATAGACAGAGGAGAAGCGGTATGAAGCTTGTCATCGGCGCCCTTGCGACAACCTCCGGCATTCTGTTCGCGCTGTCCATGGCCTCGGCCAATCCGGCGCTCCTGCCCAAGCATGAAGGCTATCCCATGATGGACAGTGGAAGCCCCGTGACCGGCCAACCGACGGCCAACGATCCCGGCCAATCGGATGCCCGTGGGGAAGCCTCGCTGCTGAAGTCTGCGGAATCGGTCAAGAATGCCGAACAGAATCTGCAGAAACTCGACAATGCCCGGATCACCGAAGGACAGGGAGCCGGTCGGCTGCCGAAAGTGCAAGGCCCCCAGATCAAGATTGCGCCTCCGGTCGCTTCCGCAACGAAGATCGCCCCTGATCGAAAGATCAAGTAACGCGCTCTTTCGGTCTGCACATAACGGGGCCGTCCTGCAAAACGGGAGGGCCCCGTTTCTTTTTCCGCCACGGAATCTTTATCCGAACAAGCCCCGATTCTTATTAGATGTCAATCAACCTGAACCGCCAGGGTTTCTTCGCCCAGGAACCGGCATACTCGACACCGATTCTTGGAAACGTCCCAATCGTTTTTCGAGTGCCTCTGGCTCCGCGATCCTCGAACCACACGTGCCGCCCCTCGGTCATATCGAGTCGATTCAACGACCGATCGATGTTCAACTCCCGGCAGATCTTCCCCGGTCCATCGATCAATGCTCCCTCAACTTCAATCGCTCGAATGAGCACCGCGGCAGGAAAGCCGGTCCGTTCTGTCACCACATTCAATAAGTGATACATGCCGTAGATGAGATAGACATAGGAGACTCCCGGAGGGCCGAACAGAACCTCTGTCCTGGCCGTCCGCCCTTTCGATGCATGACAGGCCTTATCCTGAACCCCCACGTAGGCCTCGACTTCGATGATTTTTCCGGCAACCCGTCCATTCCCATTTTCCCGCACCAGATAGTTCCCAATGAGGGCACGGGCAACCGTCAGCGTCGGACGATTGAAAAATGCACGGGTGAGAATCGTGGACATCGCAAGGCGTCCTAAAAGTACCAGGCAAGGCCACCCATCACTGTGCGCGGATTTCCCGGCACGAAATGGATGTCCGTCACCCCTGCAAGCTCGTTCCGCAGACGCGAGTCGAACGCAAAAATAGCCTGCTCCCATTGGGTATTGAACAAGTTTTGCACGAACAGAAATGCCTCCAACCGTCCATGGGACAATTTAACCGGTATGCGATACCGCTCCGACACATCAAACGTAATCCAGGAGGGCGACTTGATGCTCCGATCCTCGACAAGCGGACGAACGCCAAGATACGTGGCTTGGAATTGGGACGTCAGTCCTTCCGGCCATTGCAGGATAGCCGCGCCATAGGCGGTATATTCCGGCGCTAACGGAATAGCGTCGCCGTTGCGAAATTCCGCGTGCGTCCAGGTGAAGCTGCCGTTGACATAGAGCGGCCCCCAGACCTGTCCCCGGGCAGCGACTTCCACACCTTGGCGTCTGGTCGCTCCGCGAATCTCCGTCGTCCCCTCATCGCCGACGAGGATAAGTTCCGACTTCAAATCCAATCGCCACAGCGTAGCGGTCAACTCGAGGCCCTCAGGTCCCCATGGCCTGGAACGGACTCCGACCTCATAATTCCTCGCTCTCGCGAGCGGTGACGCCCCGAAAGCCACAGCGGATCGGGCATCATTACTGTGAAATCCTTCTCCATAGTTGAGAAACAACTCCGTTTTCGCCCACGGTCCAAGAATCATGCTCATCTTGGGAAGGACCATGCCGGAACCTTTCTGACCGGCCGGTCGTTCCGCACAGGCGGCACAGCGGTTACTGACGTCAAACGTAATATATTCTCCACGCACTCCCCCTGAAAACCTGACCCACGGCAACGGCTCGACCTCGGCTTTGACGAACGGAGAATAGGACAGAGTGAGGGCATCACTATCAATCCTGGTACCGGTCGGAATCCTCAACGTCTGAGTTCCCAATTTCGCATGAACATCGTCGACTCTCGTCTGAAACCCCAGGGTCCCGATCATCGGCACCCCCAGAACCTCTGCACGCTGTTTGTATCCGATATCGCCGCCATAGATGACACGGCGATCGAACTGGGCAAAACCGTCGCCATTGTCGGGATCATTGAGGAAGAACGTAAAATCCGTGAAGAGATCCAACCGGTAATATTGGCCATAGGCGTTCGCAAAGAACTGGCCGCCTGACGTTGTATCGTAGTGATAGTTTAATTGGCCGGTCGTCCGGAGCGTGTGTCCCCCTTCATACGGATTGATTGAGCCAAAGCGGTCGAGCGCCCCCCTGCTCACTGTCCGCAGAGGAATCTCGCCGGAGCCGTCCCATTTGGAATGGAGGAAGGTCGCCTTCAGACTGATCTCATCTCTTCCGGTCAGATGTGTCGTCACCTTTCCCAGCAGATTGGTCCGGGTATATTGATTGTCGTCTTGGTTCGGTCCGTTCGTATAGAACCCCTCAGCGGCAAACAATGTGCGCACTCGGTCTTTGGTCGGAGAGAGCATGAGCAGGTACCGCTGCGTGTCATATTCTCCGCCGGCCCCTTGGAGAACTCCTTCTCTGGCTACATCGCGCGTCCGGAAGTTCACTACTCCCGCCGTGGCAAAATCTCCATATTCAGGCAGATACGAGCCCTTGTGAACCTCGACGCCTTCGATCGTCTCCGGGATGATGAAGTTAAGATCTGTATAGCCTTGTCCATGCGCATGGGTACGCAAATTGATCGGCATCCCGTCAAGAAAGAAACCGACATCCGTCCCATGATCTGCGTCAAAACCCCGGAGGAAGTACTGATCAGCCTTCCCGGCGCCGCCCGAATGTTCAACGGCAAGGAAACCGGGAATCAGGCGAAGAATTTGAGCAGGTCTGCCTTGAGGCTGCAGAAGAATTTCTTTGTCCGGAATGAATCGCTGGGAGGAAGCGGCAATCGGACGTTCGCCCACTACGGCAATATCCGGAACCTCCAGCGCCGGCTCATCCGGATCGTGAGCGCCGGCCAGAGAGGGGATGCAGATCAGTGCGAAGAGGAAGAGACCCTGCGTGCGATAGTTCACTCGACGATCAACTCAATCCCTTACCCGTGGTGGCCGTCGTCAGCTTGCCATGCTTCACACCCTTCACGCTCACCAAGGCATCGGCCACTTTCCGGATCTCCGATCCCTTCCCTTTGACCACAAGAACTTCCAGGCAATGGTTATGATCGAGGTGCACATGCAGACCCGCCATGATGCGGCCCTGGAATTCGTGCTGAATATGGGTGAGCTTGCGCGTCAGATCGCGCACGTGGTGATCGTAGACGAAGGTGATCGTACCGACGGTCTCTTTATTCTCATCCCACTCCTGCCCGACAAGATTGTCGCGGATCAAGTCGCGAAGCGCTTCCGATCGATTCGTGTATTTGCGCCGCTCAATGTGGTGATCGAACGCATCCAGCAAATGGCGATCAAGCGACACGCCGAATCGAACAAGCTTTTTCATGCTTCTCCTGTGCTACGATTTTTAAATACGTAGCACTACAGCGGCAGTCAGGTCAAGCGAGGAAGATCGCAAAAAGATCAGATGCGGTGGCTATTCGCCCTGAATCGGGATGTAGAGCACGTTCCCCTGCCGGTTGACGAGCAGGAGCGCGAGGTCGGTAGGTTTCAACGGATCGGCCAGACGCTGAAAGACCGTGAAGCTGCTGATATGCTGCCGGTTGAGTTCCAACACCACATCACCGGGCTGCAAGCCGGATGCTTCGGCCAGGCTGCCTTCTTCGATGTCGGTCACGACAACGCCGTTATTCACCGAGAGATCCATCTGCCGGGCCAACTGGAGGGTGATGTCGTCGAACACCACGCCCGAGAGAGGATGTACGGTCGAGGCGGTGGAAGCCGCCTGGCTCTTTTTTGCGCGTTCGCGCGGCGACTCCTGAATTGTCAGTTCGGTTTGATAGACTTTCCCGTCCCGGATGAGCTCCAGGCGATGTTTGCTGGCGATCGGAGCTTGCGCAACGAGATTGCGGAGTTGGCCGCTGTCCATCACGTCCCGCCCGTCGAAGCGCACGACGACATCGCCGCGCTTGAGGCCGGCCCGCTCCGCCGATCCCTTCGTCTGCACATCGGTCACGATCGCGCCCTTTACATCAGGCAAGCGGAAAATTTTCCCCAGCGAAGGGCTCACGTCCTGCGTCGAGGCTCCCAAAAATCCGCGCACGACTCGGCCGGTCTTGAGCAGACTCTGCATGGCGGCGCGAGCCATATTGCTCGGAATAGCAAAGCCCACGCCGACGCTTCCGCCGGTCGGGCTGGCAATCGCAGTATTGATACCCACAATCTCCCCGTTGATGTTCACCAGGGCACCACCGGAATTCCCGGGATTGATCGGCGCATCCGTTTGAATGAAATCTTCGAAGTCGGCGACACCCACGTCTGCGCGACCGACCGCGCTCACGATGCCGAATGTCACGGTGCGGCTCAACCCCAACGGGTTCCCGATGGCCAATACGAAGTCGCCGACGGCCAGTTGGCTTGAATCGCCCCATACGGCAGCCGGCAGATTTACCGCCTGGATCTTCACCACCGCCACATCCGTCTTGGGATCAGTGGCGACGACCTTTCCTTTGAATTGGCGGCGATCCGCCAGAATCACCTCCACATCGACGGCGTCTGCGACGACGTGGTGGTTGGTAATGATGTAGCCATCCGGGGACGCGATCACGCCGGAGCCCTGCCCATACTGCCGATGAGCCAGGGGCTCCTTGAACAACCCGAACGGCAGAGCATCGTCGCTGAAGGCTTGATCACGCACCATCACGGTAGACGCGATGCTGACCACGACCGGAATGACCTTATTGGCCGTCGTCTTGACCTGGCTCTGCAAATCGTTGCCGGTCGTCACAGGGATCAGCTGTGTCCCGGCCAAGACCGATACCGGAATCGCCAGGCTCCCCATGAGCCATCCTATGACCAACCCCTTCATCATGCCATTTCGTCTTTCGCGCAGAAATTCCATGAGGATGCACCGATCAGAACTCATGCAAAACGTCGTGGCCAGCCTACCATGGGAGGCAAGCCCGCGCCTCCATAATTCGTGATGCAGACAGAAGGGCTGGTGGTGACTGATTTCTTGATACTTTGCGTATACTCACAGACAAGATGGTACCCAGCACTACTCAGTCTGTAAATATGGCCTTCTATGACTGTGGTTGGAGGTGTCTATTCTTGTGCCTGCCACCGGCGCCAGATCATGTAGAGAGCCGGTATCACCAACAGCGTCAGCAGGGTGGACGACACCATGCCGCCGATCATCGGTGCGGCAATCCGTTTCATCACATCGGCGCCCGTGCCGGTGGTCCACATGATCGGGAGTAATCCCCCCATAATCGCGGCAACCGTCATCATCTTGGGCCGCACCCGCTGAACGGCTCCTTCCATAATGGCCTCACGTAGGTCCTGTACCGTCGTCATGCGACCTTCCCGTACCCGCCGCTCATAGGCCTCGTCGAGGTAGAGGAGCATGACCACGCCGGTCTCCGCCGCCACACCTGCCAGCGCAATAATGCCCACCCAGACCGCCACACTCAAATTGTAGCCCAGATAGTCAAGATACCAGATGGCCCCGATCGCGGCAAAGGGAATGGACAGAAGCACGATCAGAGCTTTCGTCATTGAACGGAAGTTGAGATAGAGCAGTAAAACAATGATCGCAATAGTGCCGGGAACGACCAGTTTTAATCGCTCTTCGGCCCGCACCAGATGCTCGTATTGGCCGGCCCATATCAGCCGGTAGCCAGATGGCAATGTTACTCGGTCTCGAACCGCGCGCTGAGCATCTTCGACATAGCTGCGTAGGTCGCGTCCACTAACCGCGACCGAGACCAAACCGACTAACGCTCCCGCCTCATCCGCGATCGACGGCGGCCCCTGGGTGATGACGAGATCGGCAATTTGTCCGAGCGGAATCTGCGCGCCGTTTGGCGTGGGAATCAGCACCCGTTTGAGCCGATCCGGGTCATCGCGCAGTTCGCGCTTGTAGCGCACATTGACCGGATAGCGCTCGCGTCCCTCGACCGTGGTTGTGACTGTCTCACCTCCGATGGCTGAGGTAATGACTGATTGCACATCTCCCACCGTCAGACCATAGCGTGCCGCTTCACGCCGGTTGATGATCAGATCCAGGTAATAGCCTTCATTCAACCGTTCGGCAAACGCGCTTTTCGTGCCGGGCACATTTGCCAGGACTTGCTCGATCTCTAAACCAATTTTCTCAATGGTCTTTAGGTCCGGCCCAAGGACTTTGATGCCGACGGGGCTTCGCACACCGGTCGTGATCATCTCGGTGCGAGTTTGAATCGGCATCCACCAAATGTTTGGAAAGCCGGGAATGCGCAGCGTGGCATCCATCTCATCCAGCAGACGGTCCCAGGTCATGCCGGACCGCCATTGTGCTTCCGGCTTGAGAGTGATCGTGATTTCTGCCATGCCGACAAAGGCCGGATCAGTGGCAGTCGGGGCCTTTCCCATCTTGCCGAACACTCGCTCCACTTCAGGGAAGGTCGTGAGCAACCGATCTTGGACTTGCAACACCTTGGCCGATTCGGGAATCGAGAGACCGGGCACAGTGGTCGGCATGTAGAGAATCGTTCCCTCGTTCAGCGGAGGCATAAATTCTGCGCCGAGGCGGGAAAAGATCGGCGCTGTGAATCCAACGACCACCACCGCCAGCGCCAGCGTCACCCACCTGACGCGTAGTGCGCCGGAGAGGATTGGCCGATACAGCGCAATCAACAACCGGTTCAATGGATTCTTAGCCTCCGCTCGGATGTGCCCACGGATCAGAAGCACCATCAACACAGGGGCCAACGTCACCGAGAGCGCTGTGGCAAACAGCATCGAGAAGGTTTTGGTGTAGGCCAAGGGCGTGAACAGCCGCCCCTCCTGGGCTTCCAGCGCAAAGATCGGCAGGAACGACACGGCGATCACCAGCAGCGAAAAGAACAAGGGACGGCCGACTTCTTTGGCTGCTGCAATGATGGTCTCGATTCGGTCTGCTTGTGGCGATTGTTCCAACCGCTTATGGGCGTTTTCCACCATAACAATAGCTGCGTCCACCATCGCGCCGATGGCAATGGCAATCCCGCCCAGCGACATGATACTGGAGGTGATGTTCAGGTAGGCCATCGGGATGAAGGCGAGCAACACGGCCACAGGGAGAACGAGAATCGCCACCAGAGCGCTACGGAGATGAAACAGAAAGACGACCGCGACCAAACTGACGATAATGCTCTCCTCCACGAGCTTGTCGCGGAGTACGGAAATGGCCCGATGAATGAGATCAGACCGATCATAGGTGGGAATGATGTGCACGCCTTGGGGCAGGGCCGGCGTGATCTCTGCCAGCCTGGCTTTAACCCGCTCGACGACAGCGAGCGCATTCTCTCCTGCCCTCATGATCACGATGCCGCCTACCGCTTGGCCCTTGCCGTCCAATTCGGCTACGCCCCGCCGCTGGTCCGGCCCAATCTGGACATGGGCAATGTCCCGAATCAAGATGGGCGTACCTCGCCCATCCGTCCCGACAGGGATCAGCTCGATATCATCAATTGAGCGCAGATAGCCTCTCCCTCGAATCACATATTCGGTGCCGGCCATTTCCAAGACACGGCCGCTCACCTCCGCGTTGCTGTTCCGAACCGCTTCGATGATCGTTTTAATCGGTAACCGGTAGGCGGCCAACGTATTCGGGTCCACCTCAATTTGATACTGTTTGACGAATCCGCCGACCACCGACACTTCTGCCACCCCAGGCACACTTTCCAGTTGATAGCGCAGATACCAATCTTGAAGGCCGCGAAGCTGCGCCAGGTCGTGGGCGCCTGACTCATCGACCAATGCATACTGATACACCCACCCGACACCAGTCGCGTCAGGGCCGAGAGTCGGTGCGACTCCGGCCGGCAACTTCCCGCTCAACTTCTGCATATATTCCAGCACACGACTGCGTGCCCAATATAAATCTGTCCGGTCTTCAAAAATCACATACACATAAGAAACCCCGTATTCTGAGACTCCTCGAACCCGTTTGACTTTCGGTCCGGCCAGCAGGGACGTGACGATTGGATAGGTGACCTGGTCTTCGATCAGCATGGGACTGCGTCCCTGCCACTCGGTGTAGATAGTCACCTGGACATCGGACAGGTCCGGCACCGCATCCAGCGGGACCTTAAATCCTGCCCACAGGCCCCAGGCGCCCAATAGTCCCACGCAAATGAACACGAGGATCGGATTGCGGGCGCTCCCTTCTATGAGTTTTGTAATCATGAAGGATTACATCCCTCCCCCGGCAACCAAGAACTGAAACGTTTCAACGATGGCTGGTTGCCCTGGTACCGTCACGTTGACTGTCACTACCCAGGTACCACCCATGCCGAACAGCACCGTACCCTCGTAGAGTCCATCTTTTGTGTGGCGAGCCATCGCCTTGGAATCGGTCATCCCAGGCATCGGCATCGTATAGACGAACACAACTTGCGCATTGGTCACCGGTTTCCTAGCCTGATCGGTGAGCTTGAGATTGAGCAGCACATTACCGGCCTTAGGTTTATCCGGCACTGTAGTCAACATGAGGGACAATCCGGCGATCTGTCGAGGTTCTGTAGCGAATGATCCTTTCACCCCTTCCATATTCCCCATCGGCATGCTTTTCATGTCGCCCATCCCCTCCATCTTGCCCTCATGCGCGCCGCGCATCTGCCAATCGCCCATGCCGATCCGGCCCATCATGCCCTGCATGCTGGACGAGGAAGCCAATTTACTCTCCGCATCCAACAAGAAATTTGCCGAGGTGACGATCCGATCTCCTTCCTTGAGTCCTTCCATCACTTCCACACTATCCTGATTCCGGCGACCCAGCTTGACCAACGTCTGCTCATACCGGCCTTGCCCACGATCCATAAACACAAGTTGACGAAGCCCGGTCTCCAGGATTGCCTCTTTGGGCACAACCAAGGCTGTGGCCCCATCCGTTTGCAAAGTCACGTTCCCGTACATGCCGGGCTTGAGTTTCAGTCCAGGGTTCGGCAATTCAACCCGCACGCGTACCGTGCGGGCTTCTACGTTCAACGAGGGATAGATATAGGCCATCTTTCCGTGAAAGGTTTCTCGTGGATAGGCGGCGAAGGAGACTGAAATCGGTTGGTCGAGCTTTACCGATGCAACCTCGGACTCATAGATGTCGGCGGAGATCCAGACTGTGGAGAGATCCGCTACTTCGTACAGTGTCGTGCCCGGTTCCACATATTTTCCCGGCAAGGCCTCCCGTTTGAGGACGATCCCGGATGATGGGGCATAGACCATGAGCACCGGCTCGGCTTTGCCTCGGTGCTCCAGAGCCGCAATCTGTGCATCAGTCACCTCCCAGAGGCGCAAGCGCTCCCGCGCACTGGCCACAAGGGAAGCCGCGTTGGCTTTGGCTTCATCCAGAGGACTCACGGCCAGTTGAGCCTGTGCCCTTAAGGCCAATAAATATTCATCCTGCGTGGCCAGGAGATCCGGCGAGTAGAAGGTGAAAAGCGGTTCGCCTTTTCGTACCGGTCTGCCGATCGAGTTGACAAAGACCTCGCGGACCCATCCGGAGGTTTTCAAGGTGACCTGCGTCAAGCCACGTTCGTCGTAACCGACCGTGCCGACCGTGCGGATTTCTTGTGTCAACGTCGCATAGGCAGCTGAAGTGCTCCGCACTCCGATCAACTGTCTCGCCACAGCTGGAACAACCACGGCCCCGGACGGCGCGTCGGAGGCGCCTGGCATAGGCTCTATGTCCTTCATAGGCATCGTACCCTCCATCGGCATCCCCTTCATGGACATACCGTCCATCTCATGGCCCTTCATCTCCCCACTGCTTTTCATCCCCGACATATCACTCATCACCCGATGCGCAGCAAAGAATCCGGCGATGGTTCCGATGACTAGGCCGGCTACTGCGACACCGACAACAAGACTCTTTCTGCCTATGTCCTGACTCATGGCCAATTCCTTCCTTTCAGCTGTTTCTATTCAGATCGGTTCCGATCACTTGTTCGAGTTCCGCGAGTCGGTGTTCTCGTTCGACCAGCGCTCGGTAGTACTCATATTGAAATCCTCGCCAGGCCCGCTGGGTATCAATAAGATCCAGGAACCCTCCCTTTCCCGCGCCATACCCCACTTGCGCCGCTTCCAAGTTTTGCACGGCCTGGGGCAGAATCGTGGTGCGATACAACCTCGCCGCTTGTTCACTCGCCCGGATCTTGGCCAAGAGATCCTTGACCTGAAAACGAGTCAGGTTTTCTAACGCGTGCAGTTGTGCTTGCGTAGCAGCAACCGACGCAGCAGCTTCTTGCACACCCGCGTCATACTTCGGCTTAGTCCAAAAGGCGAACGGAATGGTCATCGACATGTAGGCGCCGAATCCGTCATTGGCCTGAAAGTTCTGGAACCGCTGAAACGCCACATTGAAGTCCGGATAATACTGACGCTGGGCCAACGCACGAGACTGCTCACTGTGTTGGACCGCCAGTTCGGCGACCTTCAACTCCGGTCTGGCGTTCAACGCAATGCGGTACAGATCGTCGATGGTTGTGCGGAGCGGTACTAGAGACGGCTCCTGAGGAATGTCCAAGAGTGATAGGGGATCACGGTCCAACAGCGTATTCAATAGTGCTGCGGCGGTCTCGCGACGCTGTTCCAGAACAGGAAGTTGCTGGTGGAGGAGGGACAGCTCGACCTGGGCTTTGAGCACATCGGATTGCGATCCCTTTCCCGTTCGAAACTTCGCATTGGCGATATCGACAAATTGTCTGAGCAATTCGACCTGTTCATGATGAATCAGGATCGCCTTGTGCGCGAGAAACAGATCGTAGTAGGCCTGCTTGAGGCGGGCGACCAGCTCCCGTTCCTTCGCGCGGATTGCCTGTTCGGCCATATCGGCAGAACGACTCGCGACTTCGCCTTTGAGTCCGAGCTTGCCGGGGAATGGGAGATTCTGCGAGAGGCCGAAGATGTTGTTCTGCGTCTGCGTGACGTTGAAGGTCTGCGGAAAATTCCACAATTGGACGGACAGGGTGGGATCGTCCAGCGACCGTGCTTGCACAATCCGTTGCGAGGAGGCTTCCCATTGCTTGCGCGCCGCCACGAGTTCTGGATTTCTTGCCAGGGTTTCCCGGATCAAGTCCGGTAACACCAAGGACGGTTGTGCAATCTGATCGACGGCATGGGCGATCTGGCGGCCACCTGTCGCGAAGGTCATGCTTACGACTGTTATGGCCAGCAACAAAAATCGAATTGAAAGAGTCATGTGACGGCCCTCCCCAAGAGCTTTCCTGCCCACAGCTCGCGCGGATCTCAACCCCGATTGCTACAGAAGAAGCATCTGGACGAGCTGAGATCTAGCACCGGGCAGATACCGCAATGATGAAACGGTATAAGGAAGAACCGGAAAGATCAGATACGAAGCACTGTGCTTGCGAGAGACTGATGTGGAGGAGAACTCGATTCGAACGACGGATAGGGGTGGAAGATACACTGGAGTTGACAGCTCACAGTTTGAAGCACCGGCAGGATATGGTCTGCCGGCCAATGATGGTCCATGTGCGACAAAGACGACTGCGGGGAAGACTCAACCCCCAGAATTTTGAAGGCATCGCATAACTGCCGAACCGGCTCCTCAACGGGGGTTGAACAGCCATTTGCCATCGAGGCATCGGACGTCCCTGACAGCGGAAGAACACAGGCGTAGGCGTTGAAGCTGAACACCAGCAGTAACACCACGATGGTCGCGGCGAGAAAAGAGCGGCAGTGACGGAAACACAATTGCATAGAATAAGTCTATCCCTCTGTCAACTTAACCGTCAACCGAATTTCTAATACGGAAGCTCCCGATCGTTGGATAAGAACAAATCCACCACTCTTCCGGTCTTCCGGCTGGACGTGAAGAAACCTGCTCCAGCGGCATGCCTATTCATCAGCCACCTTTCCTATCAGTCTGACTCATCTCGTCATTCTTACAACAAGTTGGCGCCTCTGAGCCTCTCTCACCGTCCATGCAGTCCTTATACGCCGCATAGGCCTTGAGAGCCCATTCCTCACCGGGGCAACCTTGCATCGTCATTGCGACTTCAAGGAATTCAACCAATTCTTCCCGGGTGATCCCCTGGTCGCAGGCCAGCCGTACGTAGGCTCGAATACAAGGTTCGCAACGAAGCGCGATTGAAATCGCCATGGCCGTGAGCAATTTGTACTTGGCGGCCACTGCCCCATCCCGATACGTCTGTTGCCGCATGCGCAACAGCCCTCCGGTGACCACGGGGCTCAACTTCCGCAGTTCGGCAAACAGGCCGTTCGCAGTATTCGTCTCCTGCATCATTACAGCGCCTCCTTCGAGTTCGTAGCCCGATATAGATGACCGTCGCTTACTTATCGAACACCTCTGCTTTGTATTTCGACAACAGATTGCCAGCCGCCTCGACAGCCCTGATCAGCGTCTCGACGTTCGTCTTCTGTGGATCAAACGTCACTAACGCGCGAGCGTCCGAATAATCGGGGGAAATGATCCACTTTGTTCCCGTGCTGAGTCCCACCTCGCTGACACCTGGCACCTTGGCCAGCGCGGCTTTGACATCCTTGGCGCACCCCCCGCAGGTCATCCCGTCGATCTGCAAAGTGACTGTCTGCCGACTCTGGCTTCCAGCGACAAGTTCCTGAAATCCGGTCAGGCTCAGGGCCACAATACCGATCACAATCAGCGTATGGACGCGTTTCCACATGGTCGTTTCCTCCTATCCATCGCCTCGCTTCCCTGATTGGGAGAAAGGCCAAACAGAAAATGATGCTAATACCTCACATCACTCGCCTTACCAAAATCATAGGCCCAACCAATAAGGCGCTAGGACCAACACCAGCGCCAACGACGCCATAATCCAAAGCCAGGTCCTGTTCCTAGCGTTCGGATTTCCTTCCGCACACCCTTCTCCTAGCGCGCATCGCATTGACTCCGACTTCCTATAAGCAAGATAAAAGCCGATGCTCAACAGGAGTATGGTCAGGCCGGTGAAGGCCGGTCGAAATGGCAAGAGGCCTTTCAGAAATTCAGCTGTACCGGCTGAAAATCCCGTGGCCCCGACTCCCACACCAAGCGCCGCAAAGACCAGGGGTCCAATGCAGCATACAGAAGCCAGCAACGCGGCACTCAATCCACTGATCGAGAATATCGTCACGGAGGTGCTCGGTGGTTTGGACTGGGAAGTAGGTTCCCGATACGAGCGCATGGCCATTACCTTCCCGATGCGGCTTCTTTATCCAACTTCTGGAGAATCGGACACTGATCGGTCGGCTGCCCTGCCTGACAGGTGCAGATCAAGCTTTGGAGCGCCCGCACAAGCCCACGTAAATCCCGCGCCTTCGCTTCCACCTGTCTGAGCTTGGCCTGCGCTTTCACCTGAATTGTCCCACACCGCGCGACTGAACTGACCCGGAGATTCAGCAAATCACTGACCTCACGAAGTGAAAACCCCAAGGCCTGCGCATTTTTAATGAAACGCAATTGCCTCAACGCATCGTCACCGTACACTCGGTATCCGGACACTTTACGGTCTGACGGCTGAAGCAAGTTGCGCCGTTCATAGTAACGAATAGTCTGCACGTTCACGCTCGCCATCTTGGCAAGCTGTCCGATCGTTAGTCCCGAAGCCATGACAACCCTCTTATCCAACGCTAAACCCTGTACCATGGTACCGAGTCAAGGGAACATACGAAAGGAACTTCTGAACCGAAGCGTCCGACGATGCGCTCTCAGAGCCATCGAATGATCCTGAACGCGCGTATCTCCCGTGATAAGGGAGCCATTGGAGGTTTTTTAGCATGTCATCCACTTCGAGATAACCGCATTCTTTTTCATTCCGCCATCGGCGGTCATGCGTGAGGTCTTTCGCACTACAAATTTGGTCTATGAGGTACCGGCACTTCTTTGGCTTTCCATCTTCGTTGGGTCCATGCTTCTCGAAGACGCTCTTCCCAGACATACAGCGTGGGAAGGACGAGAAGCGTGAGCGCCGTAGACGTCATCAGACCGCCGATCACCACGGTCGCGAGCGGACGTTGCACCTCTGCGCCGGCGGAGGTTGAGAGCGCCATGGGCACAAAGCCTAGACTTGCCACCAGCGCCGTCATTAAGACCGGCCGCATCCGAATGAGTGCCCCTTCATAGGCTGCATCTTCCGCCGAACGCCCTTGCTTGCGTAAATCCAAAATGTAGGACATCAACACGACACCATTAAGAACCGCCACGCCGAAAAGCGCGATGAACCCGACTCCGGCGGAGATCGAAAAGGGCATCCCACGAAGCACCAAGGCCAGAATGCCTCCGGTTGCCGCTAGCGGCACGTTGAGGTAGATGAGCAGCGCGGGCCTCCCGCTATTGAAGGTTGTGTACAAAAGCACAAAGATCAGAAACAGGGCGATCGGCACGACGATAGCCAGTCGAGCAGACGCCCGCTGCAGATTTTCAAATTCACCACCCCATTCAATCCAATATCCAGGCGGCAGGGTCACTTGGCTCTCCACCGCCTTCTGCGCTGCGCCGACAAATCCGGCGAGGTCTCGACCACGCACATTGGTTTCCACCGCCAGCCGCCGCTGGATATTTTCCCGGCTGATTTGCGCCAGGCCGGTTTCGGTACGAATATCAGCCAGTTGCCTGAGCGGAATGAGGCGACCCTGTGAATCACTGATGCGAATATCCAAAATGCGCTCGATATTCTTTCGGTCCTCGGGACTAAACCGCGCTTGCATGAAGAACCGGCGGTTGCCCTGGACCACTTGACCGACGATCCGTCCTCCCAACGCTGTGACGGTATCCAAAACCTGCTCCGCATTAATGCCATAGCGAGCAATCTTTTCCCGGTCAATGGCCACCACGTGGTACGGCATTCCGGCCACCTGCTCAGCCTTGGTGTCTGCTGCTCCGGGAACCTCTGAGACCACCCGGACAACCTGATCGCCAAGGCGGCGGAGGGTCTCCATATCTTCACCGAAAATAGTAATGGCGATATCGGACCGTACCCCCGCAATCATTTCCTGAACCCGCAGCTCAATCGGCTGGGAATAGCTGAAGGTGTTGCCGGGAACTGCCTTGGTCAGCGCCTGGTCGATCGCCTCAATCAAATCATCCTTCGTCCTGGCGACCGTCCATTCCGAATCAGGTTTCAGAATGAGATAGATATCGCTGACCTCCACACCCATCGGATCGGTGGCGATTTCGGCACGTCCAGTTCGCGATACAACCGTGACCACTTCGGGAAACTGCTTGAGAACCTGTTCAATGCGAGTAGTGGTTCTAATTGACTCCTCCAAGGAAACGCTCGGCAGCCGCCACGCTTGCAGAGCGATGGTGCCTTCATCGAGCGTCGGAATAAACTCCGCGCCAAGAAAGGCCGCGACACCGAGGCTCAGTGCAAACAGCGCGGCGGCGACGCCCCCGGCAATGACCGGATGCCGCATCGTCTTTGATAGGAGCGGGCGATACCCTCGTTTGGCTTGGCGAATGATCCAGGTCTCCTCCTCCTTCACGCCTTGGCGAAGGAATAGACTTGCCAGCACAGGCGTCAAGGTCAAGGTCAGCACGAGCGACCCAACGAGCGCAAAGATGACGGTCATGGCCATCGGACGAAACATCTTTCCTTCAATGCCTTGCAGAGTCAGGATCGGCAGGTAGACGATGATAATGATCCCGACCGCAAACATGATCGGACGGAGCACTTCTCGTCCTGCCTCGATGACCACCGTGCGCATCTGGTCTTCCGTCATGCGCCCGTCACTTCCGGCGGCATGCCGTCGTTCGGTCAGATGCCGGATAGTGTTTTCGATCATGACGACGGATGCATCAACGATTAGCCCGAAGTCGATCGCGCCGAGGCTCATCAGGTTACCGGAGATGCCGGCGGAAAGCATCCCAGTGAACGCCACCAGCATGGACAGTGGGATGGCGGCAGCGACGATAAGGCCAGCCCTGAAATTCCCTAGTAGAAGAAACAACACAGTCACCACGAGCAGTGCGCCCTCGGTTAAATTAGCGCTGACGGTTTTGATGGTCTTTCTGACTAAGTCGGTACGATCGTAATAGGGTTCGATGGTCACGCCGGGAGGCATGGTCTTCTCGATTTGCTGCAGCTTATTTTTCACCCGATCCACTACGACTCGTCCATTCTCGCCGATGAGCATCATCACGATGCCCGTGACCGCCTCCCCTTGGCCGTCGCGCGTGACCGCGCCTTGCCGGACCATTGGAGCGAACCGCGCCTTACCCAGATTGCGGATATAAATAGGCGTCCCGTCGTGTCCTGTCGCCACGATGATGTTGTCGATGTCCTCCAGGGTCTCCACAAGGCCTTCGCCCCGAATCAAATACTGTTCCTGCGCATGTTCGATATAGCCGCCGCCCGAGTTGCCATTGTTCTGTTCAAGCGCCCGGAAGACTTGGGCGATGGGAATCTTGTAGGAGACCAGCTTGGCGGCATCGAGTTGCACTTCATAGGTCTGTAACTCTCCGCCGTAGGTGTTGACTTCCACCACCCCAGGAACGGAACGGAGCTTGAACGCAATATCCCAATCTAGAATCGTGCGCAGCTCCATGAGGGAGTAGCCATCTCCCTTGACCTCGAATTGGTAAATCTCGCCCAATCCCGTGGAAATTGGCCCCAATTCGGGGTTGCCGAAACGTGGCCCGATCGCCTCGCGGGCGCGAGGCAGACGTTCCATCACCAGGCGCCGACAGAAATAGATGTCCATTCCCTCGTCAAAATAGATGGTTACCGCCGACAGTCCGAATCGGGAGACAGATCGGATCAAGGTGATACCCGGCAAGCCGGACATCGCGGTTTCGACAGGGAAGGTGATGAATTGCTCAACCTCGACCGGGGAGAGGCCCGGCGCATTAGTGAGGATCTGGACCTGGTTCGGTGTTACGTCCGGAACGGCATCGATTGGCAGCTGCCGCAAGGCATAGACACCGCTGACGACGATGAGCAGGGCAAACACGAGAATCTGAAAGCGGTTTGCCAGCGACAATTCGAGGACTCGATTTAGCATCGTAGGAGACCTCCGAGAAGCATCAATCGCTAGCCTCCCCCTATCTGTTCTTTCAGTAGGATAGATTTGAGATAGAAAGACCCGGTTGTGACGACCGTTTCACCCTCGTGCAGACCTGATTGGATCTCTCCGTACAGCGGCGATCGCCGTTCCACCGTCACCTGCCTCACCTCATACGTGCCTGGTTTCTTTTCCACAAACGCCACGGTCTGGTTATTCACCTGTTGCAGAGCGGCCAATGGCGCGACGAGCGCGTCAGAATCGCGGCCCGGTATGATGACCGCTGCTCTGGCAAACATGCCGGGTCGGAGGCGACGCTGCGGATTGGGAGTTTCGACCCGCGCATCGATCGTGCGGGTCGTGGGATTCAGGACCTCACTGAGATAGACGATGGTTCCCTTGAAGGTTTCACCCGGAAAGGCGTCCACCGTAATTTCTACCTCGGCCCCCTTTCGTACGGCCGCGAGGTTCTGTTCGTAGACATCAAGGATGATCCACACTGTAGAAAGGTCGGCAATCGTAAAAGCCTTATCTTTCGGAGTGATTAATTCTCCCAACGTGATCGTCCGCTCGATGACACTCCCGTTCAAGGAGGAGACCAAGGGGAAATAGGAGAGAGGTTGGCCTTTAGTACTCCAATCGATACCCTTGATGTCTTCCTCGGACAGGCCGATGAGGCGTAATGCTTCATGAGCGGCGCGAAAGGCGGCAAGGCTCTTTTCATAGCGCCCCTTGGCGTCTAAGAATTCCTTTTCCGAGGTAATCTGTTCTTTATACAATCCTTCTTCCCGAACATAATTCCGCTTATCGACCTCATGGTTCGTCTTCGCCTGAAGGAAATCGGATTTCTTTTGGCCCAGTTCGATGCTATCCATGAGGGCCAGGACATGTCCTGCCTTAACGTGTTGACCAAGCACTGCTTTCACATCGATGACCCGGCCCTCGATGCGAGGGCTCAGATGCGCCAGACGGTATTCGTTGGGTTTGATCGTAGCCGTGGCCGCGATTTCATCACGAAAGGGGCGGCGTTCAACCGGAGCGGTCTGGAACGTTTGACCTTCCTGCGCCTCAGGTGGAACTGTAAGTTGGTGTGGTTCACCTGTCTCACAACCAGGCTGGATTCTCTCTTGCTCAGTCGTTGCTTTCCGCGCCGGCTGTTCCACTCGACTGTCATTGCAGCCCAGGGCAAGGGAAACAAGCAGACCTCCCAAAAGAATACCGGCATTCGCACTGATGCGAGACTGTTTAGTGCGCCAGCTCATCGAAGCTCCCCTGTCCAGCGTTCCAACCGCGCCATCTCGACGGAGAAACTCGCCTGTGCTTGTGCATACTCCAGCAACATTTGTCGATGCACTCGTTGGGCGTCAATGAATTCGAGAAGGCTCGCCGCGCCCTGCTGAAAACTTATCCTCGCGATCCTCAACGTTTCTTCCGCCTGTTTTAATAACCCTTTCTCATACACTCCGATCCGGTCCTGGGCGGCGTGGGCTTCCTCCACAGATTCGGTAATTGCTGCCACTAGTTCGTTTTGTAATCTCGCATGTTCTGCTTCAGCGCGCTGCTTTGCCGACAAGGCCCCTGTGATTTCTCCCTGCCGCCGATACCAGAGCGGTATGGGGACACTCAATCGAGCCAGATAGGCCGTCTCGGCCGCTTCCTGTTGAAAGATGCCGGAGATGGTGACAAAGGGAATCAGCGATTGGCGTTCCTGCATAACGCTGTGCTCCGCTCGTTCAATCTCTTTTAGGATACGACGGACAGTCGGGTGCTGTGTTGTAGCGCTTGCAACCAAGCCATCAGGGTTAAGTTCTAGCGGGGGTGAGACAAAGTTGCCCTGAACAGCGAAATTCTTACCGAGCAAGCCGCCGGTCAGTGCATTGAGTCGAGAGCGTCCGACGACCACGGCGTGTCGTGCATGATTTAGATCGTTGCTTACCTTTTGAACTTCCACGTTTGCTTTCAGGGCTTCAAATGGCCTCGCCTGCCCAGCATCCACCCTGGCTTTGACGCCGCGCTGGAACTCCTGCACGCTGGCGAGAGCTTCCATTATTAGTTCTTCATTGCGCTGGGCGAGAAGGAGTTGGTAGAAGGCGATCTTTACCTCAGCAAGCAGATTCAAACGACTTGCATCAACAGCCGCCTGGGACCCGGCGAGCGCGGCTTCTGCCGCCCGCTGACGGGCTTGACGCATAGCTGGCCACTCCACCGGTTGACTCACTGCCACTCCACGCTCGAAAAAATTGCTATCGCGGACACCCTCTCGCGTTCTGCCCGGTCCCAATGTTCCGGTAATCGATGGATTGGGATAAGCCGCTGCAGTCGCTTGAGCACCTCTTCCTTGATCGATGAGAGTGGCCGCTTCCTGCAAACCGGGATTGTGTTTCAGCGCCATATCGGTCATTTCCTCTAATCGATAGGACCGACTCTCCTGTACCTGCGCCAGGACCACTGTGCCGGTGAGAAGTGCCGGCAAGAGGACTCCGGCCAAAAGTAGAGTTCGCGGCGGCAGATGTACCATGACAACTCCTCCTTACTTGTAAGAGGGACAGTTACTTGCGCATCACCCAACCGATAAGCGGCGGTAACCAACAGAGATTCGCAACAATTGTCTCGACGGCCGTTAAGGTCTGTGTCGTGGGACTGAACCCCAGCAGCCTCGCGGTTAGCAGGCTAATAGGGACCACGAGAATAATTGCTGCACTGCTCAGCATGACGGGATGTCTGACGTATTCGCTCAGGGCTCTTCCCCAGGCCCCTGTTTTCTTTCGAAGGAAGATGACTCCGGCGACATTCGCCCCAAATTGGTCGCTCAACGCGTAAAAAAACGGGATGTAAAATCCTTCCACTCCGTAGACATTAATTCCGACCATTCGGCTTCCCCAATCGATGACCCACGGAAGTACCATCCCAGACAACTTTCCCCATCCGTACGCTTCGGCCATTGACCCGATTGAACCTCGAATGCGTTGCCGGATGGCATAGATGCCTTCAAGCAGGCTTTCTCCTTCTCCGGAAAGCGTGCGAACGAGCCATTGACCGAGGGCGCTTTGGTGGAATCCAAAATGATCGAGCACTGCGCCGGTAATGAGTCCCCCTGCAAATCCTGCCCCGGTATACTTGAGCAGCTCACCGAATTCTTCCTGCTCATCACATGAGTGACACTGCGACTCGTGGTCAACCATCCTTACTCCAACTTATTATTTCGACCAATGGCTTGCTCAGTGCATGCGTCGATTGACGGATTAAGAAATACACTCTTTCTATGCCCTTGAGCCTGCCGAAACCAAACATCGTAAAACCAGGAATCAGGATAGGTCGCGGTCCGGAACTCCTCGTATTAACAATATGGCCGCAATAATGACGTAGGCTGCAACCGGAATAGTCCACAGGATCTTCGTGCTATCAAATTCTGTGGAGTCGAACCCCAGCAACAGCCATATCGGCTCAGCGAGAGGGATAAAGATCACCAACATCACAAATCCCACCCAATTGGACCCACGCATTCCCATCATGAGATTAACCCCTTCAGTTCGCCTCTCTCTCGTCTTGAGCCAGAGTTCCTGCACGGAACGCTTTGTCTACCTGAAAGATGAGACAATCGCTGTGCCGCAGCCTGAGAGCAATACACTCAATACGGATAGAGAGACGCCACAAGCTAAATGATCGTATAGGGCATGAAGCTTGCGCATAGCCCGCATGGCGGACAATGCCAGCCTCGATCGCACTATGTGCAACGACTCTGGTGATGCGTTAGACGCTGAGGGGAGGATGGAAGAGGGACACGACGAAGGTTGGCACGTATAGCGTGAGACTGGATCCTACATCATCTGTGTGAGGAGACAGGTTCTCAGGAACAGCAAGGAATACGGACTGGAATATAAAATGACAAGGACATCCATGATCCGATACGTTCTCCCCAGTAGCCGGAGAACCGCCAACTATTTCAGCTTGTGCTGAGTGTATCGCAACTTGCCACTCGTTAAGACACGTGAGGCCCGTGAGTTGGACTCCAAGGAGGAGAACCAGCCCGATGAGCAACAGATTTGAGTATCTGACCTCTAACATAACCTTCGATTTCGAGATGCTCCGCTCCATGGGGTAGTTGCACGATTAGATGATGATTGAGGCTACCATAGTAGCTCTGCTACCTGCAATTGATGAAGATTATAATTCCATCTTCCGCAACCGCAATGCGTTCAAGATGACGGAAACGGAACTGAAGGTCATCGCCGCGCTGGCGATCATCGGGCTCAAGAGGACTCCGACGAACGGATAGAGAATACCGGCGGCAATGGGAACCCCGAGTGTGTTGTAGGCGAAGGCGAAGAACAGATTCTGCCGGATGTTCCGCATGGTCGCGTGGCTCAGACGACGCGCCCGCACAATGGCCCGGAGATCGCCCTTGACCAGCGTGACGCCCGCACTTTCCATCGCCACATCCGCTCCTGTCCCCATCGCGATCCCCACCTGCGCCTGCGCCAGGGCCGGTGCATCGTTGATCCCGTCTCCCGCCATGGCGACGATATACCCTTCTGATTGGAACCGCTTAATAACCGCCATCTTTTGCTCAGGCAAGACGTCGGCCTGAACTTCGTCGATTTGGAGTCGGCGTGCCACCGCCTCAGCAGTTGTCCGGTTGTCGCCGGTGAGCATCACCAGCCGCAGACCTTCACGGTGTAACAGATCGATGGCCTCCGGGGTGGATGACTTGACGGGATCGGCCACCCCCAACAACCCTGCCGGCTTGCCGTCGATCGCCGCGAACATCACGGTCTGCCCCTCATGCCTCAAGGGGTCGGCCTGAACCAACAACGCCGAAGTCTCGACGCGCAGTTCGTCGAGAAACAACCGAGTACCCACGGCCACCACCCGACCTTCAACCGTGCCTGTGACTCCCTTCCCTGTGACCGACCGAAAAGCCTGGGCCTTGGAGAGGACGAGGTTCTTCTCTCGGGCACCAGACACAATGGCCGCCGCCAAGGGATGCTCGCTGTTTTGTTCGAGACTCCCGGCAAGCCGAAGCAGGTCGGCTCCGCTGAAGTCCGGCAAGGGAACTACCGTCATCAAGCGGGGTTTGCCTTCCGTAAGTGTGCCGGTTTTGTCCACAACGAGAATGTCCACCTTAGCCAAGGTCTCGAGGGCCTCGGCATTGCGGATGAGTACCCCCGCCGTCGCACCGCGGCCGGTCCCAACCATGATCGACATGGGAGTCGCAAGCCCCAGCGCACAGGGGCACGCAATGATCAACACCGCAACCGCGTTGAGCAAGGCATAGGCCATCCGAGGTTCCGGGCCGTACAGCGCCCAGATCACAAAAGTGAGCGCGGCGACAAAAATGACGATCGGGACAAAATACGAGGCGACGATGTCGGCCATTTGTTGAATCGGCGCCCGGGTGCGTTGCGCCTCACTGACCATCCGCACGATTTGTGCCAACAATGTTTCCCGGCCGACTCGCTCGGTGCGCATCACGAAACTGCCTGTTCCGTTGACGGTCGCTCCCACTACCTTCTGGCCCGGCTGCTTCTCCACCGGGATCGACTCGCCGGTCACCATCGATTCATCGACGGCGCTCGCCCCTTCCAATACAAGACCATCAACGGGAATTTTCTCTCCCGGTCGCACACGCAACCGATCGCCCACCTGAACCTGCTCCAGCGGAATATCTTCTTCACGGACGTCGCTTCGGACAATGCGGGCCGTTTTCGGGGCAAGCCCTAACAACGCCTTGAGCGCAC
>FSSH01000041.1_pt1 | contig 33242 bp, 36 predicted proteins | sample 1166101 | NCBI WGS metagenome assembly FSSH01 (sample SAMEA32972668, study PRJEB13176) | freshwater metagenome | biome: Drinking water system; feature: Biomass in drinking water that filtered by 0.45 um membrane; material: drinking water | place: USA | collected 2012-12-20 | depth 0 m
ATAGACCGCTTTTGGCCGAAACTGTGAATTCGCCCATCTCGATAGCTGACGTTCAAAATTTTAATGGATTCGTCGAGGCTAAAGTCGCTAACGGCCAAAAATTGACGTTCAACTCCAACTCATTAGTGTCTGCTTACACATACATTGCGTAAGTAGAACAACGGGCAGTTAGAGAGTTTGTGAGCCGAACCGATCGCAACTATGCGGTGTACTTTGTTTATCGTGTCCTATTGGGTGACTGTGGACGAGATTTTATGCCAGACGGCTCTCCATTAGGCTTGGACTATTTAATCGCCGGGCTTACCAGGACCCGAGTTAATGGTCGTCATGCGCCGCATCGCGCCTGCGCCAATTCTTCCGTTAAGGATATCCGCCCCCACAAGAACTGCCCGCACTACATTCCAGCATCATGGAATTGAAATCGTAAATACTTGAATGGCCGCAATTGCCCTTCGGGTACGGAACTCCTTTGGTGACATAGAAATTTGCCGAGTTGCCACCATATAATCCGGCAGGACAGACAAATTCTTTCAAGACCATAAATGCGTTATCCAGATACGGAGGAATATCAGGTGGCTTTTTATTCATTTGCGCATACTTTTGTGTAAGCAATCTGGTCCATTCCGCGACATCGTCGAGTGTTGCCTTTCTTAATATGTTTTCCTTCAAGGCCTGCTCCAAGCCTGCACTCCCGGCTAGCGGTGTATTCGGCTCACGAAATGATTCGAGTGGCGTTGCGTTCGAAGTTACCAAGCTCACACCATAAGCCATAGGATCGCCAATCGACACTTTGCCTCTTGTCACTCGACTAAAATCCGCTATCGGCCTATTAAAAAGTTGCTGGGCTTGTTTATCTTCATTCGAACCCGTTTTATTGTTTGTCAGGGTCGTTAACTCGCACGGGCCTCCTTCATCGTAACTACTTGCCAATACCGGCGTACCGACCGGCAATCCGGAAACACGTTGTTTGTGATAACCAAAAACCGAAACGGCTAAAATTTTGGTGCCAGGCGTCCAGCCTATATTCCAAATCGTGGGGTTATGAGTACCCAGCATCAATACAACCGGTTTATCGATTGAGTTGACTGCAACATCTATTTTTTTAGCCGCATTACCGCTTTTTTGCTCTATGACAAAATCAAGCTCTTTACCCTCCCCGCCGCCAGCCGCCCAGACAACAACATTGTCATTCAACTCCAGATTTCCAAAACTGCAACTCAGTGGTTGCTCGACAGTAAATGGAATGAGGGTGGCATCGATCGAATTATCTAAAGGCTTTTCTGTTGTACATGCCTGTATCAACAGTAACGCGGCAGAACTGAGTAATTTACGCATGGTGATCCCTAGTTGCCTAATAAAGCTTATCGCCCCGATATGCGGGAATTATTACTCATTGGACAAAGCCTTCAGAGCTTTGTCGGCGGCGAGCAACCCATATCCCGTTGACGAGTCATAACCGAAGTCTCCCAAATCCAAACTGCTACGCCGTAACACGTCGTAAAGTTCGAGAGGCTGCAAACTCAGACCTTTTTTCGACGCAGCCTGCAGCACCAAAGCAGCCACTGCGGCGGCATGGGGAGCAGCAGCAGATGTGCCGGTGAAGTTAGGCTTGCCGTCTTTTTCAAGGTCCGGACGGGTTTTGGAAAAGAAACTGGTATTGACGTTTGTGGGAGCCACGGCATCGACATGTTGCCGGACAATAGGCTCGGCTAAACGCTTACCTAGGTTGTCGAACAATATTGGCAGGCCGCCGGGTGAGGAATAGTAACTCGGCGCTGGCGGCATTTTGCCCTGGCCGGCTTCTATGGCGCCGACGCTGAAAACTTTCGCAGCATTCGCATGGCCGAATACTGAAGTGATGGTTTTTGGGGCGTTGCGGTACTCATCAATATTGGGGTGTTCGCTAGGTAGCGAGCTGCCGCTCAGGATGTATTTCAGCAAGCTTGGCGAGGGACCGGCCACTTTCAAAATGCTCAAACCGACGGTCTTTCGATCGCGGTTGCCTTTATTATCGAATCCGACCACTTCAACGGGGTCCCCACCCAAATTATCGGTTGAACCACCGATGACCCAGGCTTGACTGGCGCGCTTGCAGGCCGGATCGTCGTAAAACACAACGTCCAGATCACTAGCCGAGCCAATACTGCCGCTAATCGACTTGGCCGGTTGGTCCCACTGCAAACTCAATACAGTAAACGCATCGGCGCCGACAGTAATCGTTTGGCAGATGTCGATTTTGTTAGGATCGGGATTAAAGTCGTGGGCGACGCCATGTTTTTCGCCCAAAGGATAGCGACCGCTATCGGCAAATGCGGATTGATAGCTGTTAAGGCCGGCGTTGCCTGCCGACGAGAAAATAGCGATGCCGCGTTCGACTACCAGCCGATCAATCGTTTGCGATGCAGGCCCATCCTGAAACATTGGTTCGCTAAAATACACCGCATCATCAACGATAATTTGCGCACCGTGATCGGCCACTCGATTCAAGGCTTGCGTCAAATCGCCGGGATTGTCGCCCATCGCGTGAAACAGCAAATTGGCGCCAGGAGCCAGATCATGTATCACTTCCAGCATCGCCCGACCTTCGTCGAGCGTCTTTTCGCCTTTACAATCGGCTTCTTTCACTACCGTCACTGTTGGTGGCAGTTCGCCGCTGGCTTGCCCAAGTTCCGCGCCGCCCAGACAATTGAAACTATCGCTGATAACGGCGAGGGTGATACCCGCTCCGCTCAAGGCGTCATTAGTTCTCGCCTGATTGGTACCTAAGATTAGGTCGCCTTGACTAATCACAGGTTCAGAGGCAGTTTCGGCTCTTACGTCTTTTACTGACAAACACACGAAGCTGAGACTAACAAACAACGAAACCACTTTATACATCAGGTTATAAAAGATCATGCAATGGGGACAAATTGCAAATAAATCTCTAAAAATAGCATCTAAAGTAATTCAATGACCTTATTTTGATAATTGATCTATTAATATTTTTGATTCTTGATAGCAAGCCAAATTTCCATCAGCTGGACGATGCAAATCCGATTCATTCGTTATTTTGGCGGATAAGCCTTTTTGCAGAAAAAATCTGACGATATCGGGCTTGCATAACCACGCAGCATAATGGACCAAATTGTTACCGTTGTTTTCATAATCCAACGGTACGGCTTTCTGAAAAAGAAGTTTTACCAACTCAAGTTGCTTAGCATCTGAGTCTTGGTACTTCAAATTATAGTCTATTGCCCTCGCCATCAAATAGGGGCTATCCAAATTAGCACCTTTCTTTACCAAAAGCTCAATCAATTCGATATTTATTGGCGCATCAATACTATACATTAGAGGATCAGAAAGAAATGCTGTCGAAATCGGCTCATCTAACTTAAGGCCCGCATTGAATACAAGCTCTGCCAATTCTGAATTTTTACTATTAATTGCGAAATAGAGCGCCGACGCCCCATTAGAATCTCGGACATGAATATTAGCGCCATGCGATAAAAGCACTTTCGCTGCCTTTACAAGGCCCAAGTTTATAGCCAACAATAGCGGCGATTTTCCTTCGGCCACCTCTTCAATATTGGCGCTCCTCTTTAATAATTTTGCAATCTGCTCTAAATCATTATCGAGCACCGCTTTGTGTAAGTCCGGTTGCATCAAATATTGTCGAGCAGGATCGTGTTTATCGATCAAACCCTTGTCGGACGGCTTCCAAGTTTTGCCTCCATCCAGCGACCTGAAGAGTCCGCCGCCAAGCCATCCTGCGAACAATAGGTTAGGGTCGCGCGGGTCAACAGCCAAAATGGTGGCAAACCAACTGCCTGGTAAACCATCACCTAGTGTTTCCCATGTTTCGCCATAGTCAATGCTTTTCTTGAAGTTGCTATGGCCTCCTGAATTGGAGTCTCTATAACAAATTGCATAAATAATATTAGGCGACGAAGGCGCCTCTACGCCATCAACACAAAGTTCGCCAATATTATTCTTGCTCGTATTTCTAGTTTTTATGTCAAAAGATAGCTTACTCCTTCGATTCTGATAAGCCCACGATAAGCCTTTATCGAAGCTTATGAATTTATCTGAATTTCCGACAACCGCATAAATAACATTTTCATCTTCTAACGAAAATTTTATTTCTTTTATTGTAGGGCCAACATAGCCTGGTTTATTTGCTTCAGCGATGCAACTAAACAATAAAAATAGAAAATAAATATTAGATTTTATAAAAATCTTTATTTTCATGTGTTTACCACGAATCTTTTACGCTGCCAAATAAAAAATTAATTTAATTAAGAAAGGCCAGGGATGACATAATAAGAAGTTATATGATGCATCTATACTTTCCAGAAATTAGTCAGAGATGAGGCCATTTCTAGAAAATATTCAACATTTCTCGCCGCGTTTATAATGCCTTCGAGTTACAATGACTGGTAACGATCAAATTGCAGTCATTCAGCCAGATAATGCCACAGACTACAAAGGGTCGAAACTGTCAGTTCGCCATTTCCAAAAGCCGCCATTCACTACTGGCGTAATCGTATCGGAATCGGTAGCCTGTTTTCAGTTGCATAATGTAGTCAAATATGACAACATCTTTAAAATCAAGGTGGATACATGACAGCAACAACACGACCCATTTCATGGATCAAGGCGGCACGGAAGGACTTCGAGGATTTCCCCGCGCCTGTGCAGATAGAAACCATCCGTGCGCTCACGGTAGCGGCAGAAGGCCGCATGGCCGATCAGGTGAAGCCTCTCAAGGGTTTTGGTAGTGGCGTTATGGAAATTGTCTTGCGCCACCGAGGGGACGCTTTCCGCGTCGTTTATGCCGTGCAAATCGGCGATGATTTATGGGTCATTCATGCCTTCCAGAAAAAATCGACGCAGGGCATCAAAACACCGAAGCATGAAATAGACCTGGTGCATGAGCGTATCAAGCGATTGAAGGAGATATTGCAATGAATAACGAACCCTTAGAAATAGTCCGTGGTAGCGGCAACGCCTTTGCTGACTTTGGTCACCCCAACGCAGAAGTTGAACAACTGAAAGCGTTACTGGCCGCCGAAATTATGGGTGTGCTTGATGATCGAGGCTTTACCGTGCGTAAAGCCGAAGATTTGACTGGTATTGCCGCCGCCGACTTTTCCCGCATTCGCAAGGTGAAGTTGGACCGTTTCACCATTGATCGACTGATGACGATTCTTAAACGTCTCGATCAAGATGTTGACGTGCGCGTGACAGTCCGCCCCCACCCTGTCAATGTGGTTGTGCCGCAGCTTTTGTAAGTTAGCTTTGTTGCGTTTGACTTCCTGCGAAAGGCTCCGCTCCGTCAACGGTTTGCCGTAAACGCCCCTCACCGGCATTGAGCTTTGCCTTCGAGTCCCCCTAAGACAAAAGACCTTATGCCGCTTTTGCACGGGGTTTGGGCTCAGAACGCTTTATTGACAAGCCACACAGGATAGGGGCTAACGTCCGTTTTCGTACCGTTGGATTTCAAACCCTAAGGCAGTCGCCGAACCGCTCATAGCAAATCCGCCCCGGCATGATCCTTAAACAGATTGGCCGAGCGCACATACCCGGCCAGCACGTCGGTGGAGCGGTGGCGGCTGACTTCCGCCAGCTTGAAGATCGAGGCCCCGGCTTCGGCGGCGCTGGTGACGAACCCGGCTCGCAAGCTGTGGGCGGCAAAGTCGGCGGCGGCCAGGCCCACTTGACCGGCGTAGTGTTTCACCCGATTGGCCACGCTTTTGTCGGACAAGGCCGCCTGCCCGACCCGGCTGCCCTTCCCCACCGCCCGGAAGATCGGCCCCGTCTCGATACCGGCGATGACCAGCCAATTTTTCAGCGCTGTCACCGGGCAGAACAGCAGGCTGCCGTGGGGAATGGCGATCACCTGCCCTGCCCCTTCCTGGTCGGTCTTGGATTGTCGAATCGTCACCCGCAGCCCATCGGCCACGAACGCCAGGTCGGCGACCGTTAACGCCACCAGTTCCGCGCGGCGGAACGCCCCGGCGAAGCCCAGCAGCAACAGCGCCCGGTCGCGTTTCCCCGTCAGCGTAGGGGGACAGTGGCGCACCATTTCCTTGACGATATCGGCGGTGGCGGCTTTTTTCTTGATGGGGGCCGTGCCTTTCGCCCGACGGATGCCTTTTAAGGCCGCCGTCACGCCTTTATGCGCGGTCGGTGTCGCGTGGCCTTGGGCCTCATGGGCGCACTTGATGGCGGCGAGCCGCCGGTTCAGCGTCGAGGCAGCCACACCGGCCTGCGCTTGGCTGGCCAGGAACAGCACGACGGATTCCGGCTTGGCCGGCAACGCTGTTTGCGCGTTAGCCACGCACCAGGTCTTGAAAATCTTGAAGTCGCTGGCGTAGGCTTTGCGGGTGGCGAAGCTTAAACTCTGGTCGATGTAGTGCTGGGCAGCTTCGGCCAGTTCGCGTCGCTCCAGGTCGGTGTTTTTGGCGGGAATCAGGGCGGTCATTTTCGGTGGCTTTTACTTCCGGGAATAACGATTATCGGCACTAAAAGCATAACAGAAAAAACCACTTGCTCTTGAGGCAACATACGTTTCAAGATGCAAAAACCTGACCGTGAAGCTGCTGGATGCGTTGCGCTATCGGTTCAAAAAGAGCCCTCATCATGGTCTGTGACTCTTGGGGGACATTGGCGGCTTGTAATGCGTCGGGCAATCCGCCGAATTGTTTAAACCAATGTTCGTAATGTCCCTCCATGACTTCCCGCTCGACCCACATATCGCGCCGCCCTTGCTCCTCGAGTATCGTTTGCAAACCGCGTTCAAGCGTCGCCCCTTCCGTGAGCAGGTGGGCGACCGTGTGTTTGACGGAGTCGGGCAGTACCGGCAAGTGACCATAAGCCGTCTTCGCCTTCTGGTTTTCGATTTCCGCCGCCGTCTCCATCAGCATACCGTAACGGTATAGGCCTGGGTATTCACGGCACAGGAAGGCCAGTTTGTCATCGGACATCGTACTCCATAGCCATTGTAAATCGAGGATATGGCCGACCATTTGTTCCAACAGCGCCGCATCACCCAGGCCCTTGGCTTCCAGTTGCCGAACCCGCTGATCAATCGCGGCGGCGATTTTGTGTTCTTTGCTGACGGTCCGTCCGCCAGGCACCTTGATTTTGCCCGTGGCAATGCCCGCCGCGAGCGTCTCTAAGATTTTGGCAAACCGGTAGAATCCGGAAAATTCCGCACACAAGGCGTCCATCTTCGGGCCGGCTGCATTCAGCATCAGATGATGGAAGTCCGGCATGAAATCGGCCATGTCTGAAAGTATCTCGACTTCGAGCAGTTCCAGCGCCTCCAGTTGTTTCATTCGCGCATCAATGCGCGCGGCCATACGCCGATGCTCTACTGTTGCCGACATGGCGGCACCCGCGCTGGGTTTTGTTGCTTCATCGATTCTCCTAAAGCCCTGTCATCGGCCATGATGTTCTCTTTATAACCGCACCAGGTTCTTTTGAATAACGGCATGCACTTCATCAAAGGGCGGCTGCCCCTGATAATACAGCGCGGCACGGCGTTGGTATTCCTTTTGATAAAGGGCTCGCGTGTGAACATCCCCCAGGACAAGGGCTTCATTTTCTATGAGTGGTTTCTGACGGTCAATAGCAGGAAAACGCCGATTCTTATGCGTGTAGTATTGATCAGTGCCAATAAATGCCTGAACCATACTATTCTGCAACAGACAAAAAACATCATAGTAATGGCGCATAAAATTGGGCGGAAACGTATCACCTGAATGTTGGTGCTGTCTGTATTTCGTGACAATAGCCTGTAATTTTTCCACCAACGTATAGCCGGGATCATAGCAATGGATTTGCAGCGCTCTATTATCAATGGAATCGACCTTTTTTTCCAAGGCAAAGTCCATAGCCCATGAGCTGATGTCTAATGGTTGATTAGGCATCACATCATCAAACCCGACTTCGAGTAGAACCCCTTCCTTAGCGCTGCCGTCTGATGGAAATTTGGATGCATAGTAAAGCCGAATGCCGCCACTAAAATATTTCGGCGGACTGTCGAACTGTGTATCCCGATCAATTTTTACGATCCCAGGAATGCTGATGCTACTGGCCAGATAATCATAATAGTCTTTGCGGCCTTGGCGGTCTTTTTCCTTGTCATGATTTGGGGATGTTCGGATTTGTCTGCCTTCCGGCGGTGCGATGTGAATATCAATGTCTTCTGAGAAACGATGAATGATACCGTACCCCTTGGAAAGCGACGTTCCACCCTTAAGCTGAAACGCGTACCCGGCCTGTTTGAGGCCATAAAGACAGTGCATGAGCCAATAATCCTTTTCAGCCAGGTACGGATCGATCTTGCGCTCACCCGCCACAACCCGGATGAGATCGGTAAAGTCAGAGTGTTCATGGAGATACATTTTAGACGGCATGTTTCATCTCTTCAGAGCGAAATAGCTTTTCAAAAAAACTCTGCGTTCTCGCCCCTGCATACTCGTGAACGGTTTTCATCAGTTTGGCCTTATCCATGCGGCGTACTTTTTCGGCGACGCTGTTAAGAACGCTTTCTTTGTCCTCCGCCAGGAAGTGAAGATTATTGATAAGATCCACTAGCAAGAATTCCTGACTGCTTTTCTCAGGAAATCGCGGTCTTTTCAAAAAATAGAAGTGCCGTCCGTTTAGTGTATATCTGCCATCCCGCTTATGGTTATAAACCAGCTTCTCGTTATAAAGCTGTGTAGTGCCTACGCCCAGTGAGTTATAGGCATTTAAGGATGCCATATAGAAATGCTCGTCTTTAAGGAAAGCGCGGATCAGCGTTTCGTCCTCTGGCGGTGCATCACCAAAAGCTGTTTTCTTGGGACAATAGTAAACACCCCCCGCAAGCTTCTGGATAACCCCTTTGCTGACCAGTTGTTGTAAATGGCGGTCAACGGCATTTGACCATTTGGCCAGATCGGCCCGCCGATAAACTTGCCCCGGTTGAAGATGTTCTTGTAGTTCGTTGACTTTAGGCATGGCCCCTCCTCCACTCCTAACTATAGAGTAACCTGGATTGAATGTCATTCATTTAGTCTAAAAAACATGCATATCACTTTGCATTAGGGGTTCGACAATGATTCCTTCATTTTTGGGTCAGATATAATTTGGAATGGTTTAATCATCCCTAAATAGTCAATCCTGCTGATCTGATGGGTGTATTTATCGTGTCATCGTAGGTCGTTATTTGTTCCATAATAGACGAAATAGTCTATTCGTTTATTCGTCTTTTCGATAGTTCAAGAATCTATGGGCGAGCCCGCCATCCATGGCACACACTGCACTATCTATCCCAGATACGCGCCCAAGTGCAGATAAGAAAAATAACGGGTTTCACGACAGAAAAACGGTTTCCATGCTATTTGGATTTTTTAAAGCACCAAGGAATGATTTTTTTAAAAAAGTTTTGTGGGTTAGTTCCGTGGTATTGGGCGCCATGTTTTCTTATTTTCGGCTATTCGCCATTTTAAGAAAAACAGAATAGCCTATTTCGTCTATTGATGAATAGACGAAATAAAGATATAGTATTTTTAACGAATTCGTCTTTTTAAGGGATCCCACCGCGTGAAAACCATCGTCCTACTTAACAGTAAAGGTGGCGTTGGAAAATCCAACATCACCCGCCATCTTGCCGTGGCCGCCGAACAAGAAAAATCCGGCTCTGCCGTCCTGTGTGATACCGACCCGCAAGGTTCGCTTGCTGATTGGTGGAATGCCCGCGAAGCCGAAACACCACAACTGGCGACCATTGCCCTGAGCGATTTCAAGGCCAAGATACCGGTGATCTCTTCGAGCTTTCGCTATATGTTTGTGGACACGGCGGCTTCCGATGCCGAACCTTATTCTGAAGTGTTAGAGCAAGCTGATCTCATTATTATTCCTGTGCAACCCAGCCCTGATGATGTGCGTTCCTTAAGTCGCTTGACCTTGCCTGTCGTAAAAGCTAGTGGCAAGCCTTTCTTGTTTGTCTTAAGTAAAGCGCGGCAAGGTACTGAGTTATTAATATCGACCATGGCCGCTTTATCTGAGCATGGCATTGTTTGCCCGACCATCATTGCGCAACGCGAAGGCTACGCGAAAGCATCACTCTCCGGTTCGACTTTACTGGAAGAAGAACCCAATGGAAAAGGGGCTGATGAAATGCGCGAATTATGGAAGTATATAAAGTCACGAATAGACGAAAAAAAGAATTCGTCTAAAAAAAAGGAGACCCTAAATGTCTAAAAAAGCCCTTGATATGTCCGGTTTACTCGCCACAAAAGGGGAGGGTGCCCCGGCCAATGATGCTCCTATGCGACCTGTCGTCAAGAAATCGCAAAAGCAAGAAAGCACGAATAGACGAAATCAAGAAACTGATGCTCCACCCTCCAGTGAATTCGTCAATCTTGGGTTCAAAGTACCAAAAGAATTTCGGCACCGCTTACGCATGATTGCCGCGCAAAAAGACACGAGCTTGGTTGAGGTTCTGCGGGCGGCTGTCGATTTGTACGAACAGGCACACATTAAATAACGAATAGACGATTTCGTCTATTCAAGAATTGAGAAGGTCTAACCCATGGCGACACGGAAAATCCAATCAAATAAGGAAGAACATCTTGCCATCCCACAGGACTCCGACTTCAAGAACACTCAACTTGATTTGTTCCAAACCTTCTTATGCAATACACAAAACGAAAAAGATAAACTCTCTAATACCATAGAGTTGTGGGATAGCATTCCAAAATACGCCATTTCACAACAATCCATGAATGAAAAAAGGACAAAAGAGGGGCTTTTAGAGCGGCTCTCTAAAAAGTTCATTTATCGGGAGTTAGAGTACGAGATCAGGATTACCGCCGCCATTATTGATACGGAAGAGGGGGAAAAGGCCTACTATCCCAGTGCAAATGAAGAACTGGTAGAAGACGCTTTGCGAAAGATAGCTGCTGAACAACAAAAAGGTTTTTTTGATAAGCCACAATTCAAAAGCGGTGTCGTCTTTTCGCTGTACCTGTTACGAAATGAATTAAAGAAACGAGGCCATGCTCGCTCTTATTATGAGATCGTTAAAAGCCTCAATATCTTGTCAGGTAGCCACATAGAAATCATTCTTCCAGGAGGGAAGGGATTTGCAAAAACAAATTTTTTACCTTCCCTTGCGGCTGTCTCCAAACAAAACCTCAAAGAAGACCCTGAAGCAAAATGGGTAGCACATTTTCATCCGCTTGTAACACAAAGCATTGATGCCTTGAGCTTCCGCCAGTTCAACTATCATCAAATGATGTCCCATAGTACCCAGCTTGCCCGTTGGTTACACAAGAAACTGTCTCATAACTATACAAATGCTTCTTATACGGTTCCCTATCAAATTTGGCTCTCTACGATCCGTAGAGACAGCGGATTGCTCGAATATAAAAGAGCGAATGACACGGTTCGGAAGTTCGAAGAGGCCTTATCTGAGCTGAAGGGCAATGCTGTTCTACTGTCCTTTGAACGAGTAGAAGATGTAAGGGGCGACCGAAACAAAATCATCGATATAAAATATTCACTCTCCCCAAGCCCTGAATTTGTGAAGGATGTTAAAGCGGCCAATAAACGACAAAAAGACTCACAAGAGCAAATCACAAACATTCGGTAGGTATAGGTCGCAGGTCGCTATTAAAGACGGTAGGTTTAGGTCGCAGAATGCGGTAGGTTTAGGTCGCAACTGGTAAAAACAGAGATCAAAAACGACTAAAAACGCAGTTATGCACAGCCAAGCACAGTAGGTATAGGTCGCAGGTCACTATTAAAGACGGTAGGTTTAGGTCGTAGGATAGGTAGGTTTAGGTCGCAACTGGCTTTTCTATAGGTAGGTATAGGTCGCAGATTATAAGGTTTCGGTAGGTATAGGTCGCAGAACTCGGTAGGTATAGGCCGCAGATCAATTTATATCCTTATGATTTGATTGAAATTTAAAAGAGATTTTTAAGGCCTCCTTCTTTATTCTTTTCCTTATATATCCTTTAAAAGGGATAACCCAAGAAAAGCTTGCCAACCGGATGCAAACCAAGCAATCGGTTGTCGGAGGGCTGGAAACCGATCATGTCATGCCCACCCTTGAAAAAATCTCCAAGGCAACCGGATCACGACTTAAAATCAGCTTTGAACCATAAGGATTACTTCATAAAATGAATAACATCCCCTATATGAGAAAAGCACTACAGCGTTGAATTTAGAATGCATATATCACCAGAAATACATCGCACCTTAGCCAGTGCAAAGTTAGCCGGGTAATATTGGGGGAAACCGGAAGATGTATGGCAAAGCAATTCACGGAATCTAAAAAATCAGCAAATTACCGTAATTGCCATCCTTGGCAATTATACCAGATAAACGGTTGATTTAGCTTTTTAAATATTGATTAATAAGGCATCAATTCCTGATCACACAACAGCACCGGCAAGGCCACACCGTTCAACAATGCTTTTTGTTTTACGCCAGGAAGGAATAGGGCAGGGCGGTTTTTCTGAAGTCCTTACTCAACCAATGGTGGGTAGCCGTCGGACATACCCACCACCGAATAGCCCAATAAACGGCGGGTTTTAAAGCCTCAGCGGTTTTTAGTTCGGTGGTGTTTTCTTTGCCCCGGTGGTTTTCGCCGGCTGATGACTGCTAAGCGCCTGTATCAGTTCGGCGGCTTGGGCTTTCGTGGCCTCAAGCTGCCCGTGTAATTGAGCGGCTTCCTCGCGGGCGGTGGCCGCTTGTTTGTAGGCGTTGTCTCTGTCGGCTTCGATCTTCGTTAATTTCCCGGCAATACGATGCGTTTCTTCGGCGGTGCGCTTGCGTTGTTCTTGGTGGGTTTCTTCGGCGGCAGCGGCTTGGGCTTTGACGGTCGCCAGTTCTGCACGACCCTGATCGCGTTCAGCGGCTAAGGATAGCCCGGCTTTTTTCTGCTCGGCCAGTTCCGTCCGGAGTCTTTCCAGTTCGACGGCCTGTTGTTCGCCGGCGCTCTTAGCGGTTTGTTCGGTTAACGCCAGACGTTCGCGCAATTGCGCCAGTTCGATCGCTTGGGCCTGATGGATTGCGTGAGCGTCGGCCAGGCGTTTTTCAAATTCATCCGATTCGGCTCTGACTTCATTTAACTTGGCTTCCAAATCATCGACCGTGCTGGAGGCATCGGCTAATTCGCGTTCGGCCTGTTCCCGCTGATCGCCGGCGGCTCTGACCACTTCGGCTACCCGGCGCTCTGCCGCTTTGACCGCCTTATCGTTCAATTCAACGGCCAACATGGCCAGGCGTTCGGTGAGTGTTTTAGTGACCATAGCCACTTCCTCGGCTACTTCAATCGGCAATTCCGCTACCGGTTCCGCTCGGGTCACAGACTGGCTCGATAGATACTCATCCCAAACTTGTTTAAGCCGACCGGGATTGCCACCACCCACTTTCTGGCGTAAAGCAAAGCCGGTGATATTGCGGCCAGCATCACGCAACTCTTGACCGGCCTGGATGATGGCTTCCGGTGCAAATTCGGCAGGGCGTCCGGTTTGTATCGTGGTGGTTTGCATGAGGCTTTCTCCTTTAAGGTGATGGTTTCAGTATGGCACAACTAAAACAATAAACAAACTAATAAATTAACGAATAAACGAACAAAGAAATAAACAAATGAATTAACTAGCTTATTATTTAATGGCTGCCGCAGGGTGACCAATGCCCCTCATTTGTAAACCCGCGAAAATGGCCGACTTTGCGTTTTTATGGCTTAAGATAGGGATTTGTATGGCTGGACTGGATAAATCGCCACCACGGGCTTGAAATGGCGTTATTTAGTAGACTGGCAAGGCAAAAACAATAGATGACTTAAAAAGTGGGGGAGGGGAGGAACTACAAAGTGTTGCCGGCATCACCGCCGATACTTTGTTCATAGTGACTGCATCAGCTGGCACGCGCTACTTATAGGCGGGCCATAAAGAATCAGACGTATTTGATTTTCCCTATTAGCTAGACTAGATTCGTATTTTTTGGGGAATGCCATGCAAACCGTCAATATGTTGCAAGCCAAGTCCTCTCTGTCCCGCTTAGTCGAGGCCATCGAGCAAGGGGAAGAGCGTGAAATCGTGATTACCCGGAATGGCCGTCCCGCTGCCCAGACTAGTGCCCATAGAAACGGCACTATCCGAGAAGCAGCTTGGTGTAGCAAAAGGTTTGTTCGTGGTGCCGGACAGCATCGATGCCCATAACAACGAAGTGGCTCAGTTGTTCAGAGGCGAGGTGTCATCTTGAATTTGCTGCTGGATACTCAAGTCGCGCTATGGACGATCACGGATAGCCCAAAATTGTCGCAAAAGGCGCCTGATTTGATTGCGTCACCCAAACCACCGTTTGGATCAGCGCGGCGAATGTCTCGGAAATTGCCATTAAGCATGCGATGGCCGTCGAAACATTGCCTGCACACCACTAAGATCATTTGACCGCATGCTTGTCGCTCAGGCACTGGTAGAGCCGATGCGTTTAATGACCCACGATACGTTAGTGGCCATCAATAACAACACCATCATCAAGATTAATCTTATTAACCGGGGTGCCAGGCGGAATTAATACCTCACCCTGACGAATAAAGATATTATTTTACTTAGCCCTTTTCGCTGTCGATTATTGAATGTCGTGTCTTAAAATAACTCGAAAACCCGATTGACCTTTAGTCATTATATCCAATCCTCTTTTTTAGGTGATGCATCGAAAACAAAGCCTCCAGGTTTTTCTTGAGTTTTGCTGGGTTCGTTTTTAATATTCTTTTCTGGCGTACTATTTTGTTTTATCGAAACAGACGGCTGTTTCGTTTTCGTTGCCTTTTTAATCCTTTTATAAGAACCCATAAAGGTTAAGAATTTAATATCAATCCCGGCTTTCTCCGTCAGGGCGGCATGAATATCGGCCAAGGTTACACCCTGTTTCATGGTTTCCTCGATATGAGGCATCAGTTCCCTGACAATACCAATCTTTGAACGCTTACCGGTATTTTCGGCCAGCTCCTTCAGTGCTTTAATGGCTTCATGGTTCATGGTGTCACCTCAATAGATCGTTTATGACTCTAATATGAATCTATTTATACCATAACGCTATCTCAATAGTATCTATAGCGTATCCTGATAAGTCCTTATCAACTCTAAAATATGCCGTATTTGTATCCTTTATGTATCGTTGCACTCAGTAAAATACCGTGCTACATTAATTAAAATACACATCAGGCACGTTGCGCATGTCATACGCCTATCGGCTTTTCCCTGCGACCGTGCCAAGGGCGCCGCCCTTGAACCCAACACCGGGCCGCGTCGCGGCAAGGAAAATTGAATGACCGACCAACCGCGCAGCCTCTCCAAACGCCTCAACTTCCGAATCGACGAAGCCACCTATGCTGCTTTTGAAGCCAAGGTCAGCGCCGCCAATCTCACCCGTTCCGAATTCTTCCGCGATATTGTTTTAAACAATAAAACCCAAGTCATCGCCCGAAAAATAAGCACCGACCATACCAAACAAGCCTTATTCCTCATCAATAAAGCCAGTAATAACATTAACCAACTCGCCAAGGCCGCCAACACCGCCCAGCAATCCGGAAAAATAACCGACAAACTGTATAGATCGCTATTGGAATCACTCGACCAACAAAACCAATTACTCCAAGCCTTCCTAGAACATGTTAATTAGAATCTCCGGCGGTGAGTCCGGCATTAAAGATTATTTAGAAGACGGTCAAAAACAAGGCCGCGATTATTCGCGCGAAGAATTAGACGAACGGGTTATTCTGGATGGCGATTTAAAACTCACCGACGCCATCATTAACAAAATGGATAATGATGGCGACAAATACCTGCACATTACCCTAGCCTTCAAAGAAGACGACATCAGCCGCGATAGCTTGCAAGCCATCACCCAGGACTTCAAGGCCTTTGCCTTCAGCGCCTTTCAGGATGACGAATACAGCTTTTACGCCGAAGCCCACTTGCCTCGCATCAAAAGCTACACCCACGCCAAAACCGGCGAAGTGGTAGAACGCAAACCGCACATCCATATCATCATCCCTAAATACAACCTGCTGTCCGGCGAAAGCCTTAATCCGTTCGGCCTGGTCGAACGGCAGGTCAAATACCTGGAAGCCATCCAGGAGACCCTCAACAACCGCTATGGCTTCGCCAGTCCCAAGGACAATCGGCGTGCTTTATTTACCGACGACTCGGAAATGCTTAGCCGCTATAAGGGCGATGCCTTCAAAGGTGGCAGCAAAGCCTTTAAAAGCGCACTGCTGACTGCGCTACTGGCACGGCAGATAACCGATTACGATGACTTCAAAACCCTGCTGGCCGAACAAGGCGAGGTCAAAATCCGCAATGCCGGTAAAGACAACGAATACCTCTGGATAAAGCCCTACACCGGCGAAGACGGCAAAGGCATTAATCTGCGCGATGTTGCCTTCAGCCGCGCGTTTATCGAGCTGCCGCCTGTACAAAAAATGCAGCAATTAGCGACTGATTCCCGCTATGAAATCGCCGCCCCGCCCAGGGATAATCCGACGGCCTACGACCAGGCCTTACAAGAATGGCATGCGCAACGGGCCAAGGAAATCAAATACGTCTATCTTGGCAAGCGAAGCCAGTACGATGTTTACAAACAAGCTACGGTCGAAGAAAAGGCCCAGTTGTTGATCGACCGCGAACAGCGCTTTTATCAAAAACACCTTCCGGAGCCTATTGAGAAAGATCTCCTAACAGACACGAATATAGATCATCTTGAAACCACAGACCTTAAATCGGCTACTCCGCTTGATCGAGGCCCAAAAACCAGCGTCACCGGCCAACTGCTGCACGACCATAAGGCTGAAATCGAACGGGTGGCCAGCAACCAGGAATTTGCCGTCATCAAGCAAAATCTGGAGGCCAATCGCTTGCTGGCCCGGCTCTCGCACTCGCATGGCGTTAATCCGGACAAATACCCGATCAGCAAAGGCCAGGACGACGGCGATAGAATCCAGGCCGGAACCCGGAAACTCAACGTCTCCGATTTTTTAACCAAAGAGCTGAATCTGGATTACCGAACCGCTGGCCAGATTTTGCGGGAAGTCTACCAAGATCAGACAGGCCAGGTTTTAGAGACGACAGCACGGCAACAAGCCCGCGCCGATTTATGGAAAACTTACCAGGCGGAACGGCAAGTCGGCGCCGCGATCCGGAAAGCCGAGCGCCAGGCGCAAGCTCAACAGCGCAAAGAAGCCCAGAAAAACCGCCGCCAGGCAATCAAGACAGCCAATCAACGCAAACTGGAAGGAATACGGGGCAATCGCAACCTAAGCCCTGCCGAGCGCAAAGCCGCCACCAGTATCGCCAAAATGGAACGCATCCAGGCCGAAACCGCCTTACGCGAACAAGCCCAAAGTGAACGCGAGCGACTGGCCGCTATTCAGTCCGACGAATATCGTAACGGCTACCGGAACTGGTTAGCCGCCCGTGCACAAAGCGGCGATGAAACCGCGTTGGCGGAGCTGCGGAAAATGCAGGCTAAAGCCAAGGCCGGAACCGATGAACAGGAGATCCATTCTGGAACCGAAGTTAAACCGCAAAACCCAGTCATTCCGGACACAGAACCCCTACTGAAAACCTATCAATTGTCCTACCAAGTCCACCACGACGGCGCAGTGACCTATCGACGCGGCGATACCGACGTGGTTCGCGATGAAGGGCGGTTTGTGAAAGTACTGCACACCGAGGACGAGACCATCGAAACCGGTTTACGGCTGGCCCAGGCCAAGTTTGGAAAAAAACTGACGGTGCGCGGTAGCGACGCCTTCAAAGCCAGTGTTGCGCGGGTGGCCGCTGAAAAAGGCTTATGGGTTGAATTTACCGATCAGCACCTGAATCAGCTGATGGTGGCACGAAAAGCTGAATTGCAGCAGGCGAGGGAAAAAACACAAACGGTTGAACCGGCGCAGTCAGGTACACCCACTGCCAAGACGCCGAGCGTACTCAGCAGTATTGCGCCCAATACCGAGCTTGGACGTTACACTGGCCAGGTGGTTGGCGTCGACAAGCATTATGTTTTTCAGGCGCACGGCAAGGACATTATCCGGCATGATCGAAGCCTATTTAGCAATGTGCCGGCACAAGGCGAAAAAATCCGGATTAATTACAGTCGAGGGAAGATGAAAGCAGAGCTAGTGCAAGGTAAGGGCCGATCAGTGTCCGTTCCAAATGGTTGGCCACGGTAGCATGACAATACATCTCCTTAAATCACTGTTAGGAGTATGTCATGAACCCAGTAAATCAAAACGTGCAAAACGCACCCTGGAACAAAGGCAAGTTGATTGGTCAGAAATCGCCACTAAAATTGAAAGAAATCTGGGCCATTCGCATTCGTTTGCAGATGGCGAAAAACACCCGTGAACTGGCGCTCTTCAATCTTGCCATTGATAGCAAGCTCCGGGGATGCGATTTGGTCAAGCTTAAAGTCTGCGATGTGGCGCAAGGTGGCCGGGTGTCATCACGCGCAATGATCATGCAGCAAAAAACGCATAGACCGGTTCAATTTGAGATAACAGAACAAACCAGAGAATCATTGGCAAATTGGATTAGCCAGGATCAACTGAAATCTGATGACTACCTTTTCCCAAGTCGAATTCATAATTCGCCGCACCTGTCGACACGACAATATGCTCGAATAGTTGAGCATTGGGTTATATCTATTGGTCTTGATCCGGCTGCTTACGGAACCCATACGATGCGCCGGACAAAAGCGACTTTGATTTATCGTCGGACAAAAAATTTAAGGGCCGTTCAACTATTGCTAGGTCATACTAAGCTTGAAAGCACAGTCAGGTATCTCGGGATCGAAGTTGACGACGCCCTGGAGATTTCAGAGCAGACAGAAATTTAGCCCCTCAAAAGGTAGCAGCCGCTGGTTTTTGGTTGCTACCATTTTTAATGGGCAAATCCGCCCCTATATCCTTGTGGGCCAAAAATGAAGGAATCATTGTCGTACCCCTTTATGTCTGGTCATTGTTCAGAATCCTATGGGACTTTAGTGACGATTGTTTAAACTTACCTACTATTGAACAAGTGTAAAATTTTTTCGAGATATATGTATTGACAATGTAAATACAACATTTAGAATAATCCGATGGATATCCGCTATGAGAAAAATGGGGTTGTTTTTGTCTGGAATGCCCGTAAAGCGGCGGCTAATCTAAATAAGCATGATGGCATAACATTTGAGCAAGCCACCGAAGTGTTTTTTGATCCTTTTTTCAAGCTGGTCGATGCCGAAAGGAATCAGGAAGCACGTGATGCGATAATTGGCTATGACGAGTCTGGTCGGTTGCTGTTTATTGTTCATATCGAACTTGAAGATGAAATAATTCGTGTAATTTCGGCTCGAAAGGCCACCGCAACGGAGCGTAATGATTATGATTCCTGATACTCTTAAAAACCGCCTAACCAAGAACCGTCTTATGACTTCAATTACCTTACGTATTCCACTTGATGTCGTGGAATCGATGAAAGCAGTTGCACCTTATAAAGGCTTTACGGGCTATCAAGCACTATTAAAGTCATATATTAGCGAAGGATTACGCAGGGATGAGACACAGTTTGTCTTCAGTAAGGAAGCTAAGCTAATTGCCGCATTAAAAAAGCGCGGGGTACCTGACAGCATTATTGAGGAAGCTGCACGTGAGGTGGCTTAGATAATTTCTCCATACCAGCCGTTCAATAATTTAATTTTTTCTCTTGATCGAATGTGAAATTCGACCCTAAGGCGAAATTGGTCACCAACTTCATCAATAGTCTGATCTTTAACCCAAAGCTGCCGCTCAGATTGATAATATCCGCTAGCCAGTTTTTTGGCTGTCTGGATAACTGCGAACGAAATAGTGGTGGACCCAAAACATTACCTGATTAGAAAGATGAGTCAACCAAACGTAAAAGTTCGTCATGCTCGCGGGGATGCGGGCATCCAGTGCCATGGAAGGTAAGCTTCGAGATATCCATGCAGCCCGGATTCGCTTCGCGGTCTTCGGCTCCGGCAATCCCTGCCGGAACGACGTTTTCTGTGATTTTGCTTATGCATCTTAATAATCAGGAAAAATTATGAGGAACTTGCAAAATTATCTGTTTTTACCCTGAGAACGCTGCATCAAGTGGTTTTCTGGGAACGGCACTACATCATGCGGCATTTTGCAAGTACACCACCAGCTAGTGGCGTTAATATCCTCATGAATTTTCTGATAATTCATAGCGACCCATTATGTAGGATGTCAGCAATAGTTTTTTTGACGTTCAATCGCTGCTAACGACCTTAAATTATCCAGTATTTGTTGCAATACAATCGAATCGCTATCAAGTTGCGATACCATATAGGCTGGTAATTTGAATTGCGGGCTGTTGGGTACTTGAAATAGTTTGTGTTCTTTTATCAGCGTTGCGGCAAAGCGAATAGGCAAATAGCAGGAACCGCCATTGCTGATCACTAATTGCACGGCCAGCCAGCCGATGTTAACGACCTGAGCTGGACGTTCCAGATTGGGATAGCTATTGCTGTGTTGGGCGTAGAACCCCGGTCCCCAATCGACGTAGATGTAATCGTCATTAGGCCAGGGTTTTTCCGGGTCGGTGGTTACCAACACCAAGGTTTCATCAAATAAATGTTCGACCTTTAGTCCGGGATTGTGTTGCGGTGTATACATCATGCTTATATCCATCGAACCTTCGATTGCCCCGCGCATTAAATCTTCTTCAAAACCGATTTCACTGCGTATTGAAACGTCCGGTACTTGGTTCCGTATGATGCCTATCCATTCAGGTAGCAAGGTTTCCCATAAGGCAATACGTGCACCAATGGTAACGCTGGCACGATAGCGGCTAGGTAAGCCAATGTCATGCCGTGCTTGTTCCAGGGTTAACAGCAATGTTTTGGCGTGACGTAAAAAGCGCCGTCCCGGCAGCGTCAAGCTAGCGCCGGAACGATTGCGCACAAATAAGCTAACGCCCATATACGCTTCCAGGCGCTGTATGCGAGTACTGACTGTCGATTGCGTGACATACAGCCTACTGGCGGCTTCCAGAAAGCTGCCGTTGGCGGCGACACTTAAAAAAGTCTTGATCTGATCAATGTCCATACGGCTTAGTATCGGATTTATCGATATTAAAGTCCAATATAAATCGTTTGTCTTATATCAACTGAATTCCTATAGTTGTTTAAAACCACAGTCGCGAATTTGACTAGCTGTGATGTGCAACTTTTTGTGGGAGTACAGACGAATGAAAACATCATCTGATATCAGTTTTAATACAAATGGCTGGGGTTTATTCAGCGCCCGCTCAATCAATTTAAGCCTTGTTCTTGCGCTGGCCTTTCTGGTCAGTGGCTGCTGGGCGCCTGGTATTAAACCGCCAATTTCCGACATCAGTAAACTCAATACCATCCTGATTGTTCCGCTCGAATCTCCTCCACTGGAAATCACGCCAGATCCAATTGAAGATCGTATCCCGGCGTACGGAAATTATCACAACATGGCTATCGATTTTCCGCTGGAACAAAAGCTCTATAAAACCTCCGGAGATGTCATGGTTGCCGGTTTGGTCATACAAAGCGACGATGCCGTGGAAGTTAGCATCCAGGATGAGCCAGTGCCGCTACGTCCGGCAATCGGTTCCAATCCAATATGGACACCCACATTGGGTCTTGCTCAACAGGCTTTAACGCAATTGACCCAGCAGAACATTAAGTCTATATTGAGTCGCTATTATTGTAGCTTGCCGATGGACGACGCAGACCGAAATGCTCATTTAAGCCATTGGCATGATGCGACTTTGGCATGGTATGGACAAAATACGGCTACTGCCGATTATCAATCGTATGCTGGCATTGATGCGGTACTGGAACTGGGATTGGGCAGCTATCGAATCTTTGCCGGCCAGACGTCGCTGCAAGTACTGATGAAGTTGGTCGATCCACACACAGGACAGGTGATAGCCCGCACCCGGGTAAAAGCGTATACCACCGAGAATGTGGGAGAAACCAATCTTAATCGGGATAGCGAAACCTTTAAACAGCGTGTAGCGCAGATGAGTTCGCAGCTGTTAAAACAAGGCTTGCATGAGTTTGGCTGGCAGCTTTGATAGGCAGGGTTAATGACACCACGACGTGAGTGAATAGACTATGGCTAACAGCGAAGAACAAAAGCTGCAAGGATGGCGCTTTATTTTATTCAACCTCTGTTTAGGCTTAAGCCATGTGTTGGTGATATTTAATGCCGGCGCCTATATCGCTATGCTGCCGCGGGTTGCGGCGGGCCTGGGCATCCCGCCTAGCTTCGCCACCTGGACCCAGACGGATTACATGATAGGGCTGGCATTGGCTTTTCCGGTGGGCGGCTGGTTGTCGCGGCGACTAGGTGAATATCGTCCGTTTGTGGCTGCATTTTTTGTGTTTGCGCTGGCCTCGGTTATCTGTGCGATCGCTACCTCGTTTTATGTTTACTTAGCCGGGCGCATCGTACTAGGGTTTGCTGGCGGCTTAACCCTGCCATTGGGGCAATCCTTGCTGATCAAGGAATATCCGGAGCAACAAAAATCCATCGGCATCGGGGTGTGGAGCGTATTTACCCTGACGCCGTTCACCTTCGCCCAACCCATAGGTGGCTGGATAGCCGACACGCTGGGTTGGCGCTGGTTATTCTGGCTGAATATTCCGCTGGCTCTGGCCATTGGCGGTATTGTCGGTTATCTGCTTTGTCAGCGAGGCATTACCCGTATCCGACATCGTTTTGATGTTGTGGGTTTTGTGCTGATTTCGCTAATATTTTTCGGTATACAAACGGTGCTCAATCAAGGCAACGACTGGGATTGGACTAATTCCTTGTATATCGTCGGTCTGATTATTTTCGTGCTGCTGACGCTGGTTTATTGGGTGGTTTGGGAATTCAGCCAGCGTCGACCCTTTCTGGACATCTGTTTATTTGCCCAACGAAATTTCACCATAGGCGTGATCATTTTGTTCCTGGGTTTTCTGATGTTTCAGGGCTTGTTATCCATGTTGATTGTGCAGTTGCAATTAGCAATGGGCTATTCGTCGTTGTTGGCGGGGTTGGTGTTTTTACCGATGGCGATTTTTGCCAAGCCGGTCGCCAGCGTGTTTCATGAAGTGATCAAATACTTCGATGCACGTTGGTTGGTTTCGCTTAATTGCCTGGGTTTTGCCGCGATCTATTTTTGGCTGAGCCATTTCGATGGTCATGATGCTTTTGCGCAACTATTCTGGCCCAAAGTTCTGGAAGGCGCTTGTCTGGGCAGTTTCTTTGTACCTGTGACCGCCTTGTTATTGCATGGCCTGCCACCGGAGCGAACCTGGCGCGCGGTGGAGCTGGCTAGTCTATTGCGTATTGCCGCCGGCGCCATGGGCATTTCCTTGCAAGGCATTGTGATTTATCAGCGCGCGCCCGTGCATACGACCCGATTTGCCGAGTCGCATACGATTTATGATGCCAGACTTGAACAAACGCTGGATACCCTGATGTCGGCGGGCTTTACCGAATCGACCGCAGTTGCCAAATTGGCCAAGCTGACTGGTCGCAACTCGGTAATTCACGCCATGAATGATGCGTTTTGGCTGGCCAGCTGTTTGTTTGTCGGGTTAGCGATTCTGGTTTGGTTTGCTAATCCTACCAAGCTATCCGCCAGACGTACGCTAAAACAGGAACAACGCCGGGAATCCCAAGAAATGCTGGTGGAGGATCTGTAATGGCAACAGTTATGCGCTATCGAGTCCTAATTTTTTTAGTCGCCATACTCAGTTTCGTATCGGGTTGCGCCTGGTTCGGGGATGAGACCCAGCGGGCCGAAATGATGGCTGTACCAGCCATGTCACAGACACTGGCGGATGCCGAGTCATCGTCAACCAATGCCGCATGGCCGCAAGCCAACTGGTGGCAGAGCTTTAACATGCCGGCATTGAATCGATTAATCGCAACGGCTTTGGCGGACAATCCTGATTTCAAGGCCGCCGCCGCGCGGTTACGGCAATCGCAAGCCATGGTAGATGGGCAAGCGGCAGAGCTGTATCCGACAGTTGATGCCAATGTCAGTTTCAGTGCGCAGCGTTTTTCAGCCAACAGCACTCAGGCCAAATTCGCCGGAGAAAATTTTCGCCAATTGCTGATCAATCCCCTGGTTCTACGCTATCACCTGGATTTTTGGGGGCGTGACCAGGCCGCCTTGGAAGCGGCCGTGGGTAGGTCGTTAGCCGTGGAAACCGAACTGGCCGATGTTAAGTTATTGCTGGCAACCGCGATAGCGGCTAGTTATTTCGATCTGGTAACGGCCAGCGAAAAACAGGCGATTGCCGAAAGCATCGTCGCCGACAGGGAAGCGCTGCTAAATCTGCAGCAAGTCCGTTTGACGACCGGCTTGGTCACCGAGACGCTGGTGCTGCAAGCCAAGATGGCGCTGCATGGCGCGCAGCAACTGCTTGCCAGTATACGTGCCGAGGTGGAATTAAATAAAAATCTGTTGGCTACGCTGGCCGGGCAGGGGCCTGACTGGGGGCGCAGCATTGAGATCACAAGCGCTGTATTACCAAAGCCTTTGGCGTTACCGGCCGATTTGCCATTAAGGCTTTTAGCGCACCGGCCTGATGTCAGCGCTGCACGCTTGCAGGCGCAAGCCGCCGCGCAGGAAATCAAAGTCGCGGAAACTGCCTTCTATCCCGACGTTAACTTGATCGCGTTCACGGGTTTGCACAGCGTCAGTCTGACCGACGTGCTGTTGCAGGGCTCCAGTCTGGCTTATGCGGTAGGGCCTTCGATCGAATTTCCGATTTTTGAAGGCGGGCGCTTGCGCGCCAATTTGAGCTATCAGGAAGCGACTTATGATGCTGCGGTGGAACGTTATAACGCCAGTCTGTTGCATGCGGTTCAGGACGTAGCCGATGCTCTGACGCGATGGCGGGAAATCGATAGCCGCATGGCCGCACAAATGCAAAGTGTTGCCGATGCCGACGACGCTAAAGGCCTTGCCGTCAGTCTTAATCGTAACGGACTCAGCGATCGCAGCGACCTAATGCTGGCTAACCTGGAAACGCATCAGCAAGGCTTGCGATTGGCTGCATTGCAAGGTCAGTATTTTAAAGTCGCAGTGCAAACCATTAAAGCGCTAGGTGGCGGCTTTCACGACATTCAGGCGGACAATCAAAAACTCAGCTATGCACACTAAAATTCGCCCAAAAGAAATTCTGCATCACCGCAATCGTCGACTAAAGCGAGTGACCTTATTTGCCGTGTGGGTCGGCTTAATGTATGTCGTCTATTGGTGGACGCTTAACCAGGATCGCGTGAGCACTGACGATGCCTTTGTAATGGGGCATCTGATTCCGTTGAAGGCGCAAACTGACGGGATTGTGGTCGAGATTTTGACCGAAAATACCCAGTATGCGCAAAAAGGCGAAGTGTTGGTCAGGCTGGACGGCGTGCATGCGCAAATTGCCTTGCAAGAAGCTGAAGCCGAATTAGGCGAAATCGTGCGTAATCTGGTGAGTTTGACGGCTAAGGTCGACACCCTGAAACAACGCATCATTGCCAAACAAGCGGCGCTGAATCAGGTTAGGCATGACCTTGATCGTTTTAAGGCGGCGGCACATGACGGCGCGGTTTCCGATCAGCAAGTACAAAACACGCAGGATAAAATTCGCGAGCTGGAAGCGGTCATAAGGGAAAACCAGGCTGAAAAAAATAGTGTCGAAGCGCAAATAGCCGGCATCCCCATCGACAACCATCCTGCAACCGAAAAGGCTAAAAGCCGGGTACGCGCGGCGTTTTTGAATTTTCAGCGGCGCAACATCGTAGCGCCGGTATCGGGTTATGTCGCTAAACGCAAAGTCGAGGTGGGCGACAGCGTTAAGCCCGGTGTGCCGCTGCTGGCGATTGTGCCTCTGGACGACCTGTGGGTCGACGCTAACTTTCTGGAAACCCAGGTAGCCGACATTCGCCCCGGACAGACGGCTGACATTAGAGTCGATGCCTATGGTAACGACTTGATCTATCACGGCATCGTGCAAGGTATTTCTCCCGGCACCGGCAGCACCTTTGCCTTATTGCCGACCGATAATGCCACCGGCAACTTTATTCATGTAGCCGAACGGGTACAGGTGCGGATAGGCTTGAATCCCGAAGAGCTGGAGGAGAATCCGTTGCAGCCCGGGCTATCGACTGTCACGCGTATCAACATCAGAGATGCAGGTTGGCCTTTATTGGCGTCTAACGTCAGCGTTGCCGGCGACGCCTATCGAACCGGAATTTACCAGCATGAGTTAGACGGCGTCGAGCAACGTATCCAGCAGATTATTGCATCGAATAAGCGGATGGCTGATTCAGGTGGTGGAGGTGTCGATGGGTAGAGAAGGAAAACCCGTGTTGCCACCTAAACTGGCCGCATCCGCCAAGGTGTATTTGTCCAGTACCGCCATAAATGCCCGCTGCGCTTCATATAGCGTGGCTTTGAGGAAGCAGTTGCGGATCAGGCGGCATTCATTATTAGGCAGATCGAAACATTCGACCAGATTCATGTTTTGCTCGGTCTGCCGCACGACGTCGCCAACGCCGATGGTATAGGCGGGTCTGGCCAGTTGGATGCCGCCGCCCTTGCCTCGAGTCGAGATGATGAAACCTTGGTTGGCCAAGCTATTTGCCACTTTTACCAAGTGATTGCGGGAAATTTGATGATAGTCGGCAATCTCGGCAATGGTGGCCATTCCCGGCTCCGGCAAGCGCGCAAGATAAATTAATAAGCGCAATGATAAATCCGTAAATTGCGTAAGTTGCATTTTTAATACTCCTTTAAGTTTGCTTGTTTTTTGTTTGTATTTTAAAAAACATGATGTAGGGGTTGACGAGTTTGTAATCAATCAATAAGATGCATTTCAGATGCATCTTATTTGAGCAGAAATTAAAGCCCCCATGGCGTTGACTGTTCATTTAAGGTGCATCTTAAACGTCTTTTTACTATTTGGAGCGAAAATGTCACAACAAGATTCTTTATACGAACAAATTGGTGGTGAAGCCGCTGTTAATGCCGCCGTTGATATTTTTTACCGCAAAGTACTAAGCGATGATCGTATCAATGCCTTCTTTGACGATGTGGACATGGAGAAACAAGCCGCTAAACAAAAAGCCTTCCTGACCATGGCTTTCGGCGGACCACACAATTATACCGGTTTGGATATGCGCAAAGGCCATGCTCATCTGGTCGCACGCGGCTTGAACGACTCGCATGTCGATGCCGTGATCGAAGACCTAGGCGCCACCTTGCGCGAATTAGGCGTCAAGGAAGAGCTGATCGCGCAGGTAGCCGCCATCGCCGAAAGCACACGCAACGATGTGTTGAGTCGTTAATCGTTCAATTTGTTAATGGGGGGGCCGCCGCTATGGCAATTATTCGTTACGCAAAAGACAACTATGACTTGGAAGAAAACCAGTCTGTTCTAGATTGTTTAACCCATCGCGGTGTGGCCCTGCCTTTTTCCTGTCGCAGCGGTGTCTGTCAGACTTGCCTGATGCGCGCGACGGGCGGCACCCCCACGGAAGCATCACAACAAGGTCTAAAAGACAGCCTCAGGCTGCAGAACTATTTTCTGCCTTGTGTGTGCTACCCGGATACTGATTTAGAGGTGGCATTACCGGACGATGCCGATGCGCAGGCAGTGATTCCGGCAACCGTGAAAAGTTTGCGCCTGCTTAATGCTGACATCATGCATGTCGAGCTGGAATCTCATGCCCAGCTTGATTACCGGGCCGGACAATTCATTAACCTGTTTCAACATCAAACCCTGGGTCGCAGTTATTCGCTCGCCAGCGTGCCGCATCAGGATGATCACCTGCATTTGCATGTACGACGTTTGCCGCAGGGGCGTGTCAGCGGCTGGATACATGATGAGCTTCGCCCCGGCCAAACCGTCGAGCTTCGCGGCCCTGGCGGAGATTGTTTTTACATACCCGGCGATCATGCACAAAGCATGATGTTAATCGGCACGGGCTCAGGGCTTGCGCCGCTGTATGGCATCATTCGTGATGCGCTCAGCCAGGGTCATACCGGTCCCATTTATTTGTTTCACGGCAGTCGCGACCTGAATGGACTATATTTGTCTGCAGAATTACGCGAGCTGATGGCGCACTATGCGAATTTTAATTACATACCCTGCCTTTCCGGGGACGATGTCCCAGCAGGCTATGCGTCAGGGCGTGCTCACGATATTGCCTTTGAGCAAATTCCCAGTTTAAAGAACTGGCGCATGTTTTTGTGCGGGCATCCGGAAATGGTGCGGATCACGAAAAGAAAAGCTTTTCTGGCGGGCGCTGCGATGAAGAATATCTATGCCGATGCGTTCAATGTCAGTCAGCCGCTCTAGAGCGTTTGTGCTTGCGGCTATATTTGTGCGCTTTATTAACAAAAGCAAGGGGAGTTCGCCATGTCCAAATACACCGTCAAACTAAAGTTCAACCGCGAAATTGCTGAAGGAACCATGGCGTTTCATTTTGAAAAACCTGCGGGATTAAGCTTCAAAGCAGGTCAATTCGGCAACCTGACGCTGATAAACCCCAATGAAACCGATGCCGAAGGCGACACACGAGCGTTTTCGTTTGCCAGCGCCCCTTACGAAGACGAGCTTATTTTTGCCGCCCGCATGCGCGATACGGCGTTCAAGCGGGTATTAAAAACCCTGCAGCCCGGCAGCGAGGTAATGCTGGATGGGCCATATGGCTCGTTTACCTTACACAATAAAGCCAGTACTCCGGCGGTTTTTCTGACCGGCGGTATAGGTGTCACGCCGGTCAGAAGCATACTGTTGCAAGCCATTCATGATCGGGTTCCGCACCGAATCCTGGTTTTTTATGCGAATCGGAGACCGGAAGATGCGGCCTTTCTGGACGATTTGTCGAAAGCGCACGCCGCCAACCCACACTACACCTTTGTCGGCACCATGGCCGAGATGGAAAAGTCCAGTCGCGAGTGGCATGGCGAAACCGGGTTTATCAATAAAGCCATGCTGCTGAAGTTCATCGATGATCTGACGCTACCCATTTTTTACATAGACGGACCAGCGCCGATGGTAAAGGCGATGCGTGACATGCTGAGCGCAGCGGGCGTCGACGAAGACAACATCCGCACGGAAGAGTTTTCAGGTTACTGATGGCAATAGTTGCCTGCCATTATCAATAAGGGTCATGAATCCCCTGTGCATCACCACTGGAGATGAAAATCCGCATATAGCGGCAACGCCCGCGCCGGGACGGGCGTTGCCGCCACGAAAATTTTCACAGTAACTATGGATTTAATTTTGCTTTACTACCGTATTCTTAGGAGAATCAGCATGTCCGATTTTAAAAAATATCAGTGCAGAGAATGCGAACATATCTACGATGAAGCCAAGGGCGATCCCGATAGTGGCCTTGCGCCCGGCACCCTGTGGGCCGATATACCGAATGACTGGTGTTGCCCGATCTGCGGCGCGCCTAAAGATTTTTTTAGACTGATGGACGAAGCCTAAAAATTCCATACGGCAGATGCCTAATGACGGGGGGGAGCTGATGGCGCAGGTTGTTGCCTTATATCGTTATCCAGTTAAAGGCTTCACGCCCGAGGTGTGCGATAGCTTGACTGTCCTTGATGAAGGGCGCATCGCTGGCGACAGGGTGCTCGGTTTTCGCTTTGCGAATTCAAGCGTACTGGATGACGCCTGGAGTAAAAAGCACGAGTTCGTTGCGTTGGTGAATACGCCCGGCATAGCTCGGTTGCATCTGCGCTTTGAGCCTGAAACGCTCAGATTATGTGTCAGTTTAGAAGGGGCGGTTTTGCTTAATGAAACATTAGACGCAATAGGGCGCAGCAGAATTGCGGCCGCAATCGAGAATTATGTGCTGAAGCTGGACGACAATCCGCTTTCCAATCACCCGGAACGGCTACCATTGCGCTTAGTCGGCAACGGTTTGTCGCCACGTTATCAGGACGATGCAGCAGGGATGATAACCTTGCATAGCCGAGCCAGCTTAACGGCAGTGAGTAGTGCGGTCGGCGATCGGCTTCTCAGCGAACAGCGGTTTCGCTCAAACATTGCTATCGATGGCCTGGATGCATGGGAAGAGCAACGCTGGATAGGGCGAAAGATTCGGATAGGTCAAATTATTTTTGATGTTGTGACGCCCAAAAGCCGATGTCTTGCCACGCAAGTGAATCCACAGTCGGGTGAACGGGACTTACCGATTCTTAAAACACTGACCCATGCCTTTAGTCAAAAGAAACCCACTTTCGCCATTGCGATGCATCCGCGTGGTGGCGGAGGAAATATTCACATTGGCGACGACGTGAGGCTGCTAAATTGAACAGCGGGACAACACTAAAATGCGAGAGTCGGCGATGCTTACCCCTATGCAGCCCGGCTACTTCCCGAAACCAAACGCCAAAGGCTAGCCAGAATCATCATGATTGAACCTATTGCACTTAAAGATTTTTTTATCAGTTTTTTTTCATCCGCTTTGATTATTTTGGCAGGTGCCAGTTACGCACTGCTGTATGCCTGGTCCAAAATAAAATCTAATTCCCGAATCAAATGGCTCGCTTATCTATGTTACGCCGTGCTGCTGGTCAGCGTAGCGGAATTGACCCGCGCGGCCAATTTTTCAGGACTCTGGCTGATGCTATCCGTAGTGATGGTGATCGGCTATTTTTTTGCCCCTATCGGTATTTGGCATTTATGTGACAAAACCCATACCGAGATAACAACGGAGGATAACCAATGAATGAAGAACCATTATGGGCTTCGGAGTCGTTCTGGAAAAAAGTCGCCATCTGGGTGACGGCCGGTTCGTTTCTGATTTTGGTGGTGCTGACCATGGACTCGTTAAGCCAGACCAGCGCCGGTGGCACACGCGTGCCGGCTTATGCCGTGATCAACAAAAAAATCGATTACCAGTATCAAGAAAAATTACATAAATCCATACCGGTGATAGGTGAAGATGAGTTTTTATTCGGTCAGGAATTTAGCGAAGACGAAGCTCGCCAGTTAGTCGATTTGGGCAAGAAGACGTCGCAAGCCAAAAACTGCATGAATTGTCACACCTTGCTGGGTAACGGCGCGTATTACGCCCCGGATTTAACCAAAGCCTGGCTGGATAAGGGCTGGATCAATACAGAACTGCGCGAAGACATGATGATGAAATTTTTGATGGACCCGGAAAAAAATGCCCGCACTTATGGCAGCAATCGCAAAATGCCCAATTTGGGAATTACCGAACCCGAAGCTAAAGGCCTAATTGCCTTTTTGAAGTGGATGTCCAGCATCGACACCAATGGCTTTCCTTATAACTTCAAAACCATCTATGCGGAGGAATAAGCATGAATGTTACCGAATTAGTCGAAAAAGCATCTACGCGGGTTAAGGACTTCAAGGCCTGGGTGGCATTGGACAGCACCAACTTAACCGATGGACAGCAACTGGCCGTTAAATATTTTATTGTGGCGGTTATTCTGTTTGTCGCCCAGATTCTGTTTGGTTTGTTGGCCGCAACCCAGTTTATCTGGCCCGGTTTTTTATTTGAGTTTCTGGATTTTAACGTCAACCGCATGGTGCACATTAATGCCATGGTGGTCTGGATGTTGTATGGATTTATCGGCAGTATCTATTGGTTATTGGAAGATGAAAGCCAAACTGAAATTGTCGGCCTTAAGCTTGGTAATCTGGCATTTTGGGTGCTGACCGCCGCGGTTACTGTGGTGGTGCTGGTCTATTTATTGATACAGATAGGGCCGGGTAAAGATTCCAGCCTATGGCTGATCAACGAAGGCCGCGAATACATCGAAGCCCCGCGTTGGGCGGATATTGGCATCGTGGTGGTAATGTTGATTTTTTTCTACAACGTTGTCGCCACCTTCAGCAAGGGTAAATGGTCGGGAATCGCCGGTGTGTTGACGTTGGATTTGGTGGCACTGGCGGGTTTATACGTAGCGGGCATGTTTTATATGACCAACATCACCCATGAGCAATACTGGTGGTGGTGGGTGATACACTTGTGGGTGGAAGCCACCTGGGAAGTATTGGTTGGCGTGATCATGGCCTGGTCATTGATGAAGCTGCTGGGCGTCAGACGCAAAATAGTGCAAACCTGGCTCTACATCGAAGTGGCGTTGATGTTCGGTTCCGGCATTTTAGGGCTGGGCCATCATTACTTCTGGATCGGTACGCCGGAATACTGGTTGACCGTAGGCGGCTTTTTCTCCGCCCTGGAGCCCATTCCGCTGGTGGCGATGGTGGTTCATGCAGTGTATGACTCGGGTACGCACGCCTTTAAAAACGGCAACCATCCGGCTTTGGCTTGGATTATCGCCCACGCCTTCGGTAACTTCTTCGGTGCCGGCGTCTGGGGCTTTATGCATACCTTGCCGCAAATCAATCTATATACCCATGGCACGCAATGGTCGGCCTCGCATGGGCATCTGGCGTTTTTTGGCGCCTACGCCACTATCAATATCGCCTTCTTTTATCTGGCTATACAACATTGGCGCGGTGGTGTCTGGATGGGCGAAGGCATCGCCAATGCCTGGCGCTGGAAATGGGCGTTGGGCCTGTTAAATGTCGGCGTGCTGGGCATGACCATCGCCATGTTGGTAGCGGGTTATGAGCAATCGTTTATCGAACGTGCGGTAGAAGGTTCTACTTGGGGCGGCTATTTTACGGCTCAAAACCACCCATCATTCCAAAGCGCCATGTCCTGGCGCTTGTTGTTCGGCCTGGTCACCGCGACGGGTCTAGGCTTGTTGGTATGGGATTTGTTAACTACCGGCAAGGGCGAAACCCGCAAAGCCAAGGTAATTGCACAACATTAAGTCTAGCTATTTGTTATCTAAAACCAGGTCTGGTTAATGCGTAACCAGACCTGGGATTAGGCTATGATATACCGGCACTGTCCGCCACCACCTATTCCGACCGGGTAAATTTCCCCACCAAAATCAATCTGCCGCGGGGAGCAATCCGCAAAACCCGGACACCTCGCCGAACAGCGGCCGTAATAATAAGCAATGCTGTCGGCAGAATCATGAAAAAGGGAGTTTTCTTCCAGACACCAAATTAGATGCCCGTTAGGCTAATGCTGTTCAGCCTATTTCAGGCGTTTAGAAAATGGGCACAATGCAAATGTCAGAAGACTGCACTAAACCGGCCATTTGGAGCACTGATTTTTTGCATTCTTC
>FSSH01000137.1_pt1 | contig 33158 bp, 33 predicted proteins | sample 1166101 | NCBI WGS metagenome assembly FSSH01 (sample SAMEA32972668, study PRJEB13176) | freshwater metagenome | biome: Drinking water system; feature: Biomass in drinking water that filtered by 0.45 um membrane; material: drinking water | place: USA | collected 2012-12-20 | depth 0 m
GTTGATGACGGGTGATCCTGAATTAGGGCACGATGCTCTAAGCCGCCAGCGCGGCATCCCCCACAAACGGGTTATAGCGGCGTTCATGGCCGAAGTTGCTCATCGGGCCATGTCCGGGGACGAACGATGTGTCGTCCCCCAACGGCCATAATTTGGTGACGATCGCGTCGAGCAGATCCTGGTGATTGCCCAGCGGAAAATCGGTGCGGCCAATCGATCCCTGGAACAGCACATCACCCACCAGCGCCAGTTTTGAGGCTGGGTGGTGAAACACCACATGGCCAGGCGTGTGGCCGGGGCAGTGGTACACATCAAGCACCAGATTACCGACACTTACCTGATCGCCCTCCACCAGCCAGCGATCGGGTTCAAACACCACACCGTTGATGCCATAAGCCCGGCCATCATCAGCCAGCCGCGCGATCCAGAACCGGTCAGCCTCATGCGGCCCCTCAATCGGCACGCCCAATTCCTTGGCCAGCACACCCGCTTCGCCGCAATGGTCGATATGGCCGTGGGTCAGGATGATCTTTTCGATGGTGACGCCGTGATGCGCCATTGCCGCGCGCAGCTTGGGCAAATCGCCACCCGGATCGACAAAGGCACCGCGCATCGTGGCGGTGCACCACATCAATGTGCAATTCTGCTGCAGCGGGGTGACGGGGACGATAGCGGCACGCATGGGCGGCGTGGCCGGTTGGGAGGCAGGGTTGGTCATACACCAGCAAATATGTCGGCTGATCCACGCAGACAAGCACCCTGTATCCACGCACGGGCTTGCCCCGCCTTGCCGCGCGATGCATTTGGCGGATAGCCAATGCCCCACCTCACCGCGCCCTTCATCTTACTCGACGACGCCAGACCCGGCGGCGCGCCTGCGCGCTTGTACCAGGCGCCCACGCGCGTCATCGACGTGCACGACATCGCCAGGGTTGCGCCTGCACTCGCTGATATTCGCGCGGCTACCCAGGCAGGCCAGCACGCCGCCGGCTATATCGCCTATGAAGCAGCATCCGCGTTTGAGCCGGTGTTGGGCGAACCCGCCAGCCGGACCGGGCCTTTGCTGTGGTTTGGGCTGTTCGACGGCTTTACCGAAATTGCCAGTGAGGATGTACCCGCCTTGCTGCCAGACCCTGCAGGGGCATGGATTGGTGCGCCTGCGCCCTTTGTTGATCGTGCGGCTTATGATGCCCGGTTGGCAGACGTGCTGGCGCTGATCACGGCGGGTGATCTGTACCAGGCCAATTTGACGTTTCCGTCCTCCGTGGCGTTTGAGGGCAATCCGCTGGCCGTCTATGCGCAACTGCGCGCCCGTTCCGGCGCGGGCTATGGCGCGTTTATCGATACCGGGACGGATCGGCTGTTGTCGCTCTCTCCCGAACTATTCTTTGCGCTTGATGGCGGCAAATTGCGTTGCCAGCCGATGAAGGGCACCGCGCGCCGCGGCGACACCCCGGCGCAGGACGACGCGATTGCCGCAGCACTGGCCGCCGACCCTAAACAGCGCGCCGAAAATCTGATGATCGTTGATCTGATGCGCAACGATCTGTCGCGCGTCGCGGTGCCGGGCAGCGTGGCCGTGCCAACGCTGTTCGCGGTTGAGCGTTATCCGACAATTCACCAGATGGTCTCCACCGTCACCGCTGATCTGGCGCCAGGCAAGGACGCGGTAGACGTGATGGCGGCGCTGTTTCCCTGCGGGTCAATCACCGGCGCGCCCAAAATCCGCGCGATGCAGGCCATCGCGGCGATCGAACAGGGTGCACGGGGGCCCTATACCGGCGCAATCGGGCGATTCGATGCAGGCGGCGATGCCATGTTCAACGTCGCCATCCGCACCCTGGCGATCCGCGGCGGCGATGATGACGCCCTGTTCGGCAGCGGTGGCGGCATCGTCGCTGATTCGCAAGCCGATGATGAATGGGATGAGGCCCGCGCCAAGGGCGGGTTTCTAACCGGTGGCCCGCCGCGTTTTGATCTGATCGAAACCATGGCGTTTCACCCGCAAACCGGCATCGCGCTGCTCGACCGGCATTTGTCGCGGATGAAGGCCAGCGCCAGACGGTTCGGCTTTGCGTTTGATCGCCACGCGGCGCGCAACGAACTGCAAGCCGCCACCTTCCGGCTTGGCACGCCCAGCCAGGTGCGGCTGTTGCTGGCCCCCAGCGGCGCAATCGCCATCGAATCGGCGGCGATGCCGGTTAACCCCGCAGGGCCGGTGGCCGTCGCAATCGCACCGCTGCCGGTTGATCCGGCTGATTTCCGGCTGCGCCACAAAACCAGCGACCGGGCTTTTTACGACGCAGCCCGCACCGCCGGCGGCGCGTTTGAGGTCGTGTTCGTCGATCCCGATGGTCGCCTGACAGAGGGCAGCTTCACCTCTATCTTCGTGCAGCGCGGCGCTGTGCTGGTGACGCCTTCGCTAACCGGTGCAGGATTGCTGCCCGGCGTGCTGCGCGCCGAATTGCTGGCGCGCGGCGATGCGATTGAAGGCGATCTGACCATTGACGATCTGTCCCCCGGATTTTTCATCGGCAACGCGCTGCGCGGGCTGATTCCCGCCATTCTGGCCACGCCCATCACCGCCCCCGGCACCGTTTCGGTTGCACCGCAGCAAGGCCCGCGCCTATAGCCGGGCGGCGTTCAATTGCCAGGCGACCCAACATGCATCCTTCAGCCGCGCTCAACCGGATCAGCCCATCGCCCACGCTTGCCATCACGGCGCGGGTATTCGAGCTGAAAGCCCAAGGGGTTGACGTGATTGGCCTGGGGGCCGGCGAACCCGATTTCGACACACCCGATTTCGTCAAGGAAGCCGCGATCAAGGCGATTCGCGACGGCAAGACCAAATACACCGTGGTTGACGGCACGCCCGAGCTGAAGGCCGCGATCGTCGCCAAGTTCAAGCGCGACAATGGGCTCGACTATGCCAGCAACCAGGTCACCGCCAATGTCGGCGGCAAGCACACCTTGTTTAATGCGATGGTGGCCACGGTGGATGCGGGTGACGAGGTGATCATCCCCGCGCCCTATTGGGTCAGCTATCCCGATGTTGTGCTGTTCGCAGGTGGCGTGCCGGTTATCGTCGCGGCAGGCGCTGACCAGGGCTATAAAATCACCCCTGCCCAGCTTGAAGCGGCCATCACCCCACGCACCAAATGGGTGATCCTGAATTCGCCGTCCAACCCCACCGGGGCTGCATATACCGCCGATGATCTGCGGGCGCTGGGCGAGGTGTTGATCCGCCACCCGCATGTCTGGGTGTTTGCCGATGATATGTACGAACATATCCTGTATGACGGCTTTGAATTCGCCACGATCGCTCAAGTGTGCCCCGAACTTTATGATCGCACGCTGACGGTGAATGGCTGTTCAAAAGCCTATGCGATGACCGGCTGGCGGATCGGCTTTGCCGGTGGCCCGGCCTGGCTGATCAAGGCGATGGCCAAACTCCAGTCGCAATCGACGTCAAACCCGTGCTCCATCGCGCAGGCAGCCGCGGTTGCCGCGCTGAACGGCGACCAGCGCTTTTTGCAGGAACGCGCCGCCGCATTCCAGTCGCGCCGCGATCTTGTCGTCTCGATGCTCAATCAGGCCAGCGGCATCATTTGCCCCCGGCCGGACGGCGCATTTTACGTCTATCCCGATATTTCGGCGCTGATCGGCAAGCGCACGCCAATGGGTGTCGTGATCGATACAGATGAGGCTTTTGCCGGATATCTGCTGGATGAAGCCCGCGTGGCGGTGGTGCAGGGTGCCGCGTTTGGCCTCTCGCCCGCAATGCGGATCAGCTATGCCACGTCAGAAAATTTACTGCGCACCGCCTGCGAACGTATCCAAACCGCCTGTGCCGCCGTATCTTAATCGGATCGGGTAGCAATTGTTCATCGACCCCAAGCCATTCTTGGGGTTGCGGCAACAAAAACAACCCCGATCTGAACGGCTCGTTCCGGCGCACCCCCCTCCCCTCGCGCCGGGCCGGACCCAAAAGGATCAGGTTGATGCTAAAGATTTTGAAATCATCGTTGCTATGGCAATTTTCTGGCGGTTTTGTGCTGGGTACAGTGGGTATATTGGCGTTCCAGTCTGCCGATGCCGCACGCACGCTGGCCAGCAATGTATCGGCAATCGCGCCCTTTTTCGGCTGATAAATGGCTGGGGCATGTAACCAGCGCCGGTTGACGTGCGTAATCCTCAACGAACCACCAAGAGGAAACCCATGACCCGAACGATCATTGCCGCCGCTGGCTTTGCCGGCCTTGCATTTGTCGCCTTTGCTGGCGGCAGCGCGAATGCAGAACGCGCCGTCATTATCCCGGCAGCGCTGAAAGACGTGCCCAAAACGTCTGGCACCCAAACCGCCGTTCTTGCCGGTGGCTGTTTTTGGGGCATGGAGGCTGTGTTTGAAGGCGTGAAGGGCGTAAAATCAGTCACATCGGGCTATGCGGGCGGCACTGCCGATACCGCAAGCTATGACATTGTCAGCACCGAAACCACCCGCCACGCAGAGGCGATCAGGATCGTTTATGATCCGCAGATCGTCAGCTATGGCACGCTGCTGCGTGTCTATTTCTCCGTCGCGCACAACCCGACCGAGCTGAACCGCCAGGGCCCTGATAGCGGCCCCAGCTATCGTTCAGCGATTTTCCCGCAAAATGCCCAGCAGAAAATCGTGGCGGCCGCCTATATTGCCCAGCTGCAAAAAACCGGTGCGTTCGGCCAGCCGATCGTGACCAAGCTGGAAAGCGGGAATTTCTATCCGGCTGAATCCTATCATCAGGATTTCTTCCGCCAGAATCCCTTCCACCCCTATATCGTGCGCTTCGACAAGCCAAAGGTCGCCGCGTTCAAGGCCGCCTTCGCGCCCATCGCGCGGTAAACCACCCTCACGCCGCCAGGGCGAAGCGCAGCAGCCGGTTGTCAACGGGCACCAGCGCTTCGCCCCGGCCCCCCATCGCCCGCGCAATTTCAGGGTGGGCGGCATCCAGCCCGCCGGTCAACGCGCCAAAGGCTGGCAGCACAATCTTTGTCGCACTGGCCACAAAACAGCGGCGTGATACGTGGCGACCGCGCACGCGCACCCGCAATTTGGGATGGAAATGCCCCGATAATTCGGGCCGCAGCTCAGCCGGATCGGCTTCATGGCGCAACACAATCCCATCAACCACCGCCTCAGCAACCACCGCACCGCCGTGATGATCGGCAGGTGCCGGGTCATGATTGCCCGTCACCCAGGTCCAGCGCACCTGCGCCGTCAGCGACTGGAGCAGCGCGAGTGCTTGCGGGGGCAGCCTGCCCGCCCCTGCCGAATCATGGAAGCTATCGCCAAGGCACCAGATTTCCTGCGGCGCCACCGCCGCCACAATTGCCGTCAGATCAGCCAGCGTGGCGATACTGTCATAGGGCGGCAGCATCTGCCCGAACGAGGCGAACCAGCTGGCCTTTTCAAAATGCAGGTCCGCGACCAGCAAGGCGCGTCGGGCTGGCCAGAACAACGCCCCTTGCGGCAGCGCAAACAGCGCATGATCAGCGAACGAAAAGGGAACCATTTGCCTGCTATGGCGCTTCCTGCCGCTTGGAGCAATGCTTCACCGCCGCAGCCTGTTCGCTGCTGCAACAAATCAGTTGCGCGGATTAACCACAGGCGTAAAGCGCGCCGTCCGTTCATGAGCACCCAAAAATATGTCCGCTGCTGACACCGTGCCTGACGATCACCACCCCACCAACCGCGCCACCTTGATGTTGGCGATCGGTGCCATTGGCGTGGTGTTCGGCGATATCGGCACCAGCCCGCTTTACGCCTTTCGCGAGGCGCTGGCCCAATCGGCGGCGGGCGGCATCGATGCGAGCGAGATTTTGGGCGTGTTGTCGCTGGCGTTGTGGACGCTGCTGATCGTGGTGACGTTCAAATACGTCCTGTTCCTGATGCGCGCCGATAATCAGGGGGAGGGCGGCGTGTTGGCGCTGACGGCGCTGGCCCGGCGATCATTGGGCGCGCCCGCCCGGGTCGCGCTGGTGCTGGGCGCAACCGGCGCGGCGCTGTTTTACGGCGATGCCATCATCACCCCCGCCCTATCGGTATTGTCTGCGGTTGAAGGATTACGCACCATCCCCGGCGGCGAGGGCGTGTTTAGCGAAAACATCATCCAGGGGCTGACCATTGCGATTCTGGCCGGGCTTTTCCTGATCCAGTCACGCGGCACCACCAGTGTGTCCGCGCTGTTCGGCCCGGTATGCGTATTGTGGTTCCTGACGATCGGCGGCCTTGGGCTGTACCATATTGCCGACGAGCCGACGATCCTGCGGGCGCTTTCCCCACTTTATGGCATCAGCTTCCTGCTGCAGCACGGGATTATCGGGCTGTTTGTGCTCGGTGCGGTGTTCCTGACGGTGACGGGCGCAGAAGCGCTGACGGCGGATATGGGCCATTTCGGGCGCTTCCCGATCCAGCTTGGCTGGTTCGCGCTGGTTTTTCCCGCACTGGTGCTGAATTATCTGGGCCAGGGCGCATTTGCGCTGGATGCGCTGGAGGCGGCGACGGCAGCCGGCCAGCCCTTCGCCAACCAGGATTGGTTCTTCCTGATGGCACCCGGCCTGCTGCGCATTCCGCTGGTGCTGATCGCAACGCTGGCGACGATCATCGCCAGCCAGGCGGTGATCACGGGTGCCTTCTCGCTCACCCAGCAGGCCATCCAGCTTGGCCTGTTGCCGCGCCTGCGCATCCGCCAGACGTCAGCGGATCATTCAGGGCAAATCTATTTGCCCGCGATCAACTGGCTGCTGCTCATCGGCGTGATCGTGCTGGTCACCCAGTTCCGCAGTTCAACCGCGATGGCAGCAGCTTATGGTATCGCGGTGACGGGCACGATGGTGGTGACGACCTGCCTTGGCTATCTGGTCGTGCGCCATCACTGGCATTGGGGCCGCGCGCCAGCGATTGCGCTGATCGCGCCGTTCCTGTTGCTCGACCTTATCTTTTTCGGGTCCAATATCCTGCGCGTGATTGAAGGCGGCTGGGTGCCGCTGGTGGTCGCCGCAATAATTGGCTTGCTGATCGCAACATGGCGTCGCGGCAAGGCGATCGTAGGCGCATTCGAGGCGCGGCAGAGCATTCCGCTCGCCGATCTGGCCGCCGCGCTTGCCAAGCGCCCACCCGAACGCGTTGAAGGAACGGCGGTGTTCCTCACCGCCAACCCCGATAACACGCCCGGCGCGCTGCTCCACAATCTGAAACACAACAAGGTGCTGCACGAACGCAACCTGATCGTCAGCGTCCGCACCGCAGACCGCCCCACCGTGGATGCCGATGAGCGCGCAACAGTGGCGCGGATCGACGATAATTTCACCAGCGTGGTGCTGAAATACGGCTTTATGGAAACGCCAGACGTACCGCACGACCTGACCGTCAACCTGGCGATCACCCCGATGAAGACGAGCTATTTCATCGGCCGCAATACGCTGAAAGCATCGGGCCAGGTTGGCATGCCGTTATGGCAGGATCGCATTTTCATGTTCCTGCAACGTAACGCCAGCGACCCCACCGATTTTCTGCGCATCCCCCCCGGCAAGGTGCTGGAGCTGGGCGAGCAGGTAACAGTGTAGGCAACGCCAGGCCTGCATCTGCTGGCCCCGCCGCATCGTCAAATCGCGCAGCGCAGAAAGTCCGTCATGTCGATCACCAGAACTGCAAGCACCGTCCACAAATGGCTGGCGCTGTTGTTGACCCTGCCAATCCTGTTCTGGTTTTCAAGCGGGCTGTTTTTTGCCCTGTCGCCGATTGAAGAGGTCCGCAGCGAGAACCTTATCGCCGATCACCCCGCCCAGCCCATCGCGCTCACCATTGCGGCACAGGGGCTGGTCCGCCTCGGCGCGCAGGGCGTGGGCACCGCAGACCGGATCGACCTTCGAACCTTGCTCGGCCAGCCTGTCGCGCTGATCACCAGGGAAAAGGGCCGCCCGGTGCTGTATGATCTTGCAACCGGCAAGCCGCTGTCGCCCCTGCCCGCTGCAACCGCCGCTGCGGTCGCCCGGCGCGATTACCGCGGCACCGCGACGATTGAGCGGGTCGTGGCGATCACGGCGCCCTCACCCGAATATCGCGGTATACTCCCCGCCTGGGAGGTTCGGCTCGCTGGCGATACGGGCCTGTCCATCTATGTCGCCGCCGATACCGGCATGGTCACCGCGCGACGATCGCATCTGTGGCGCGTCTATGATTTCCTGTGGGGGCTCCACATTCTGGACATCAGGGAACACGAAAACTTCAACAGCTGGCTGCTCGTGCTGGCCGTCGGATCAAGCATGATCCTGCTGATAACCGGCGTGATCCTGATTCCAGAGCGGCTGGGCTGGATGGCCCGGCGGCAACGGCCCCGCAAGCAACAATCATCGGGCCACTGAGTAACTCACCCCGCGTACAGCTTCACCAGATCGTACAGATAATCGCGACCTGCATAGAGTGATTCCACCTTCAGCCGCTCGTTCAACCCATGCGCACCTAGGCCATCGCGCCGCCGCCAGCGGCTTGTGACGCGGTAAACACCGCTAATTGGGCGGCAAAGGCGCGCTGATAGGCCGACCGGGCCTCGCCCCGCGCGACATAAGCGCCAAGCGTCGGAAAGTCCTCGAACGGCGCGGCGCGCCGCACCCGCAGCAGCACCGTTACCATTATCAGGTCAGCCGCGCTGAAGTCACCATCAAGCCAGTCGCGCGCCGCGAGATGCTCGGCCAGCTCGCCGAGCCGCTTGCATAGCTGTGCATCGATCATTTCGAGCCGTTCGTGAAACCAGCTCCTGTCACGCTCCAGCATCGTCGCCATCGATCGCTCTACGATTGGCGGCTCAACCGTGGTGAGCGCGGCGAACATCCACGCAATCGCACGCGCCCGGCCATCGGCATCATCGGGCAGCAAACCGGGGTGCTGCTCGGCGATATGCAGCACGATCGCGCCTGATTCGAACAGGGCCAGACTGCCCGACTGATAGGTCGGAATCTGCCCAAACGGATTCAGCGCCCGATGCGCCGACGCCTTCAACGCCTCGAACGACACCAACCGCACGTCATAGGGCTGGCCCACCTCCTCAAGCGCCCAGCGGACGCGCATGTCGCGGGCCAGCCCCTGACCGCGATCGGGCGAGCTTGCAAAGGCCGTGATGGTCGGGATCATCCCGCCCCCCATGATCGCTTATCCTGCATAAACCTTCACCAGATCGTACAGATAATCGCGGCCTGCATAGAGTGATTCCACCTTCAGCCGCTCATTCAACCCATGCGTGCCGTTACCATCGGGGTCGATGAAAATGCCCGGCGCGCCGTACACCGGAATGCCGATTGCCTGCAGAAAAATACCGTCGGTCGCGCCGGTCGACATCAGCGGTAACAGCGGCACACCGGGGAAATGCTTTGCCGCCAGCTTGCGCGCCGGATCCATAATCTTGGGGTCAAGCTTGGTGGGAATGGCGGTCGGACGGACGGGCACGTTGGCGGTTACCGTCACCGTTGGCCCGGCAAGTTCCTGCAGCTTTGCCCGGGTTTCCTCAACGCTCTCGCCCGGAAAAATCCGGCAATTGACGTTGGCAGAGGCACGCTGGGGCAGGGCGTTTTCGGCATGGCCCGCGTTCAGGATGGTCGCAACACAGGTGGTGCGCAGTGTTGAATGCATCGCCTTATCGCGGCTGATAAGCGCGTCAGCCTCGGCATCCAACGGATTGGCGAGCAACCGGGTGATCGCCGCCCCCATTGCCCCGCCCGTCGCGGCGGCGCTGGCGGTGAAAAACGCCCGCGTCGTATCCGTGAACTTCACCGGAAATTCATAGCCCTGCACCGCCTTAATCGCATCGGCGAGCTCATAAATCGCGTTTTTGGGCACGGGCTGCGAGCTGTGGCCGCCGGGATTCGTGGCGAGGAACGTGTAATTCTGCGCGGCCTTTTCGCCTACCTGCATGGCCAGCAACTGGCGCTTGCCGGTGGCGTCATACCGGCCACCGCCGCCCTCGTTCAGGGCGAATTCGGCGGCGATCAGGTCTGGCTTGTTCTGGGTCAGCCACTGCGCGCCGTTCCACGCAAAGGTGGTTTCCTCCCCACAGGTCAGCGCCAACTTGATCGTGCGCTTGGGCGTATAGCCTTCTTTCTTGAAGCGGATCATGCTGTCTGCCCACACGGCCGCCTGCGCCTTGTCGTCCATCGTGCCGCGCGCGTAATAATAGCCGCCTTCTTCGATCAGCGTGAAGGGATCGCGCACCCAATCCTCATGCTTGGCCTCCACCACGTCGAGATGGGCAAGCAGCAGCATCGGCTTCATCTTTTTGTCGCTGCCCGGCAGGATGACGACCATGCCGCCTTCACGGGGGTGATCGGGCACGCTGAACATCGTGATATCGGCATCACGATACCCCGCCGCCTTCATCCGCGCGCCAATTTGTTCAGCGGCCTTGGTGCAACTGCCAACAGATAGCGTGGTGTTGGTTTCCACCAGTTCCTTGTACAGCCCGAAAAACGCCTGCTGATCAGGCCGTGATTGCGCCTGGGCGATCGCGGGCACAGCAATTGCGGCAATCGCGACCCCGCCTGCCAGTACAGTCTTGGCCCGTTTCATTCCCACTATCATTCCGCGCATCGCCTGACCCACCCTGTTTGGTTTCCTGACACGAAGTAGATCGGTTTTGCCGCCAATTGGCAACAGCCGATCAGCGCGGGCGGCGGGGCAGCGACAGGCGCACCTCGCGATTGGCGAAATCGATATCGACGCGGCGGAACTGGCGCAGCGCATCCATGCCCAGCAACAGCGCAGGGCGGTTGCGCAGCCCGAATGCGGCAAAGGGCGCGGCATCGCGAAACGCCACGGGCAGCGTTTGAAACACCGCACCGCCAACCGTCAGGCCCTTCACCACGGCATATTCTGCCTCCAATTGGGCCCCTGTCACGCTGGTAAGCGTGATCTTGCCCGCCACCTCGCGATTGGTGCCCAGCAAATCGCGCATCGCCATGTTGCCAAGCGAAATGGCGGTGCCCGTATCCAGAATCACGCGAATGCGCCGCCCGCGAAAATAGGCTTCGGTCACCACCAATTGGCGAAACTGGCTGCGCGCGCGAATGACGATTTCATCCGGGCTGTCGCCAAAATCGGCGGGTCGCTTGGCGGCGGGGAGCAGCTGCATCTGCTCCGTTTCAAAATCAATGCGCACCGCATGGCCGGCCAGCAAATCCAGCCCGAGCAGCCCTGGCGCACCCAGATCATACCCCCGAAATATCGGCGCCTCGATTCGCGCAGCGGATACCTTGCCCACGGTCAGCGAGGGGATAACGGCAGTGGCAACCCCCGCCGCCCCGGTAATCGTGGTGACGCGAACCACTTTACCCTTGGCCAGCTTCAGCAACGTCGCCAGTTCGTTTGAGATCACGGATCGCTCGGCCCCGGTATCGATCGTGAAGGGATAGGGGCCGCCCTCCCCTGATCCGGTGCCACCCGCGCCGCCGATCGACACCGGCACGGTCATCCGCCCGGGGATATCGTTGCCCAGCGCGATCACACTTTCGGTGGTCGGCGGCGGCGGTGGCCCCGGTGCAGGTGCCGATGCGGGCCCCGGTGCTGGCGACGCCTGTTGCGCCGATGCCGGGCCAGCCAGCGCGGCCGTCATCAACATCAGGGCCATCAACATCAGGGCAATTCCACCGCGCATGCCGCCGGGAATATGCCCCGATCAGGGTTTCGACAAGCGATCAATCAAGCCGCATCGCTTCTGTCGCCAGCGCCTCAGCCTCGATCAGCAACGCATCATCCGCCAGCCCCTGCGGCACGCTTTCCCGCCCGATCATCACCAGCACCGGCACCGCCAATGGCGACACGCGCGCCAGCGGCACATGCAGCATCGTTCCCGCCGCGCGATCAAGCAGATCGGCCAGCCGCCCAACATCGGTCATCTTCGCCCGCGCATCGGCCCAGGCGGCCTTTAGCAACAGATGTTCGGGTTCATACCGGCGCAGCACATCGTAAATCAGGTCGGTGGAAAATGTCACCTGCCGCCCTGTCTTGCGCTTGCCCGGCTGCTGGCGCTCGACCAGCCCGCCAATCACCGCCACCTCGCGAAAAGCGCGCTTCAACAGGTGCGATCCCTGCACCCAATCAACAAATTCATCCTCCAATATGTCAGCGGAAAACAGCGCGGCCGGGTCCGCCACCGGATCGAGCGAATAGCATGCCAGCGCATAATCATTCGCCACAAACCCCAGCGGCTTCAGCCCGACAGTCTCCATCCGCCGCGTCAGCAACATGCCGAGCGACTGGTGCGCGTTCCACCCCTCGAAACAATAGGCGACCATGTAATGCCGCCCCTCATGCGGGAAGGTCTCGACCAGCAATTGCCCCGGCTGCGGCATGATCGATCGTTTCGCCTGAATATCCAGCCATTCGCGCACATCGGGCGGAAAGCGGTGCCAGCCGCTGGGATCGGCCAGAAAACCACGCACCCGGTTCGCCAGATTGGTGGTCAGCGGCATCCGCGCGCCGCCATAGCTGGGGATGCGCGCGGGCCGGGCGGTGGCGCGCACGATCAGGTCTTCGGTGTCGATTTTCTCAACTTCCAGGCTCATGCCGGCAAAGAAGAACGTGTCGCCGTGGCTCAGCGTTGCCGCGAACCCTTCCTCCACGCGCCCCAATTGCCGCCCGTTTTTGAACCGCACCTTCAGCATCGTCGCCTCAACGATGATGCCTGCATTCAGCCGGTGCTGGGCGATGAACTTAGGGTGGCTGACACGCCACATGCCTGTCCCAAATTCCTTGTGCTCCCGCGAAGGCGAGTGCTGGGTCGGATCGTCCCCCGGACGATCCTTGCACCTACGGGGTAGGTGCAACCCTGCACTCCCAGTCTGGACCCCCGCCTTCGCGGGGGTACAATCGCCAGTAGTCAAAGGGGGCGCCCCGTCCTCCCGCACCAGCCGCTTGAACTTGTCATAGGCTTTCAGCGCATAACCACCGTCACTGATAAACCCCAGCACACGGGCAAACTGATCATCGCTCAGCGCCGAATAGGGCAGCGCCGACCGCACCTCATCGCGCAGATCCTCCTCGCGGAACGGCGCGGCGCAGGCGCACGCCATGATATGCTGGGCCAGCACATCCAGCCCGCCTGCGCGAAAATCATCGGCGTCCAGCTCCCGGTCCGCCACCGCATCCAGCGCCGCGCGCGCCTCCAGATATTCAAACCGGTTGCCCGGCACGACGATGGCTTCGCTTGGTTCATCAAGCCGGTGGTTGGCGCGGCCAATCCGCTGCAGCAGCCGCGACGCGCCCTTGGGCGCGCCCATCTGGATCACGCAATCCACGTCGCCCCAGTCAATCCCCATGTCCAGGCTGGCGGTGCACACCAGCCCCCGCAATTTGCCATCGGCCATCGCGGCTTCCACCTTGCGCCGCGCCTCCAGCGCCAGCGATCCGTGGTGGATGCCGATCGGCAATTGCAGATCATTCGCCTTCCACAAATCCTGAAAGATCAGCTCGGCCAGCGCGCGCGTGTTGCAGAAAACCAGCGTGGTCCGGTGCGTTTCAATCTCCGCAATTACCTGTTCGGCGGCATAGCGCCCCGAATGGCCCGACCAGGGCACGCGCCCCTGCGGCAACAGGATGGAGATTTCGGGGTCGGCCCCCGGCTCGCCCTGCACCGCCGTTACCCTGTCGATATCGCCATCGGGGGCCAGCCAGGCGCGATAGCCATCCGGGTCCGCCACCGTGGCTGATAGTGCCACCCGCCGCATCCCCGGCGATATCGCCTGCAACCGCGCCATGCACAGGCTCAGCAAGTCACCGCGCTTCTGCGTGGCAAAGGCGTGCACCTCATCAATCACGATCGTCTTCAGATTGGCGAACATCAGGAAACTGTCAGGATAGCTGATCAGCAGCGACAGTGATTCGGGTGTGGTGAGCAGGATCTGCGGCGGCTTGATCCGCTGGCGCAGCTTGCGGTCGCTCGGGGTATCGCCGGTCCGCGTTTCGACCCGAATGTCGAGACCCATCTCCTCGATGGGCGTGATCAGGTTGCGCTGCACATCCACCGCCAGCGCCTTTAGTGGCGAGACGTACAGCGTGTGCAGCCCTTCGGTCGGGGCTTCAATCAGCTCGACCAGGGTCGGCAGGAACCCCGCCAGCGTCTTCCCCGCCCCGGTCGGCGCGACGAGCAGCGCGTGGCGGCCAGCCCGGCCCGCTGCCAGCATATCCATCTGGTGCTGGCGGGGGTGCCAGCCCTTGGCGGCGAACCAGTTGGCAAGAATGGGGGGCAACGCCAGCGTCATCCGGCTTGTATAGGCGTGTCGCGGCGGCGTACCACTGGCGGCGAGATTTCGAGGGGATCATGCGACAATGACCGGACGTTTTCTGATCCGCACGATCGGCCTGGCGCTGCTCGCACTGGCGCTCGGCGTGGTGCTCGTCATCATCTGGGTGACAATCTATTCCGAGATGATCGATCCAGGCCGGGGTGATAGTTTTTATCAGGCCTATGCCATGCGAATCGCGCCGATGATCGGCATCGCCAGCGGCATGCCGCTGCTGTTCGCTGGCGGCTGGCTGGCGGCACGACGGCGCGGGGCATTGCCGGGCTGGCAGGCGGGCGCTGCGGTGGGCATCGCCTATGCCGTGATCGATTTGCCATTGATCGCAGCGCTGGCGGGAGGCGCCATTCCTTGGGGCTATGTCGCTTTATCCTATTCGACCAAGATCGCCGCCGCGGCAGCGGGCGGAAGAGCATCCGCGCCATTGGCTAAGGCGAACGATTGACCAGCGTTGCATCTTTGTATCGAATTTGATACACAGCCATAAGTGAAACAAATTTCGTTTCTGGGAGATAGCCTTTCACGGCTTCGCGATTTTCCGGATGACGCGCGCTCGACGGCCGGGCACCAACTCAGCGAGATCCAGAACGGTCGTGATCCGGACGACTGGAAGCCAATGAAGAGTATCGGTCCAGGGGTGCGCGAAATCAGGATCAGGGAGAAATCCGGGGCGTTCCGGGTGATCTATCTGGCGACGTTGCCGGACGACGTACTTGTCCTTCACGCTTTCCAAAAGAAAACCCAGGAGACAGCGCAGAAGGATATTGATTTGGCGACGAACCGATTACGCGCATGGAAAGGATAAGCAGTGGAGGTTGAAACCTTTGACAGCGTCTTTGACGCGCTGGCTGACACCCCCGCAGAGGCGGCGAATATGAAGGCGCGGTCGGAACTATTATCGGCGTTGAATAGCCAAATCCGGTCATGGAACCTGCCACAAGAAGCAGCGGCGGCGCGGCTTGGCATCACCAGGCCCCGGCTCAACGATTTGCTGCGCGGAAAGCTCGGCAAATTCTCGCTGGATGCACTGGTCAACCTCGCCACCGCCGCAGGGCTGGTGCTCGAAATAAGGGTTGCAGCCGCCGCCTGAGTAATGTTCAGCGCGGCAATCTTTAAACAGGTCGTCACTTTCATAACTTTCCGGCGACCACCACCATGCCCATATGCCAGCCATGACCAAGCTTGGCGACTGGATCGAACCGCATCCGCACGGCATCTACATCCCCGCCGCCGATGCGTGGATTGATCCGTCACGCGCCATGCCGCGCGCGCTGATTACCCACGGCCATGCCGATCATGCGCGCGGCGGGCACGGCGCGGTATGGGCGACGCCCGAAACGCTGGCGATCATGTCGGTGCGCTATGGCCCGCAATCGGGGACGGCGGTGGCGTACGGCACGCAGCTTCAGTTCGGCGATGTCGGCGTGCGGTTTGTGCCCGCCGGGCATGTGCTGGGATCGGCCCAGATCGTGCTGGAGCATCGCGGCGAGACGGTGATCGTATCGGGCGATTACAAACGCCGCGCCGACCCCACCTGCGCGCCGTTCGAACCCGTCACCTGCGATGTCTTCATTACCGAGGCGACTTTTGGCCTGCCCGTGTTCCGCCATCCCGATACGCCGGGCGAAATCGCCAAGCTGATCGCCGCGCTCCACGCCAACCCTGATCGGTGCGTGTTGGTGGGGGCCTATGCCCTGGGCAAGGCACAGCGCGTCATCCGCGAACTGCGCGATGCCGGGCATCACGACCCCATCTATATCCACGGCGCGATGCAGAAACTGTGCGACCTGTATGTCGCCCACGGCGTCGACCTGGGCGATCTGCGCCCCGCGACGGTGGCGAACAAGGGCGATATGGCGGGGCGCATCATCATTGCGCCCCCTTCCGCGCTACAAGATCGCTGGTCGCGCCGCCTGCCCGATCCGATCACCGCGATGGCCAGCGGCTGGATGCGGGTGCGCCAGCGCGCGGTGCAGCGCGGGGTGGAATTGCCGCTGATCCTGTCTGATCACGCCGACTGGGACGAACTGACCCAAACGCTGACCGAGATTGCACCAAAGGAGGTATGGGTAACGCATGGGCGCGAGGACGCACTGGTCCACTGGTGCATGACCCGCCAGATCAAGGCACGCGCGCTTGCCCTGAACGGTTATGAGGATGAGGATGATTAACCGCCGCTTTGGCGCAGATCAGCCATTGGCCGAACGCGGCTCCACCTGTTCTTGCTCATCGAACAGCCAGGCCTCGGCCTCTTCCGCCGTCCGGAAATAGGCGACATTGCGCGATGCTGCGGCGCGCTGCAGCTGCATGCGTGCCAGCGTTGATGCGTGGACGAACGCCAGCTTGCGCGAACGATGTGTGGGATTGGCAAGCAATGTCTGGAAAGACGTGACCATTTCCTGCGACTGGATGCTCATGTCGGTAACGTCGGTCAGCGTCATATGTGCGTTCGGCGCACATTGCAGGCGGGCATGCGCTTCGTTTCGCGCTTTGGTGAATTGGGCGATCGCCTCGGGTCCGAAAAAGCCGCCCATGCGGATCAACACCAGATCGCGCGGCACATCGACATCAATGACAAAAAACGGTTCCATTTGCCCCAAATGCCGCAAATTTCTTGCCTTTCGGTAAAAAACCGGACCGTTATTGCAAAAAATCGCACCAAAACCGCGCCGTTTGCGGCAATTTCGGGCAGCGTTTTAGCGGTTGATCGGTGATGCCTCATATAGATCAAGCGTGCCGGGCCGGGCCGAAAAGGCCTTGATCGCGTCCATGAACTCGCCCGATCCGGGCTGCAGAAAATGAAGCTGCACCGCCGCCATATCGCGCCATCGCTCAAAAAACACCAGCGTCAGCGGGTCTTCAGCATCGATCTGCACCGAATGGCTGATGCAACCATCTTCGCCACGAGACCGCTGCACATGGTCAAGGCTCGCCTGCAACAACGCCTCAAAACTGTCAGCCCGCGCGGTTGCCGTGCCGGTAATGATGATCATCAAGCCCCCTCCAGCGCCTTGGCCCGCCGCCGCTGGACGCTCGACCCGATGCCGAGCGCCTCGCGATATTTGGCCACCGTGCGCCGCGCGATATCAAATCCCTTTTCTTTCAACAGCTCAACCAGCGTGTCATCCGACAGAATTGATTTGGCATTCTCCTGTGCAATCAATGATTTGATCGCGCTCTTCACCGCTTCGGCCGACACCGCATCGCCGCCATCGGCCGACTGGATTGCGCTGGTGAAGAAATATTTGAGCTCATAAAGCCCCCGGTCGCAGCTGAGATATTTGTTGCTGGTCACCCGGCTGACGGTCGATTCGTGCATCTCGATTGCATCGGCCACCTGGCGCAGCGTCATTGGCCGCAAATGGGCGACGCCGTTCACAAAAAACGCCTCCTGCTGCTTCACAATCTCGGTCGCGACCTTGATGATGGTGCGCTGGCGCTGGTCGAGCGCCTTTACCAGCCAGTTGGCGCTGGCGAGCATGTCTGACAGCCAGGCCTTGCTGTTCTTGTCCTGCGCCCCGCTCGACAACTCGGTATAATAGCTGCGGTTCACCAGCAGGCGCGGCAGCGTGGCGGCGTTGATTTCGATTGCCCAGCCGGTTTTGCGCCGCGCGATAAAGATATCGGGCACTACCGCCTGCGCCGCCTCCCCGCCATAGCGGCAGCCGGGCTTGGGATCATAATCGCGCAACTCGCGGATCATGTCCGCCATATCTTCGTCATCAACGCCGCACAGCCGCTTCAGCCGACCCAGTTCGCCGCGCGCCAGCAAGTCCAAATTGTCGATCAGCCGGGCCATGGCAGGATCATAACGATCAGCTTCCTTGGCCTGAAGCGCCAGGCATTCAGCCAGGTTCCGCGCGCCAACGCCGGTGGGATCAAATGTGTGGATGATGCCCAACACCCCCTCCACCCGGGCCAGCGGCACGCCCAGCCGGTTGGCAATTTCGAGCAGCGGCACCGTCAGGTAACCGCATTCATCGATCTGATCGATCAAATGGGCTGCGATAAACGCATCGATGCCACTCAACACTGGCCCAGCCTGGGCGAGCAGATGATCGGCCAGATTGATATCAGCGGCGGCAAAACTGTCGAAATCGGGGCCGTCCTCGCCGGCGATACCGCCGCTGCTCGTCCCGTTCAGGCCAAGCGATCCGTCCATCCCCGCGCCAAGCCCTGCGCCGTCAGACGGGCTGTCGTGATGAAAGCTTTCCGCCGCGAAATCGACATCCAGCGCCGCCTCGCCCGCATTCTCGCCGCCCATGATCAGCTCGTCCGCGCTGGCGGGTTCACTGGGCAACTCAACCGGAGTTTCGCGATCAATGGTGGGCCCGTCATCATCGGGAGCGCTGGCATCAAGCAACGGGTTGCGCTCAATTTCCTCCGCGATGAACCCCTCAACCTCAAGGTTCGACAGCGCCAGTAACCGGATTGCCTGTTGCAACTGGGGCGTCATCACCAGCGATTGCGACTGCCGCAGATCGAGGCGCGGACCCAGGCTCATTTCATTGGAGAGCAGCACCGGCCAGTGCTGGGTCGGTGCCGCTTGTTCACCAAAGGTGAACCAGACATCAAAGCGAAAAGCCCTCGCCCAGATACAGGCGGCGGACATTGGCGTCGGCCACCAGTTCGTCGGGCGATCCGGTGAACAACACCCGGCCATCATAGATGATATAGGCGCGATCGACGATTTCCAGCGTCTCGCGGACATTATGATCGGTGATCAGCACGCCAATGCCGCGCTTCTTAAGCTCGCGCACCAGATCGCGGATGTCAGCGATTGAAATCGGGTCGATGCCGGCAAAGGGTTCATCGAGCAGCATGATCGAGGGATCAGCCGCCAGCGCGCGCGCAATTTCTGCGCGCCGCCGCTCACCACCCGATAACGCCATGGCAGGCGCATCGCGCAGCTTTGTCAGCCCGAAATCATCGAGCAATTCATCAAGCCGAACCTGCCGCTTTGCCGCATCAGGTTCGGCAAGCTCCAGCACCGTCAGGATGTTCTTTTCAACCGAAAGGCCCCGAAAGATCGATGTTTCCTGCGGCAGATACCCCAGCCCCAATATCGCGCGCCGATACATTGGCAGGCCGGTAATATCATCGCCGTCCAGCATGATGCGGCCCGAATCGGGCTTCACCAGCCCCATCACCGAATAAAAGCACGTCGTTTTGCCCGCACCATTGGGGCCAAGCAGCCCGACGACTTCGCCGCGCCCCACCGAAACCGATACGTCGGACAGCACAGGCCGCTTGTCATACGCCTTGGCAATCGAGACGACCGACAAGCCGCTGCCAACCGGCAATGGCGCAATGGCGGGTCTTGCCGACAGGGTGGTGACATCGTCCATGGTGCAGCCTCAATGCTTGCAGGAAATGGTTAATGATGGGTGCCGAAAACGCAATTGGCAGGCTTTGTGCATGGCTTGTGCACGATCGCTGACGCGGGGGGAAGCCCAGTGTCTCATACGGTGCACCATGCTGTGTCCGAAAACAGCGTTATTTGTCGCGCTTAGGCACCGTGAAACGGCCCGTCACCCGGCCACCGCTGCTGGATGTGGTGCCGCCTGCGCCGCCCACCGCGCCGCCGCCGTCAAGATAGGCCTTGCCCGAATCAAGATCGATCCGCAGCCGCCCGCCGCTAACCGGGTTGCCGCCCTGCACCAAGGTAACATTGCCAATCATGGTGATTTCGCGCCGCTGAATATCATACACCGCATATTCGCTGCGCGCCGATTGATCGGGCCGTGTTACCGACACCCCGCCTGATGCGTCCAGCCGTGATACCTGCGGGCTGCCGTCAACCACCTGGCCGGTATAGGCGACCGTCATCCGCGCGGAACTCAGCGTCATCTCCGCCTGGCGGACAGAGACGCTGCCCGACAGAACGGCGCGGTTCGCCTTGTCCTGCAATTCGATCCTGTCAGCCCCGAAATCGATCGGCGCGGTCGAATCATGACGTGCCTGCGCCAAAAGCGGCGCGGAAGCGGCGAGAAGGGTGCTGACAAGCAGCAATGCGGAAAGGCGGATCATGTCCATGCGCGCCTATTTCGTCCTTCGCGGCACGATCCGCAAGCGGGCATCGCCGTTCAGCGTCACGATATGCGAATCGAGATCGGCAGACATACGCGCCGCGCTGAATTTTCCCTGCGGCACCTGGCCCACCACAGCGCCGCCGCTTTGCAATTTGCGGGTCTTCAGGTCGAGCGTCGCGTTGCTGGTTTTCAGATCATAGCCATTGGCAGCGGTAAAAAGGATCGGGCCATCCACCTTCACCTTTTCGGTGCCCAGAAAATAGCGCCCGCTGTTCGCGCGCAGTGTGGCGGGCCCATCGGCAAGCGCCATATCCGCTGCCAATGTGGTCAGGTGCACAATCGGCTCAGCAGAGCTTTGCTGCACGGCCGACCCGGCGCGCAGCGAAAAGGGGCGGCCCTGTTCATCTGCACCGCGATATTGCGCAGACTGAATCCGCAACCGTTCCTTGGCCACTTCGACCTGATTTTTGTCGAGCAGGAAGCTGACATCGCCGCTCATCGTTAGCGGGGCCGTCACCAGGAAAGCCGCCAGCACGCCAATCAACACGGGCAGCACGAATTTTGACGTGGCGATCACGCGGTCGTGCTTGCTGCCGGGGGCGGCCCAGCGCTGCCGATCCGATCGGGGGCGCGGCTCGTGGTCAGCGATCACGGTCAGGCCGATCACGCTCAGGCCCATCAAGCTCAGGCCAATGACGCTCAGGCATGCGCGAAGATATCGATTTCGGGCCATCCGGCCAGATCAAGTTCAGCGCGCGCGGGCAGAAAATCGAAACACGCCTGCGCAAGTGCCATGCGGCCTTCGCGGATCAGGCGCAGATCAAGCTCCTCCTTCATCGCGTGCAGAAAACGGACATCGGACGCCGCATAATCCTTTTGCGCGTCGCTCAACACCGGGGAGCCCCAGTCTGACGATTGCTGCGCTTTGGACACTTCCTGGCCCAACAATTCGCGCACCAGTTCCTTCAGCCCGTGGCGATCAGTATAGGTTCGGATCAACCGAGACGCGATTTTCGTGCAATATACAGGTGCTGCGGTAACGTGCAGATAATGGCTGATTGCCGCCAGATCGAACCGCGCAAAATGGAATAATTTCAGCCGGTCGGGATCCGCAAGCAGCGCGCGCAAATTGGGGGCGGCGTAGTCGCTGCCCGCCGCAAACCGCACCAGATGCTCGTCAGGGCCACCATCCGATAACTGCACCACGCACAACCGGTCGCGCGGCGTGATCAGCCCCATTGTTTCGGTGTCGACAGCGATTGATTGCCCGGCGGCAAACACGTCGGCTGGCAGATCTTCTTCATGCAGGTGAACGGTCATCAGCGTCGCCTAGACCCGAACGCGGCAACGCTCAATGCTTTGCGCGCTTTTTTGGCCAACAACGGACGCTGGCGCGGGTTGCCGATACCGGTCGTTCACGATCAGGCACTGCATTGGGCCAAGGCGAAGCGCTGCCACGACGAATTTATTCGCAGCAAGCCAGTTTTTGAGTTATGCACAGGTCGAGGCGCGAGCAGAGGAGCGCCCGGAAACCTGCGTTTGTCGTCCGACGCTCGGGATCTTTGAACTATTACGGGCGGACCGGGAAGACGAACAGGGCATGAGTTTCGATAAAGGGCGCCGCGGCGATCGTGGCGGGCGTGGCAAAGACAAGCGCGATGGTTTCGGCGAGGGCGGATTCGATAGCGGCTTTGGTGGTGGTGACCGTTTTGGTGGCGGTGGTGATCGCTTCGGCGGCGGTGGCGACCGGTTCGGCGGCGGCGGCGATCGCTTCGGCGGCGGCGGCGGCGGCGGTTTTCGCAGCGGCGGCGGCTTTGGCGGCGCGCCCGGTGGTGGTGGCGGTGCTGGACGCGGCATGCCCCCACAGGTCGTTGGTGAAGGCACCGGGGTCGTAAAGTTTTTCAATGGCCAAAAGGGCTTTGGCTTTGTTGTCCGTGATGATGGCGGCGAGGACGTGTTCGTGCACATCAGTGCGGTCGAACAGGCCGGGCTGACCGGCTTGGCCGAAGGCCAGCCTTTGGGGTTCACGCTGGTTGATCGCGGTGGCCGCATTTCGGCGACCGATCTGAAGATCGACGGCGAACCCATGGCGGTTGAAGATCGCGGCCCACCACGCGATCGTGACGCAGGCCCGGGTGCACCCCGTGGCGGTGCAGGTGGCCCGCAGCGCCAGCTGACCGGTGAAAAGGCAACGGGCACCGTGAAATTCTTCAACGCAATGAAGGGCTTCGGCTTTATTCAGCGCGACGATGGGCAGCCCGACGCATTCGTGCACATCAGCGCGGTTGAGCGTGCCGGCATGCCAACGCTGAACGAAGGCGACCGGCTGGAGTTCGAGCTGGAGGTTGATCGTCGCGGCAAGTTTGCAGCCGTCAATCTGGCGCCGATGCAGTAATTTTCCCGGCATTTGCCAGGAGTGTTCAAGAGACCCGGCGCGCTAACGGCGTACCGGGTCTTTTTTTGGCATCTGCTTCCGCCTGTGCAACGCAAATCAGGGTAACCCCCATATGAACCCTGAACAGGCTGAGATCGCGATTCGCGCAGCACAGACAGATGATATTCCGGCGCTCCACGCGCTGATCGAAAGCGCCTATCGCGGCGACGCTGCCCGCGCCGGTTGGACGCATGAGGCTGACCTGCTGGGCGGCCAGCGAATCGACCTTGAAGGCCTCGCCGATATCCTCGCAGACCCCGACCAGTATCTGCTGATCGCCACACGCGCCGACGGGACAGCGGCGGGGTGTGTGGAGGTGACCGACAAAACCCCCGGCCTTGCGTATCTGGGAATGTTGTCGGTCACGCCGCACGGGCAGGCACAGGGGCTTGGCAAGCGCCTGATCAGCGCAGCAGAGCAGTTCGCCCGCGACCAGCTCGGCGCGGCGCGGATGGAGATGACGGTGATTCGCCAACGCAGCGAGCTGATCAGCTATTACGTCCGGCGCGGCTATCAACTGACGGGGGAGGAACGCCCCTTTCCCTATGGCGATGCCCGGTTTGGCGCGCCCCGTACTGATGATCTGGCCTTTGTCGTTCTGGCGCGCGCGCTCACGTAATCAGCCGCTTCAGCGCGTCGATCGTATCGGCCTCTGCGGCCGGCTTGTCGGTGCGGATTCGGGCGATCCGGGGAAAGCGCATCGCCACGCCCGATTTATGGCGCTTTGACGCGTGGATCGAATCGAACGCGATTTCCAGCACCAGCGTCTTTTCCACTTCGCGAACCGGGCCAAATCGCCCGGTGGTGTTATCCCGCACGAACTTGTCGAGCATTTTCAGCTCGTCATCGGTGATGCCCGAATAGGCCTTGCCCACCGGCAGCAACACGCCGGCTGCGGCCGGATCACCCGTCCAGCAGCCAAAAGTGTAATCGGAATAAAAGGAGGATCGCCGCCCGCTGCCGCGCTGCGCATACATCATCACGCAATCAACCGAGAGCGGGTTGCGTTTCCATTTATACCAGAGTCCGGTCCGCCGCCCGGTCACATAGGGCGAATCGCGCCGCTTGAGCATCACGCCCTCAATCGCTGCATCGCGCGCGCCGTCGCGAATCGCCTCCAGCGCAGCAAAGTCGGGCGCGTCGATGATGCGACTGAGATCAAACCGATCGGGATCAAGCGCACCGACAAAGCCTTCGAGCCGCGCCCGCCGGGCATGCCAGGGCAGTATGCGCAGGTCCGCTGCGCCGTCGAACAGGATATCGTACAGCCGCACAAATGCCGGGTAATCGGCTAGCATTCGTGCAGACACCGTCTTGCGCCCCAGTCGCTGTTGCAACGCGTTGAAGCTGGCTGCCGCCCCGCCCTCCGCCGCGCTGCCCTGCACCTCGCCCTTCACCATCAGCTCGCCATCCACCACGCCGGGGGTGGCAAAGGCGCGCGCGACATCGGGGAAGCTGGCGGTAATGTCGTCGCCCGCCCGGCTATAAAGCCGGGTCTCGCCTGCGACATGGACGATCTGCACCCGAATGCCGTCCCATTTCCACTCGGCGACATAGTCGTCGAGGCTCAGCTGCACATCCTCCAGCGGGTGGGCGAGCATGAATGATCGAAACACGGGCACGTCGGTGGCAATCGGTTGGTCCCCGCGCCCCTCCCCCCAGGCGAACAGCGGCGCATAGGGGGGCGACAGGCCGTGCCACACCTCCTCCACTGCATCGACATCAAGCGCAAAAGCCTGTGCCAGCGCGGTCTTGGCCAGCCGGGCCGAAACGCCGATGCGCAGGGCGCCTGTCGCCATCTTCAACAGGGCAAAGCGCTCGCTCGCATCGAGCCGGTCGAGCATTGCTGCCAGCACTGTCGGCCCTTGCGCGCGTGTCGCCGCAGCCAGCGTATCGACAACCTCGCCCAGCGTCAGCGGCGGCAACATTGTCGCCGAAGCGGCTGGTGTGGGCCATAGCAGTGCCACCGTTTCGGCGGTATCGCCCACATAATCGCGGCTCATCCGGTACAGGACAGGATCAACCCGTGCTTCAATCAACGCGCGGATGATGGCGGGCTTCACCGCGGCAATATCAAGATCACCGGTCAGTGCAGCCATTGCCCAGCCGCGATCAGGATCAGGCACGGCGCGCAGATAATCAGCAATCAGCCGCAGCTTGGCGTTGCGCGACCGTGTATAGATCAGCGCATCAAGCAGATCAGAAAAGCGACGCATTACCGCAGGACTATGGCCCGACCCGCGTGATCGTCTCTTCCAGCACCGCCACCGTGATCCCAAACTTGCGGACGATGAGCACATTATGTGCCGCCTTGCCATCGGGCCGCAGCGTTAGCAGTTGCTTGGCCTGAAAACCGCCCTTCATCGTAAAGCGCAGCACCAGTCGGTCGCCCCGCGTTACCCCGGTTACGCCACCCGTTGCGTCGGACAGAGTGCCTGCATAATGATCAGGCGTCGTTTCCCGGATGCGCCATTGGCGCTTTTTGGGTGGCTGGCCTGCCTCCTCAACAATCTGGTCGAGCAGTAGCGTGCCGTCACTGTCCATCACGCCCATACCATGGACCGCGACAGGATGGCGTTTGCCGAAAATCACCTTCAGCGACGCCCGCCCCTCGGTGTGCCCGGTGAAAAAAGCAATCGCGTCAAAGCGCGGCGCGGGTGCGGGGCGGGCGATCCGCGGCATGGGGACGCACCCCGCAAGCAGGCCGGCAGCCGCACTTATCATCGCGATGGCTAAGCCGCGCCGGAAAGCTGGAAATATGCCCACGCGCTTTGTAATCATTGCGCCCATCGTCACCCCCCTATCGCCCACGCCCCATCATCAAAGCTTGTCGACCAATCCGCAAGGCAAATGGCGTGGCGCACTTACTGGCAGCGCGCCGACACGCCCTTCAAATCGGGACGCAGGATACCCGCATCGCACAGCATCCGGAAAAAACTGGGGTCGCTGACATAATCGACAAAATCATGCCGGGCGCGCGGCGGATCAGTGAAATAGGCGGTCATGGGATAGCCACCCTCTTGCGCGATGGCCCGCCCCACCTCTGGTTCCAGACCCAGCGTGGTGGGGTTAAACCGATATTGAAAGCCAACGCCCTTTTTCAGCACCGGATCGCTGATGTTGACGGCATAGCGGATCGATTTCAGCTGGCCAGTGAACCGGCGCAGCTTGACGCAGCCAACCCAGGGCCGATCGGCATCGTCTTTGCTCACCGCCGTGCGGCGCAGGAACCTCTTACGCGGCGGGATGGTCGCGACATCAAACCGCGCTTGCTCCGTCGCATCGCAGAAATCGACGCGACCAATAGCGGCGGCCAGCAGCAGCACATGGATGGCATTGCCGTTTTCCAGCAGCGGCTTTTGCTCCAGCAAGTCGGCAATCGGCTTTACCCAGCCATTTGCGACCTTGTTGGTATCAACCTTGAACTGTTGATCATAAACCGGATTGCCCAGCGCCGACAGGATCACAGAGGCACCCCGGCTGTGCGCGATCAGATAGATGTTTTTGCCCTGCAACCGGTTAAGCACTCGCCGTAACCCGCGCGCGCCCGCAACCTGGCTATACCCTGCGGCATTGAACCAGATCTTCAGCGCACCCAGCCCTGATCCCGTCAGCCCGTCCCAGTAAAAACGGATCACCCCGTCGCGTGGCCCGATCGCGAGCCGGTCCTCGACTGCCTGAAATGACGGATCGGTTTCGGCAACGGTGCTGTTGAACCCGTGAACGAGAATATACACCCGGTCCTTTGATGCGGCAAAGGCGCTGATGGCATCAAGCTGGCGTGCTTCATCATCATCAATCCGGCCGCGAAATGCAGCACCCCCACCGGTGACCCAGCGGCTATTCGCCAGGTTCAGCAGGCTTGCCTTTGGCAGCCGCCCCGGCGGCTTGATCGGATCACGCGCGCATTGGCTGGGCTTCAACAGATAGGCGCACCAGCCGCTGGGATAAAAGCTGCCATTGGCGTCCACAAACACCGCGGCGCGCGCCGCGGCCACCGGATCGGCATTTTTGGGAACGATGAACTGGTCACTGGCGGGCAGAACATGGCCGGTACATGCCGACAGCAAGGCCGCAACAACCAACATGGTGACGGCACGAATGGATAGGCGCATCACCGATTTTTCCCCCGAAGGACTACCGTTTCGGACCAGATACGTTGGGGGACATAAGGTCAAGCCACAAGCCGCTGGCAAGACGCTTGGCGATTGGGGAAAGGTCGCGGTATCACCCGGCAATGCGAGCCTCCTCATTTCGAACCCGGCTGCGCGCGTTTCAGGCGATGCGCGGCGCAAACCCCGAACCCGGCTTCATCGCCGATCTGGAATTTCTGGAAAATCGCGATCTTGATCTGTCGGTGCGGATCGGCGGCATGCTGGCGTTCAACGCGCTGATGGTGACGATTGGCACGCACCCCATTTCGGCCAGCCCCGGCGCACCGTTAAGCGTTGATGCCGCCACCCAGCCGGTGCTGACAATCGCCAGCCTGATCGGCATCGCCCCGCTGATCCTGTCCAGCGCCTTGTGCCTGCGTGCGCTGCTGGTGGGGGAGGAGTTTGATGCTGACGGGTTTGACGCTGATGACGATGACGGCGCCCAAAAGCTACAACGCCGCCTGTTCGCTGCCTTTGTCCATTCCATCGATACGCAAAGCCGCTTGCTGCGCCAATCCGTGCGAACCAGCTTTGCGGGCGGCGCGCTGACCCTGCTGGTATGGGCGTGGATATTGGCCGCCAAAATGTTGGGTTGAGCATAGTAGCGCAATCAACGCGCGGAACCCCCGCCCAATGGCCGAATTGCCAAAGCGGCATGAAGTTGCAACAACACGTTGCAACAACACTGGGCATAGAACACGGCAATGCAGCGGGGCCTGCATGACGCCGGACGATTTAGGGGAAGCGCGCATGGTCTATATCCTGGGGGGCTGGCAAAGCGATTTCGCCGCGAATTGGCACCGGCAGGGCATGGATATCGCCGATGCCTTCACTGAATGTGTGCAGGCCGGGCTAGCCGCAACCAAGCTGGATGCTGACGAGATTGATACCGGCCATGTCGGCAATTTTACCGCAGAATTGTTCGCGGGCCAGGGGCTGCTCGGTGGCTTTTTCGGGCTGGTTGATCCAGCGTTTAACGGCATGCCGAGTGCCCGGCACGAAGCCGCCTGCGCATCAGGCAGCATCGCCATATTGGCCGCGACCGCAGAGATTGAAGCGGGTCGATATGACCTGGCCTGTGTCGTTGGCATTGAACAGATGCGTAACGTAGCTGGCAAAATTGCTGCGCAGCATTTGGGCAGTGCGGCATGGGCTGGCCATGAATTTGGCGACGCCGATTTCGTCTGGCCGCGCGCTTTTTCTGATCTTGCCGAGGAATATGATCACCGCCACGGGCTGAACCCGGCGCATTTGCGCCGCATCGCCGAAATCAACTTTGCCAATGCAAAGCGTAATCCCAATGCCCAGACGCGCGGGTATCGCTTCACCCCGGAAAGCTTCACCGAGGATGACGACGCCAATCCGGTGGTTGAGGGGCGGATGCGCAAAATGGATTGCGGGCAAGTGACCGATGGCAGCGCGGTCGTGTTCCTCGCCTCCCCGGCTCGCGCAGCGGCATATGCGGCAAAACGCGGCATCCCGATGGAAAGCCTGGCCCGAATCAGCGGCTGGGGGCATCGCTCTGCCCCGATCGGCTATGCCCGCAAGATCGCCGACAGCGCTGGCGACGCCTATGTCTTTCCGCAGGTTCGCCGCGCCGTGATGGACGCGCGCGCCCGCGCTGGCGTTGCCGATATCGCGCAGATCGACGCCATCGAGACGCATGACTGTTTCACGTCCAGCGAATATATGGAAATCGACCATCTGGGCATCACCCCGCCTGGCAAAAGCTGGCAGGCGATTGAGGACGGGACAATCGACATGGGCGGGGTGCTGCCGGTTAATCCATCGGGTGGATTAATCGGGTTGGGGCATCCGGTGGGGGCAACCGGGGTGAGAATGCTCCTCGACGGATATAAACAGGTAACAGATGGCGCGGGCGATTATCAGGTGGAGGGCGCACGCCGCTTGCAGACGCTGAACATCGGTGGGTCAACCACCACCACCGTCAGCTTCATCGTCGAAGCGGCCGGGCTGGAGATCGCCGCATGAGCGTGGCCATGCTGCTGGGCACCAATGCCGTGGTGCTGATCGTCATGTTCTTTGGGTTGTGGCTGCTGACGCTTCAGACGCGCGATGTAACGCCGGTCGACAGCGTCTGGGCGATTGGCATGATCGTGCTGGGCGGGTCGACATTTTTGCAAACCAGCGGCGATCCGGGGCGCAAGGCCTTGCTGATGGTGTTGTGCACGCTGTGGGGTGTGCGATTGGGGGCGTATTTGCTGTGGCGGTGGCGCCATCATGGCCCCGACCGCCGCTATGTCACGATGTTTGCCAAGGCCGAGCAAAATAATGGCTGGGGCTTTGGAGAGGCATCGGCGCGGCTGGTATATGTCACGCAGGCGCCGTTGTTGTTCGTTGTTTGCCTGCCCGTGCAGCTTGGCCAGCTGGATGCGACGCCGGGGGTTGGCACGCTGGGCATGATCGGCGCAGCCGTCGCGCTGACCGGCATAGCGTTTGAAACCATCGGTGACTGGCAGCTGGTGCGGTTTCGCGCCAATCCCGCCAATCAGGGCCAGGTGCTGACCACCGGCCTGTGGCGATTTACCCGCCACCCCAATTATTTCGGCGATGCCTGCACCTGGTGGGGCCTGTTCCTGATTGCCGCCGAAAGCAGCACCGGGCTGTGGGCGCTGCCGGGGCCGATTTTCCTGACATGGACGCTGATGAAATGGTCGGGCGTGCCAACGATTGAGGGGCGGCTGAAGCGCAAAAAGCCGGGGTATGCGGACTATGTCCAGCGCACCAGCGGCTTCCTGCCGTGGTTTCCCAAGGCTGCCCCCAAGCCGCGCTAAGGGGAATGACAAGCGGCGTTATTCGTTGCTATAAGAAACTCATCTAATATTATCGGGGCGGGGTGCGCATCATGGCAATTACAGCAACGGTCAACGGCAAGCCCGTGACGATCACCGCAGAAGCTGACACCCCTTTGCTGTGGGTGATCCGCGAAGAATTGGGGATGACCGGCACCAAATTCGGCTGCGGCATTGCCGCCTGCGGGGCGTGCAGCGTCCATATCAATGGCGAAGTGATGCGATCATGCAGCGTGCCGGTCAGCGATGTTGCAGGCAAGGCGATCACCACGATTGAGGGCCTGGGCGGGGCCGACGGTACGCTTCATAAGCTGCAAGCGGCATGGATTGACCATCAGGTGCCACAATGCGGCTATTGCCAATCGGGCCAGTTGATGGCCGCCGCGGCGCTGCTCGCCGCCAGCCCAAACCCGAGTGACGCGCAGATTGATGAGGCGATGACCAACATCTGTCGCTGCGGCACCTATCCCCGTATCCGCGCGGCGATCCACGCCGTCGCCGGCCAGGCCTGAGGAGCAAGCAGATGGGCATGATCCGCAGAACTTTCCTGATCGGTGGCGCGGCCGTTATTGGCGGTGGCATTTTCGCAATCAAATATGCTGACGGTTCAGCGCGCTCAGCGGCGGCGGCGCTCACCAATGGCAAGGACGGGCATAATTTCGCCACCTGGCTGCGCATCGGCGAAGACGACAAGATCACGCTCTATTCGCCCCATGCCGATATCGGCCAGGGGTCCAACACCGGTCTGGCGCAAATGCTCGCCGAAGAACTGGATGCTGATTGGGCAAAGATGGAAGTCGTGTCGGCGCCGGCTGAATCGGCTTTTGCCAATGTGCCACTCGGGCGGGGGTTTCTGGGCGAAATGAGTGGCTATCCCGCCATCGCCGCCGGACTGCCCGAATCGCTGGCGTCGATGCTTACCCGGTCGCTCAACCTGCAGATCACCGGTGGTTCTTCGGCACTGCGTTTTACCGGGCAGCGCGGCCTGCGCGTGGTTGGCGCGGCGACCCGGCTGGCGCTGGTGGATACCGCCGCCAAGCGGCTGGGCGTGCCCGCCACAGAACTCACTACCGCCGACAGCAAGGTGACCCATGCCAAATCGAGCCGCTCGCTCCGCTATGGCGAGTTGGCCGCTGAGGCTGCCGAACGCTCGCTTTCCTCCACGCCCGCGCTGAAGCAGGCGAAGGACTTCCGCTACATCGGCAAGTCGCCACCACGTTTCGATATTCCGGCCAAGGTTAATGGCACCGCGCAATATGGCATGGATTTCAGCCTGCCGGGCATGCGCGTCGCGACCGTGATGGCGGCGCCTGTGCGTGGCGGCAAGCTCGTATCAGTTGATCCTGCGCCGGCGATGGCGATTGCTGGCGTTGAAAAGGTCATCAAGCTCGACGGCGCGGTTGTCGTGGTTGCCAAGGGTTATTGGCAGGCGATGAAGGGCTTGCGCGCGCTGTCGCCCAAATTCAGCGATGGCGGCAACGGTGCCATCTCCACCGACACAATTTTTGCCGATCAGGCTAATTTGCGCGTGGCCAACAAGCCCGATAGCACTGCGGGAGACGGCGATGTCAACGCCGTGTTCACGGCCAAGGACGCAAAGCTGGTCGACGCAGATTATCGGCTGCCCTTCCTCCACCATGCTATGATGGAGCCGTTCGCGCTGACCGCGCATCACAAGGACGGCAAGCTCGATGTGTGGGGCGGGATGCAGGATCCGCTCGCCTCAAAAATGGGCGCGGCAACGGCATCGGGCCTTGCGGCAGACAAAGTGACGTTCCACCCGATGCTGATCGGCGGCAGCTTTGGCCGCCGCCTGCCAATGTACACCGAAATCGTCGATCAAGTCGCGCGCGTGGCGATGCAGGTGCCCTACCCCGTCAAGCTCATCTGGTCACGCGAGGAAGAAGTCGCGCAGGGTGCATACCGCCCGCAAAGCTCCGCCAAAATCCGGGGTGCGCTGGGCAAGGATGGCAAGATTACTGCCTGGCAAAATGATTTTGCGCAGCCTGAAGATGGGCTGAAGGAAGTGCCGTTCTTCTATGATCTGCCCGCCGTTTCCCGGCGCCATTTCAAGCAGGTGTCGAACCAGACGGTCGGCGCGTGGCGATCCGTGAATGCGACGCAGCATGGTTTTTGGACCGAAAGCTTCATGGATGAACTGGCGCATGCGGCAGGCGTGGATCCGTTCGAATTCCGCAAGCGCCACCTGAAGCCCGGATCGCGGCACTTGGCCGTATTGGAAGAAGTGGCAAAGCGCAGCGGCTGGGGCACGCCGCTGCCCGCCGGCACCGGGCGCGGGATCGCGATGGTCGAATCGTTTAACTCAATCGCCGCGCATGTCATCGAAGCGACGGTGAAGGAAGATGGCACCCCCAAGGTGATCAAGGTAACCGCCGTGGTCGATTGCGGCACGGTTGTTCACCCCCGCAACGCCGAAGCACAGGTGATGGGCGGCATCGTGATGGGGCTGTCGACCGCGATTGGTGAGGCAATCACGCTGGACAAGGGCGCGGTGCAGCAAAGCAATTTCAGCGATTATCCGGTGCTGAAACTGGCCGATGCGCCGATGGTTGATGTCCACTTCATCAACAGCGGCCATGACATGGGCGGTCTTGGCGAACCCGGCCTGCCGCCTGCCGCCCCGGCCCTTGCCAATGCGCTGTTCGCCGCAACCGGCAAGCGCGTGCGTCAGTTACCCATTCTGGCGCAGGCCAAGGCATAGGGTTCAGGGCATAGGGTTCAGGGCATAGGGCGTGCTGGCGAGTGCAGGGGGATGCGTTACATCCCCCTGCCTGCTTACGCGGCAACCGGCTCGCGCAGCGGGATGATCCCTGCTTGCAGTGCAGCGATGTAGAGCAGGTCGTTTTCCGCCCGAACCCGCGCCGACAACCGATCGATGATCGACAAGGTGCTTTCGCGAAAGCCCGCCCAATCCGATTGGATCATCCCGGTGGTCCATTCGACCAGATAGCGGTTCCAATCGTCGCGTAACGCCGCAAATTCCCGGCAAAACTGGTCAGCCGCATCGGCAAATTCGCGCTTTTTGGCGGCGACGATCGGGCGGTACATCAGGCTGTCCTCATGCGCCAAATGGACCCGCAGCTCTTCCGCCAGGTCGCAAAGGACCAGCGTCGCGCCCACCGCATCCTCATCTGGGTGCTCCACAATATTGGTCATCCGAACGAGCTGCGCGTCGATCCGGTCATGTTCTTGCAGCAGGCGTTGATACGTCATGTCAGTGCTCCTGCCGCCGAAATAACAGGGCAATGGTTACCAACAGATGGGCAGACTATTGCCGACCCGAAACGACCGCACCAAAAACAGACCTCGCGATACCCAATATGAGCCTGCGGGCAGCTCGTCAGCCCTTTAGAACATCGTGCCGTAATTCAGGATCACCCGT
>FSSH01003759.1_pt1 | contig 33106 bp, 27 predicted proteins | sample 1166101 | NCBI WGS metagenome assembly FSSH01 (sample SAMEA32972668, study PRJEB13176) | freshwater metagenome | biome: Drinking water system; feature: Biomass in drinking water that filtered by 0.45 um membrane; material: drinking water | place: USA | collected 2012-12-20 | depth 0 m
AATGGATTTCGCCAAAGTTAGTGCATAGCACTGACGGGTCGCGAACGTAGTGGCGCTAGTCTCGCCACCTTCTTTCAATGAAAGGAGTCCATCATGGAAATGATCAGCACGCCTACACGCCGCGAACCATGGAACAAGGGCAAACTTGTCGGACAAAAAGCACCGTTCAAGCTGAAGGAGATTTGGGCGATTCGGACCCGTTTGCAAATGGCCGGTCGTTCCCGCGACCTCGCGCTATTTGATGTAGGGATCGACAGCAAACTGCGGGGCTGCGACCTGGTCAAGCTGCGCGTGCGCGATATTTGCCACGGCGATCAGATCGCCCCGCGTGCGATCATCATGCAACAGAAAACCCAACGACCAGTTCAGTTCGAGATCACATCGTCCACTCGGGAAGCCGTAGGAACATGGATCAAGCAGGCCAAGCTGAGGTCAGAGGACTATCTCTTTCCCAGCCGCCTCCACAACTCACCCCACTTGGGCACCCGGCAGTACGCGCGAGTGCTGGAGGGATGGGTGAAGGCCATCGGCCTCGATGCATCCGCCTACGGTACGCATTCGATGCGGCGCACCAAAGCCTCGCTGATCTATCGGCGAACGAAGAACTTGAGAGCCGTGCAGCTATTGCTTGGGCACACCAAGCTCGAAAGCACCGTACGCTACCTCGGCATCGAGGTTGATGACGCCTTGGAGTTGGCCGAGCAGACGGAGGTGTGACTGTCGAACATGAGCTAGCGGGTCTGGCAGCGCCCCAAGCCGATGGGCGCTGTCCGACCCTTAGCCGAAGTCCACGACCGACCGCTATCAGAGGATCAACTTGAATGGGGCGATCAAGATCAAACCGACACTTCCATGTAGCCTAATAGAATCGAGGTTCAACCGAGATTATGAAATGGCTCCCAAGGGAAAGTGCGTGGCGGAAAATCGAGCGTTTCTTTCGACAGAACCGGATCTGGCCTGCTCGAATTGATCTCTGCCATTGGGCTCCCGCAGAGTAAAAAAGAGCGAACGTTCACAGCAGGAGTTGCACCTCACGTAGTGCCGAAGGCGGGATTTGATTTGGGGGCAATTCAGAACCTTCATCCTGACGCGCGGTTTACAGCCTTTATGGCGATGTTTCAACGACTTGCAGTCTGGTAACCGGTGAGATTGAGTGAGATAGAATGGGTGGAAAGTAGATCTGCTATACGACCGTTTTACGATCGTATTGTCTTCGTGGTTCGGGTCCCTACTCGGCTCACCAATTCGGACAAAAGATAGAACCTTCAAAGCGACCTTCAGCCTCTTTCCCCCTGCCTAATCGTTCTGGTGTAGCGTTCAAAAACCCCTCTCCACTTCAAGGCCCGAAAAGTCGATTTTTCTGGGGGGGGTGACGTATTCATTCGCCTGTTCCAAAAACAAATAATGTTGAACCTGATGGTGAATCGAAGAAAGCCGCGACACACTATAGTTTCCTGATGACGTTTTAATTACCATGTAATACGCATCTCGTATACTTGAACCTGTTCGTCTCTCCAGCGCTGTCTATTTCACACAAGGAGACAACATGGTTGGCAGCATTCACCTGGAGGTCCTGGGGCAAGAGCAATGTGAGGCTGACAGTGAGCGGGAAACCCTGAGCGCCAACCTTCATGACGGTGCGCTTCAGACGCTTTACGCCGTCGGGTTACAGTTAGAAACTGCCAAGTCGCTGATCACCACGGCCCCCAACGAAGCGAAACTGCGTGTTAGCGAATCGATCCAGCAACTAAATCATGCGATCGTTCAGTTGCGGACCCTCATAGGTGATCATGCTCAAGTCCCACCTGTAGAGGATTTTTCCGAGGCTTTGAACTCCTTGATTCTATTCTTCAGACGTATCAGTTCGACGGTGTTTTGTGTGAGCATCGAGCCGGGGGCGGTCGTTGGTCTTTCTAGGCCACAGATCAGCCACCTCCAGAACATTATGCGCGGTGGGCTGTTTAACGTGGTCCGTCATGCTCGGGCCGAGACCTGCGTCGTCCAGCTGACCCGAGACTCCCATCAAGTTCGGGTACAAATCTGGGACGATGGGAAAGGGTTTGACATCACCCGAGTAAGGCAGCGTAGCAAAGGATTGCTGAGCATGACACATCGAGCGAAGCGCATAAGTGCCAGTTTCAGGCTCTGGTCCCAGCCTGGAAATGGAACGAGCCTTGATTTGGTAATTCCTCTTTGAGGCCTAGCGGTTCAAAATTAGTTGATTTAGAACCTACCGTGGAATCGCGAAGAGAGCAAAGATTGCCAAGTCTTTTCGAATGCCGACGTTGGTATTATTGACCCTTCCATCCTCGTGCCGTCACACATTTCCTAAAACCAATAGCTGACTTCCCCTCATTTACACTTCGATTCGCCCTTGGTCGAGACATCTCTGGGACAGCGTTACGCAATTCAGATGTATTCTTGACCTTCCCGTCATGGCGAGACGTGCTAATTTTCACTGCGTCTGTACCACGGAATACCGAGAACCAATCATGAAACCTGTCTCCCGACCTGTCTTAAGGTGGAGTGTTGCACTGGGCGGCCTGCTCAGTTGGGGCGCTTTGCTGTTGATGGGCACTCCGCCCATGCAGGACTCTATAGGCTAACGGATCTGGGCACCTTGGGTGGGTCAAGCAGTAGTGCCTTTGGCATCAATGATACCGGGCAAGTGGTTGGATCTTCTGCCATTGCAGGCGACGCGGTCCAGCACGCTTTTCTGTACAGCAATGGCAGTATGGCGGACCTCGGTACTCTGGGCGGGGCTAACAGCTAAGCCTATGGCATTAATAACGCCGGGCAGGTGGTCGGAGCTGCCAACTTTCCAGGCGATGGAGCTATGTTTGCCTTTGTGTACAGCAACGGCACGATGAAGGCTCCATATGGGTTCCCCGGTTCTGCTACGGGCATCAATAAATCCGGGCAGGTGGTCGGAGCCGCCACCACAGGCACTGGAGCCACGAATGCTTTTCTGTATAGTCCTCTGCTCTGGTTAAGAACCGTCTCAGAACGGGGCCAACGTCAATCCATCCGAAGTTCTCCACTGGCAGTGTCGCCTTGACGGGGGAGCTTACAGCTGCCCTATGACATATTTAAGCATCGCGTGAGCGAAGCCATTGCGTGCCAGAAGAGCCGGCTAGTCGCAGAGTCTCCGCGGTAATTCTTCAATTAGAAAATGCGACAGGCAGCTCATTAATGGAGTCAGAGCGGCTTCGGATGCCATTCTCGTACTCAGTGGCTGAGAATGTCCAAGATTTCGTCTAAGGGTCGGATAGTTCCCAGCAGGGTCGGTGCACCGAACTGCTTGTTGTGGCGGTTTTCTTTGACCTTTTCCAATGCAATGATGAGGTTATTAAAGTCGTCCAGTTTTGCGGTCTCAAAGTAGGTGATGAAATCGACGTCATCCAGCCCACTGGCATGATAGAGTTTCCGTTTGACCGTCTTCAGGTATGGGACCGTGGCTTCGGTGTGCTCCTTCATCATCGCTGTGCGGACATCTTGCCCCGCGTTCCACCATTCGGCATCTTTACGAATCGGCACGATAATGGCGTACGGTTTCGGTCCTGGATCGGTTTGTGTTTTCAAGGCAATCTTCAGATCCTCGGACATCCCTGGCACATAATTGACAGCTTTCGTGAGCCCGTTAAACGTGTACGTATTCTTCAAATGCTGTCCCAGCGCCGTTCCCATGAAATCGATGAGAAAGTTTTGATTCGTCAGGATCTCCAGAGAATGGATTCGGACGAGAACGTCGGCATTTTCGACGAGCCCTCTCAAGAGGTACGTGTCGGCAATGAGCGCGTCGCTATGCTTCTGAAAGATGGCCTTCACTTCACTGACGGCAGCAACCTTGGCCGCCTTGTCGAGCTTCCACCACTCCTCATCGACCTGGAACACGGCAAACGTGCCGTAGACGCCTGGGTCCTTCAGGAACTTTTCGCGATCCATCCCTGCCTCACCAGCTGAGGGAAAAAGAGCCAGAAGGCCGAGCACGGCACCCACCATCAATGTTTGCTTGATACGTTTCATGGATCAATTCTCCTTTTGGCATCGGTCAATACTCAATTTTCCAAAGGTCGGCCTCTCAGTGAGTTGTACTAAACATAGCGTCTCGTTCTCACGCCGGTCTCACAAAACGATCACGTTTCTATCACGGGACCGGCAGAATCACGGGGGACATTAGGACAATACGGTAGGCAAATCGAAGATCATCGTGGTTCCGACGTTTTGAGTGCTCTCCGCGCGAATCGTGCTGCCGTGCAACTCAAGAATGCGCTTCGAGATGGCCAGTCCTAGACCTGCTCCTCCGGCTCGATCCTGCCGATCGGCTCGGTAAAACCGATCAAAAATATGTGAGAGGTCTTGAGCGGCGATCCCGCAGCCCGTATCGGCGATCTGCACGTGGACAGATTGTGATTGTTGGCTCAGCGACACCGTGATCAGGCCTCCAGATTTGGTGTAGCGGATCGCGTTATGAAGAATGTTTTCCAGCACCCGTTCAATGAGGCCGATATCCGCCACGACAAATGGAAGCGCTTCGGGAAAGCTGGTCTTGAGCGTGATGCCTTTCGGTTCCACGGTGAGTTGCACCTTTTGACAGACGTCCTGCACCAACTCCGCCAAAGAGAATCGCTCGCGTTCGATGTGCACCTCTTGCGAATCCAAGCGGGCCAATTCAAAGAGCTCGCCGACTAGTCGCCTCAGCCGCTCGCTTTGTTTGAGTGCGATGTCAAGAAAGGCCCGTGACTCTTCTCTTGTTAGACTTTCCTCTTTGATCATGAGAGTCTCCAAATAGCCATGGAGCGATGCGAGGGGCGTCCGGAGATCATGGGAAACATTCGCCACGAGTTCCCGGCGGAGCGTGTCCGTCTGCTTGAGGGTGTCCACCTGCTTGAGAATCCGCTGGACCATCAGATTAAACGTCATTTGCAAGCGGTCAATTTCATCTCTTGAGCGCTCTGTGACCGGCTCGTGCGTACGCATTGATATGGCATGCGAGAAGTCACTTTTCGCGAACCTGTCCATCGTCGAGGCGAGCCGGCGGAGCCGTCGTGTCAGCATGTTGAACAACACGAGGCCAGCGAGGAGAGCAAAGACCAGGCCGGCCAGGGCCGCCCAAAAGCTGAGTCGGAGAATGTAGCTGCGTTGCAGCATGTCTGCGACCGAATCATATTCCTCGCCGCCGAGCACGATATAGAGATACCCTGTGGGCGATCCCGTGAGTGGGATAGGAGCGACAGAAAACACCTTGTGGCGACTCGTATCACGCGGATCATCACCCAGAATGGGAAAGGTATCCTCGGTGGTCAAGAACCGTTGAATCGGATCAAGCGAGACCGCCGATCGCTTAATCTTCTCGGCTGGCGCAGAGAAGTTCAGAATCACCCCCTGAGCATCCAGCAGGTACATCTCAATACTGGGGTTGACGATCATGAGCAGGTGAAACAATTCCTTCAAAGCATAGGGACTGACTTCTCCCTGGCTACTGAGCAATTGGTCGCCCACAATGTTGCGGGCCAAGGCCCGGTTGAGCTTCTGATTCACTTCCTGCTGATACATGCGCGTCGTAAACGACGTGAGGGCGGTATAGAGCACCCCTACCGATCCAAAGAGGATGAACAACACGAGAGCGAGTTTCCCGTAGAGTGAGCGCGCCATAAATTACTCTTCGGTGTGTGGGCCATCCCGTTCACAGAACTGGTATCCGACACCCCACACGGTCAAAATAAAGTCCGGCTTCGAGGAGTCTTTTTCAATCTTGGCGCGTAATCGATTGATATGGGAATTGACCGTATGCTCGTATCCTTCATGCCCGTAGCCCCAGACCACATCCAGTAGCTGTGCCCTTGTAAAGACCCGGCCGGGATGGAGGGCAAACTGTAGGAGCAAATCAAACTCTTTAGCCGTGAGCTCCAACGGGCTGCCTCGGACAACAACTTTGCGTTTCTCCACATCAATACATAACTGTCCCGCGCGGATGACATCATGGACGTTCTGATTCTTTCCCGAAAAGGCTTCAGACCGTCGAAAGAGTGCCTTGACCCGGGCTAACATTTCTCGAACGCTGAATGGCTTGGTCATATAGTCGTCAGCCCCGACTTCCAAGCCAAGCACGCGGTCGAGTTCTGATGATTTCGCGGTCAACATTAGAAGCGGGGTATAGGACGGCAGGCCTCGAAGCTGCCGGCATATCTCGAACCCATCGAGGCCTGGAAGCATGACGTCCAGGATAATGAGGTCATACCTGTTTGATAGGCCCTGTTGAAGACCTTCGACACCCGTGGCCACACTGTCGACGGTATAGCCGGCATCTCTCAAATGCATGCCCAATAGCCGGCCAATATCCATGTCGTCTTCGATCACCAAGATTTTTTTAGCCATGACCGCCACGAGAAGAGAAGGATAATACTGGATCGCTTAGCACAACCTGTGTCACAAAAGTATCACGGACCCGCGATTGGAGGATAGCTCAGCGCTCTAAGAGGACGTGTGATTCTCTAGATTTCAGAGGGCTACGGATATTTCAGGAAGTGGACTCCTCAGCCGCCGTTTTTCACAAAACTGGGCACGGTATCCAGCCAACCACTAAGATACTGCCAACCTCTTTGCAAATATCAAGGTGCCAATATCTAAGCTTATTACTGTCTCGAGCTGGGAAACATGATGTATGCCATCCGGAAGACGGACCTGAAAGACTTCATCTCCGACTGGACAATCGGCCAAGTTGATATCGATCCGAAATTCCCTCAGCACACATACGGATCTTTTTATTTACCGCGCTGTTTTCGTGAAAACTGGTGGATGAATTCATTGCAAATGGTTGGTTGAATTTGTACCAATATCCGGCCGAGGGAGAGGAGCGCGCCTTAAGACGTGAAACAGACCATTTACAATAATCGACGTTGTTCGGACAGGATGCGGCGATGGCCGGGCAGAAGGGAGTTACTGAAGGAGGCATTCACCGCCAACGACCCGTAAGCCGAGCGACACAGGCAGTGGCGATTGCCGATTCTCGGACCTCGCGATGGCCGAACCGCCCCGGACGAGGTATCCGAAACCGGTCGGCGCGTTGTACCGAAATGGGCCACCGCAGATATCCGAAATACGCACCTTGATCGCGCTACCCCTCCTTACGGCCGCCTCGGCACTTCTGTTTGGCGGGCATGAGCTGCAACCGTCTCTTAGTGACTACTACTTTGTAGTTATAGATGGTGGATTGCCAAGAACGATCTTCTTGATCTTTCTTGCCTTTCTCGGTTGCGTTCTAGTCGCCTACCGGGGCCTCGACGAGAAGGATAACCTGATTCCAACGCAGCCGGGATATTCTCGTTCGGTGTTGCCTCTTTCCCATGCACTGCGACCTCACCGAACATCAGTATTGCGTCCCGGGTCTGTTGCCGCTTCTCCACCTTCCGTCAGCTGGTCTTCTCTACCTGTCCGCCGTCATATCTGTCATGTATGGAGGTGGCCCAAAGCTCAGAGAGGCGCTAAGCAGACTTCCCGACTCCAAGACATGGTTCTCGCGGCTCGGTCGTATCAAATACTTGTCCACTGCACTGCGGAGCGCCAACGGCAGGGCTGAGGACCGCTTTATGGCGGTGTGATCTCGGCGCCGAACTTCCGCTCGTGGCCGAACTGAGTCACTCAAACAGCGTCCCATACACTGCCACCAACTGGCTATAGGCCTTCAAGAAAACATCAGTTACTGTTGACATGAAGAAGCAGTGGCGAGATAGTCTCCCGATGGGAAAGATGCAGAACAATACCACCAGAAAACCTCAACATGAGGTCATCGTGTTATCCGAACGTGATCGTGCTGTGTTTGTTGCTGCGCTTGTGAATCCGCCTGCTCCCAATAAGCGTCTTGTTCAAGCGTCCCAAGCGTACATGGAGATCAGGAAGAATAGAAAGAGATGAACAACGGGGATTAGATTCTACCCCGTTTTCACGGACAGTTGTGTTAAGAGCTTCTTCCCCTGTTGCTGCTGATCGAGTCTCAGTCGCTGTCGCGGATTGTGCCAACGTTCGATGTAATCCAAGACGAGAACGATCGCGGCCGCTTCATCGAATGTGAGTTGATCGCAAACGGCAGTGAGGAATCGACTACCGGGCCATGTGAGCCAGCTGAACACAATTATCCGGCCGCGTATCTTTACTCGCCGCGCACATCTCCCAGGCCATGCCGATTTTGCCTTCATAGGCATAGGCCCATCTCATCTCTACCTTTCAGTCCATGGTCGACGGCGCTCGGATATCACCGCCAGCATATTCACTACGGACGACGTCCCTTCCGCGCACAACGCTGCCATGCGGAAATCCGCCGTCCGCTTATGTTGTAGCGCCAATGCGAGTTTGAGCGCCGCTTTGGCGTGAGCACGCGCTTCCTCATTCACGCCTCCGGATAATTCTCCTTCAAAAACTACCTCCAACATCCGACGGGAATCGGTTTCACTAATTGGAACAGAATCCTTACTTAGGTGGCGAGTCCGATCGAACACGGCTTGGGCAACGGAGATCAAGACTTCTCGGCACAACAAACCCACCGCCTGGAACTGTTCCTCGGTCTTTGCCGTCTCAAGGCGAGCTTTGACCTCCTGCATTTGTCGATCGACTTTCTGCCATCCTGTCGGTTCTTCAAAGACCGCGGTTCGATGGCCAACCTGTTCAAAGCCATACACCGGACGACCGGATATCTGCTTCACCTCGACAAGCCGCCATCCATCGGCCTTGAGTTCGGCATTGTAGGCTGCCACCAATGCATGCGCCTCCTCAGTCATAGGTCGAACCGCAGGATGCACAGTCTCACACAAAAATCGCAGAAACTCTTCGTCGGCGACCCAGAGCAGATTGAAACGGGAATCATAGAACACCCACTCCTCCGGCCAATCCGAATTGATGACGCGATGCTTCCAAATATCACCCGCCGCATTTTCAAATCTGCCATCCGTCGATGCAATATTCGCCAAATCATAAAGTCGGGCTAAAAAGCTGTCCTCCTGCATGCGTCCCGACCAGGAAACCCCTGAAGCTGTCAAGTAGTCGATGATGGCTCGCCGTGTGACTTCTGAGATGGTATTGGCTGTCCCATCCGTGTTCATTAGCTTTGCCCCCCGAGGCGTTTGTCTACTACCGTCAGGCCATCATGCGTGCCGAAGATGACCTTTTCCCACAAGACTAGACCAACCAGACCTGGAATTGTCCGTTAGACTGCGGCCCTCAACCAGGAAATCATACTGCTCCCAGGAAATGATGATCATGGATCAAGGGCGTCCAGGTGGAGCGTGGTTTGTGGTGCCCGTCCGTCTTGCGGGCCTGGCCCTCGATCATGCGCATCCGCGCCTAGATCTTGCCGAATTCATAGACGCCGGCGTACATCGGGTTCGTGAGCATCCTCAGCATGCTGCAATACGTGGGGAGTTTCCCGATGGTCTCGCTCCCGGCGTCCGTGAACACGCGAGCTGGAACACAGATCCGCTCGCGTCGAAAACAGAGCAAGACCTGCCGGATGCTCCCCAGTTCGGTATCTTCTCAAAGACTTGGAGCACGGCCTACTGCATGCAGCGATCCGGATTGAACTAGATCTAGCCAGGGGTCCACACATAGCAAATCGGCGAGCAAAACATGAGCCCGGCGGGCATTTGGCGTAGGGCTTCCAGCGAGCGTTGTCGAGAGAGCGTGAGTCGAACACGGACATGGTGCCCTTGCAGCAGCTGATGATCGAGGACCGCGGGATCGTACATCCCGTCGGGGTTGGGGTGGGTGAGCCATGCGCAATCTTTTGTTTTAGATCCAAACACGTCGGTGGCTCGGAGGATCACATTATCTAGATTCCGATTCGCATAGCCCCCGAGGCCCTCAGCGCCATGATTATCCGCTCCTCTACATGCGGAGTCGTTGATCTGTTGCCGGGCTTATTGGGTGACACGCATCCGCGCCACGTATTCATTTCTCCCACGGCGCTCGTGTTTGAAGGAGACGTCGCAACTTTGGATTATTCGCCGGAGGATGGTCGAGTATCGCTGTAAAATGCTTGAACGCGGACCTTGAGTGTGTGATCGTGCGCATGCGCGACTCAGATTGCGCTACGGTCTTGAGTGTTTGATCAACTGCGCGGATGGCGCGGTCGGCTGAACGGATGACACGATCAGCGAGACGGTCTAGGTTGCGCCGCTTCATACAGTAACGATATCACGGTCTGCCCTGCGTTGGGAACCCGCATCGTGTGCAGCGGAGCTCGGTTCAATTCATCAAACCCTATCGATATGCGATCAAACCCAATAACTGAATCAGCACCAGGCCTCCACCACGATTGATCTAGCTCCTAGAACACGTCAGTGACGCTCGGGGGCCAGCCCTCTGGCCACTGGCCATACACCGATTGATAGGCCACGACTATGGCTGGTGGAGGCTGCTCTCTGGCCACTCGAATGGACTCATAGTTAGCCTCCCTGATCCAGCGTTCAAATTCGATGGCCTCTGCACTATCTTCTGCTCCCAAATTCGCAAGGGCTAACATTGGGTGGACATATCGCCAGGCTAGGCCACAGCGCCGCATGCGGAGAAAGATCAGGGCATAGACAGGAGTCAGGTCTGCCCGGCTCTTAATCAAGTTACACCTTATATAGAACTGGATATAGTCGAACAGATCCGGTGAGGAAGGCCTCTGATGCGGATGTTCAAGGAAGTCTGCGAGAAACGCGGCTGCTAAGCGACCAGTACCCAGTTCGACAGGGCTCCCCTCTGCACTCCGAACTTCATGGTTGTCCGAAAACAGATGCCAGAGACATGACCCCAGAAGTTCTGCACATTCTGTCACCGGATCAATGTGACTCTCTGGCTTCCATGTCTCCCCCGTGGCGTCGGGTATGTCTTCAACGATGGCAGGGAGACCACAAGCACGCCGAAGTTCCTGGATGCGGCTGCGGATGCGGTGAGATTCCTCCCTCAGCTGAGCGGGGGTGGGATGTGCAGTGCGAACCAGGGGGGAGCGCTCCCACCCCTCAGGTGCCAGAGCGGCCACAATGGCCGGATCCCGTAATCCATTGGGAAACATTCGCTGGAAGAGTCGCCAACACTCGGTTTCGGTTAAGACGTTGGTCACTGACACAGAAACCACTCCTTCGAAGCAGCAACGGATCTGGCAGGATTTCCCACACTCTTCCCGTCTAGTTTCAAAGCCTGCTCGCTGGTTGCAACCTGCATATAGCCTACTTCCCGCTGTTTGGCAGTTTCGTGATGCTCGTGAGCAACAAGACGGTGTTGAACGCGAGCGCTAGTTAGTGCGGGATGGCTTGGCGTTCAAATTCTGTTGAGAATTTAGATATTCTAGGCCAGACACAATATCCCAATTTGGGATAATGGTGCTAGGGAATAAATAATCAGGCCCTCTCACAGAGGGGGCCTATGCGTAAATCAAAGAAATCTGCCCCGTTCAGTCCTGAGTATCAATACTTCTGTCGCCTGCTGAAAGAGGCGCGGGAGAATGCTCGAGTCACCCAGATGGATTTGGCAAAGCGATTAAGAAAGCCTCAATCCTACATATCGAAATACGAAACAGGCGAACGACGAATAGATGTCATCGAGTATCTTCGAATCGCTAGAGCGATCCGTATAGATCCATTGGAAGTCATTCGAGAGCTAAGTCTGAAGTTTAAGGCAACGTAGCGTAGGATACGATTCTAGAGATGCTTCCGTCCGTTCACGCCCAGAATCTGTCGTGGGATAGCAAGACTGAACACGGAAGATCGCTAATGCCCGCTTGAGGAGGCACACTGGGCACATGAAACAACCACGACAGATGCTCCGCGAGATTGTAGAGTCCGGATTGGCCAAGACATATGGAGATGATATGGAACAACTTGGTTAACAATATTAGTCCTGAGGAGCGTGAGCGGGTCAGGGAAGCGTTTGGTAAGTAGGCACCTTAATAACAGATCCGCTAACGTTGAGACCTTGCCTATGTACAAGCATAAGACGGCGGTTGGCACATTTCTGATTGCTGAGCGTTTAGGGCGGTGGCACATCATCTTTAAGGATGAGAGCCTGGGTAATTATGCAACCCCACAGCAAGCAGCAGATGATCTCGCCGGAGGACATACTTTCTCTCCAGGAACTGGAATCGATACCTCAACGCTAGACATTCCTAGCGATATAAAAGAGTGGGATAGAACGGCGCAAGCTTGAGTTATTGGAGCAGTGTTTTGGCTTCCTGGACTTCACTGGAGGATTGATCCATCGACTCAAGAACCTTCTGTAATTTCTCTCGCGACGATCTGGACAACTTCACCGCATACAATATGTGCTCTTCAAAGGCCTCGTATGCCAGTGGCGCAACGGCTTTTGCCATTGTAGCCATTACTTCGCCATAGGCCCGAATTTCATACTGAGCATGCGAATCGAGCCGCAGTTTCAAAAAATGAAACAGGTTGTGCAGGTCGATCTGCCAATACCATTGTGTATAGAGACTTAGTGGCAAATTGATGCGGGCAAGTTCTCGTGCTAGCCCGTCATTCAACATTCCTTCGTAATTTGAGTAGACATTTGACTGATCTTTTTTCAGTAGTTCGAGTATCCGTTCTTGTACGTCGGCCGATAATTCTTCCTCTCCCCGTGCCTGTTTATTATTCTGACTCTGCCGGCGCAGTTGTTCTTGCGGTGGAACGTAGAACTCGTCTTCCATGACACTATAGCGACCTGATATCTCGTTTAGTCTGGCCGTTCGGTGCCTGACCCATTGCCTCGCGACAAAAATGGGCATCTTTGCATGAAACGTCAGAATCACCTGCTCGAAGGGCGACGTATGATCGTTTCGCATCAGATAATTGATCAGCCCTTTATCTTCACGGACCGTCTTGGTGCCGGCTCCGTAAGAAACTCGGGCCGCAGCTACTATACGGCTATCTCCTCCAAGATAATCAACAAGCCTAACGAAGCCCTTGTCGAGCACTCGAAATTCTTTGTCTTGAATTGCTTCTGCTTCAGGAGTGGTGATTCTTGGCATGGTCCATCACGTTAAGTTGAAGTGTCGGGATTCTCGGCTAAGTGGGCAGATTCTTCAAGCCCTGATTCAATGCTTATTGAAGCTACTTAGCTTCTTCCCTTTGAAAATCATATTCTTAAAAGAACCAATGCGTTTGGGGATGATTTGGTCGGCAATCGACGCATGGCCGTAATCGAAATAGAACTGGTCCCAGAATTTTTCCGAGGAGTGGCCGTGGACCCACTTGATGCTGCTCTCGATGGAATCAGGCGAGCGGCTGTACCGCGCCAGGGCATAGGCGGATTTCTCCGGTGGCATGGGCGCCACGGCGATGACGCGCCGGCTGGATTGATCCTGACTCATCGACCCGAAGTCCTCACGAGGCTGCTGACAATCACGAGGGCCGAACTATACCCCCCGACTGCCTGAGGCGCAAGGCCGCTCCGTTGACTTGGCTCGGAATGCACCGCTATAGTCCCGACGTTTTGCGTATGGTGAGGATCGACGATGATCAAGGGTATCAAGGGCGTTAAAGATCTGCTTCCGGAAGAGACCCCGCGCTGGCGCCTGATTGAAGAGAAGGCCCGGTTCTGGGCCTCGACGTTCGGCTTTCACGAAATCCGCGTGCCGATTTTCGAGGTGACGACGCTCTTTGCCCGCAGTATAGGGGCCTCGACGGACATCGTCGAAAAAGAAATGTACACGTTTCAGGACCGGGACGGCACGTCGCTGACCCTGCGCCCTGAAGGAACAGCCGGAACGGTCCGGGCCTACATCGAACACAACCGCGCGGCCGATCCGCTTCCCCAGAAATATTGCTACCTCGGACCGATGTTTCGCCACGAGCGGCCTCAAGCCGGACGGTTGCGGCAATTTCACCAGTTCGGCGTGGAATCCTTCGGCATGGCTGATCCGCGGGCGGATGTTGAAACGATTGCCCTCCTCTGGCAGTTACTGTCTGACCTCCAACTCCCCGCGCTCACCCTGGAAATCAACAATCTTGGGTATACGAGCGACCGGGAGACATATAGACCGGTTCTGGTCGCCTATCTTCGCCAACAGGAAAGTCAGCTTTGTGCGAATTGCGTTCGCCGCATTGAGACGAATCCGTTGCGCGTACTGGATTGCAAGGTGCCGGCCTGCCGGGCCGCCACAGACGTTGCGCCGACTCTTGCCGGTTCTATGGCAGAACCGGCCACAACCTATTTTTCAAAGGTGCTGGAAGGGCTTCAGGCTATCGGGATTCCCTACCAATTGAATCATCGGCTGGTTCGGGGGTTGGATTATTACTGCCTGACCACGTTTGAAGTAACGACCACGACTTTAGGGGCTCAGAACGCCGTAGGAGCCGGTGGACGCTACGATGGATTGGTAGAGACTTTGGATGGTCCGAAGACGCCGGCCGTCGGCTTTGCGGTCGGTATTGAGCGTATCTCTATGATGCTGCCGGAAACCGTCACTCCGCCATCTGTTGGGGATAAGACGGTCTATGTGGCAGCCTTCGGCGAACGGGCGGCAATTCAAGGCTTGAAGATTCTCCAAGATCTCCGCGTGGCCGGAGTTCGAGCGGTGACGGATTTCCGCTCGGCGACGCTAAAAGCTCACCTCCGCCAGGCTGATCGTTTTACCTGTCGCTATACTCTGATTCTCGGTGATGATGAATTAGATAAAGGCTCCGCGATCCTGAGAAATATGGAGACGAAGGATCAACAGGATCTGCCTCTTCCCACCATCATTGCCGCTCTTTCCGCGCGAGTTCTCGCATCCTAGTTCCGCAGTTTTTGCGGTTGACTTTCCCTTCAAAAATTCGTAGGCTCACGGCCTCTGGATAATTATTATAAGTTGTTGATTAATTAATATAAATATCTGTGAATTACCTATGAATTCAAAGAAGCTCGGACTGCTTCTTTCAGTCCCTCCGACTCATAGAAGTGTTGAGACGGTTTACCGTCTTTCACGTGCGGCTCTTCAACGCAACACCGAGGTGTATTTATACCTCATCGATGAAGGGGTGAAGAACATTTCTGACGCCCGGTATCAGGAACTAGCGACTGATGGCGTCAAGCTCTTTGCCTGCGCTTATGGCTGTCAACAGCATCATGTACCGACCGATGGGATCCATTCCAAGATCTCCCTGTGCGGGCTGGTGGTCCTCTCCGGGATTATCGATGCCTGCGATCAATTTTTAGCCTTTACCTGATTTAAGGGTATCCACCAGACGATGGCGAAGAAAATAGCCGTAGTGATTCGAGAAGATCCCCGTCAAACGCACCGTCCGGTGGAAGCCCTGCGTATTGCACTCGGCCTTGTGGCGGGGACCCATGATACGACCGTGGTGCTTCTCAATGAGGCAGTTCGACTGCTTTCAGACGATCTCGACGATGTGATTGATATGGAGATTCTAGAAAAGTACCTCCCGTCAATCGAACATCTTGAGATGCCATTTATCGTGCAATCGGATGCCGATCGATCGTTGATACAAAGTCAGTTTGCCGTCCAATATCAGACGGCTGACTCTATTCGACACTTTTTGACAGACGTCGATCGAACTCTCGTGTTTTGATCTTCACGGTAAGGGGAACGCTGTGGCAGATTGTTTGTACATGCTTCGTGAGCCGTTGGAAGGGATTGAATCCAGTCTCTTTACCTCTCAGGAGTCCGGATATGTTCTTCTCGAAGAAGGATTGCCCGCTTCTTCTACCGGTTTTGCCGAGCATGTGCGGAACGCCGGTCCAAACGACTCCTCCCCTTCCGTCAGTTTAACGGACCGGGACCTCCTGGAATTGGTATTTGCCCATACGAAGATTATCCTGCTCTGACTTCTTATTATCTTTACCAAGATAAGAAACTCGTAGGAGTAGTCGGAGTCGTAGTAGTAAGAAGAATAGTGGGAATAGCTCATACATTGTTGGAAAGATAGAACAATAGAGACAGACTCCTGTCTGATGAGTTTGTGGATTTCCTCTGCATGAACCGCCTGAGTTGGGTGGTATAGGGTGTGTGTAGAAGTGGATAAGGAAAATCCAACTCGACAATATACGGGGGTACGTGGTAATCAGCGATTCCTTTCAGGTGAGGATTTACTCGGAATTGTGAAGACGGATGGCAGGTTGTCCACAGGTGTGTATAAGCCTGTGTATAGGAATTTTAAAGGGTTATGAGTATCGACACGGTTTGGCAAGAGGCTCTTCACTTTATCCAGGGGAAGGTCCCGAAGCAGGTGTACGACACCTGGTTCACCCCAGTGCACCTGGATAGAATTGAAGATTCGACTGCCCATATCGGGGTTCCGAATAAGTTCTTTGGCGATTGGCTGGGCACCCACTATGGTCCGCTTCTCGCCGAAGCGGTCTCGGCTGCGCGTGGAGGTGGAGATGTCGCCGTCTCTTTCCTGGTCGATCAGAAATCAGCCAAGCAGCAGGATCAGGCTGCGGTCGCGACGGCTGCCAAGACCGTCACGCAGCCTAAGCCAAGGCGGGGGATTCAGCTCAACCCCAAGTACATTTTTAAGAATTTTGTCGTCGGTGCCGGGAACCAGTTCGCGCATGCCGCCTGCATGGCGGTTGCTGAACAGCCGGGGAAAGCGTACAACCCCCTCTTTATCTATGGGGGTGTAGGCCTTGGAAAGACGCACTTACTGAACGCGATCGGCAATCATGTGGCGGAGCGGACCGATCTCCGAATCGCCTATCTGACGACCGAGCAGTTCACCAACGAGGTCATCAACTCGATCCGCTATGACAAGATGATGGACCTGCGGAAGCGCTATCGGCATATCGATATGCTGATGATCGACGACATCCAGTTTTTGGCCGGCAAAGAGCGGACGCAGGAAGAGTTCTTTCATACGTTCAATGCGTTGTATGAGGGGCATAAGCAGATCGTTCTCTCGAGCGACCGGTTTCCGAAAGACATGCCGGATATCGAAGAGCGGCTCCGGTCCCGCTTCGAATGGGGACTCATCGCCGATCTACAGCCGCCCGATGTGGAAACGCGGATCGCCATCTTGCGCAAGAAGTCCGAGGACGAGGGGATCCAGCTTCCCGAGGACGTGATCCAGTATCTTTCGACCACTCTGAAGAGCAATATTCGTGAGCTCGAAGGCAGCCTTGTCCGATTGGGAGCCTTTGCGTCGCTCACAGGACAGAAGATTACCCTGGAGATGGCCAAGACGGTCTTGCGTGATCTGATCGGGGATAAGAAGAAAATCGTGGCGATGGAAGATATCCAGGATGTGGTCTGCACCCAGTTTCACGTGAAGATCAACGAGCTGAAGTCCCGCCGTCGAAGCAAGACGCTGGTCCATCCGCGGCAGATCGCCATGTATCTCTGCCGCGAACTGACCGACGCCTCGTATCCGGAGATCGGCCGGCATTTCGGCGGCAAGGACCATACGACGATTATCCATGCCTGCCGCCAGGTGGCGAAGGCGAAGGACGCGGATCCGGCCATGCAGACGACGTTGGAAAAACTGAAGGAACAGATCCTACGGGGTTGAGGTCGTCCTGTTGAGGGAGAAGATACTATGAAGGTACGCATCGGGCGCGATGAACTGTTGACGGGTCTCCAGCGTGTGCAAGGCGTCGTGGAGAAACGGAACACCATGCCGATTCTCTCCAACATTCTGCTGGAAGCCAAACAGGACGGCGTTGAGATTGTCGCGACAGACCTGGAAATCGGTATGCGCGGACTCTATAAGGCCACGGTACTGCAACCGGGCGGTGTGACCGTCTCGGCGCGCAAGCTGTATGAAATTATCAAGGAGTTGAAGGCCGGCGAGATCGAGTTGACCTCGGGCGACAACAATTGGACGACGATTCAAGCGGGCAAGAGCCAGTTCAAAATCGTCGGGCTGCCCAGTTCCGAGTACCCTGCCCTGCCGGTGATCGATCGCGAGGGCTTGATTCCGCTCTCCGGCGCCGGGCTGTTGGAACTGATCCGGAAAACGTTGTTTGCCGCAGGGGACAATGATGCGCGCTATATTCTGAACGGCCTGCTCGTCACCTTGGTCGTCACGGACAAGAAGACCTCGCTCCGGCTTGTGGGTACCGACGGCCATCGTCTGGCCGTGACCGAGCAGGAAGTGGGCAAAGCCGGCAAGGGCGGACCGCAGGAAATTAAAGCCATCGTCCCGAAGAAAGCGGCGCAGGAAATGCGGCGGCTGTTGGAAGAGGGGGGCGAAGGCGAACCGCTGATCGGGTTTACCAAGAACCTCATGATCTTCCGGAAAAGCGGCCTGCTCATGACCTCGCGCTTGATGGAAGGGAACTATCCCAACTATCAGCAGGTCATCCCCAAAGAGGGCGGGAAGAAGATCAGTGTGAACCGCCTCGAATTGGAAAGCGCGCTGCGGCGCGTGTCGGTCCTGTCGAAAGACAAGGCGAACGCCGTGAAACTTTCTTTTGCGCCGGGCCATATGATCCTGTTTTCGAGCAACCCGGATTACGGAGAAGCGACCGAGGAGTTGCCGGCGACCTATGACGGTGAGGCGCTGCAGACCGGATTCAACGCCCGGTATCTTCTGGATGTCTTCAGTGTGATGGACAGCGAAACCATCACCTTGCAGATGGACACGCCGCTCAGCCCGTGCTTGATTCAGGAAGCCGAGAATCCTGGGTTCAAGTGTGTCGTGATGCCGATTAAGATCTAGGCGGATGATGAACATGCTCACCAGCGTCGTTCTCGGCTCAAAGAAATCCTCAACGTACCCCAGAGGGTACGCCTCCGGTTTCTTTTCGCCTGCGGCCTTGCCGGATGAACATGTTGATCATCCGCTGAAAACCAAGATCAGAGACTAGGAGAGGGATGGCCACGAACGAGTCAATCAGCAAGCCCAAGTCAGACAGTTACAACGCCGACCAAATCAAAGTCCTCGAAGGTCTCGATGCCGTGCGGAAACGCCCGGCGATGTACATCGGCAGCACCGGCGTCGACGGCCTTCACCACCTCGTCTATGAAGTCGTCGACAACAGCGTCGACGAACACATGGCGGGATTCGGGGAGACGATCGAGGTCACGATTCACATCGACGGGAGTGTCACCGTCGTCGATAACGGCCGGGGCATTCCGACCGGCATGCACTCCACGCAAAAGAAATCCGCGGCCGAGGTGGCGCTGACCGTCCTCCATGCCGGCGGAAAGTTCGAGCAGGGCGCGTACACCGTTTCGGGCGGTCTGCACGGGGTGGGCATTTCCGTGGTCAACGCGCTCTCCGAATGGCTCGACCTGCGCATCAGGCGCGGCGGCAAGGAACACTTCATGCGGTTCCGCCACGGCGTGCCGGAGGCGCCGCTGAAAGTCGTCGGCGAAACGGCAGACAAGGGAACCGAAGTCACCTTCCTGCCATCGGCGCAAACCTTCACGCAGCTCGTCTTCGACTTCGACACGCTGGAGCATCGCCTGCGCGAGCTTGCGTTCCTGAATTCCGGCGTGTCGATCCGCCTCAAGGACGCGCGCCATGTCGAAACGCGCGAGGAGCATCTTTATTACGAAGGCGGGCTTATCGCGTTCGCGCGCTATCTCGACAAGTCGAAAACGCCGCTGATCGAAAAGCCGATCAATTTCACGGTTGAGCGCGAGGGCGTGACCGTCGATGTCGCGATGTGGTGGAACGACAGCTACCACGAAAAAGTGCTATGCTTCACCAACAACATCCCGCAGCGCGACGGCGGCACGCACCTTGCCGGCTTCCGCGCGGCGCTGACGCGCATCATCAACAATTACGCGGCCGAATCCGGCATCGCGAAGAAGGAAAAGATCGCGCTGACGGGCGATGACGCGCGCGAAGGGCTGACCTGCATCCTGTCGGTGAAGGTTCCGGACCCCAAATTCTCCTCGCAGACGAAAGACAAGCTCGTCTCGTCGGAAGTGCGCCCGGTCGTCGAAGGCGTCGTCGCCGAAAAGCTGGGGCAATGGTTCGAGGAAAACCCCGGCGAAGCGCGCAAGGTCGTCGGCAAGATCGTCGAGGCGGCGATGGCGCGCGAGGCGGCGCGCAAGGCGCGCGAACTGACGCGGCGCAAATCCGCGCTCGACATCTCATCGCTCCCCGGCAAGCTCGCCGACTGTCAGGAACGCGATCCGGCGAAGTCCGAACTCTTCATCGTCGAGGGCGACTCGGCCGGCGGCAGCGCGAAACAGGCGCGGAACCGCGAGAACCAGGCGGTGCTCCCCTTGCGCGGCAAGATCCTCAATGTCGAGCGCGCGCGCTTCGACAAGATGCTCGGCAGTCAGGAGATCGGCACGCTCATCACCGCGCTTGGCGCCGGGATCGGGCGCGACGACTTCAACGCCGACAAGCTGCGCTACCACAAGATCGTCATCATGACCGACGCCGACGTCGACGGCGCGCATATCCGCACGCTGCTGTTGACGTTCTTCTTCCGCCAGATGCCGGAGGTCATTGCGCGCGGCTGCCTCTATATCGCGCAGCCCCCGCTCTACAAGATCAGCCGCGGCAAGTCGGAGCAGTATGTCCTCGACGATCGCGGCCTTGAAGATTATCTCTATACGGAAGGGGCCGCAGACGCCCAGCTCCTCCTTGACGGCGGCGAGGCGATCGCCGGCGCTGATCTTGCCGACATCATCGCGCGCGCCCGGCGCGCGCGCGAGGCGATTGAGGAATTTCCGGCGCGCTTTTCCCGCGACATCATCGTGCAGGCCGCGCTGGCGCGCGCGCTTTCTGAAACGCCGGCCGACGCGGCCGACGCGGAGGCGCTGGCGCAAAAGGTCGCCGCGCGCCTCGATCTCGTCTCGGACGAGTTTGAGCGCGGCTGGCGCGGCGCGCCGGACGGGGAGGGCGGCTATGTGTTTGAGCGCGAAGTGCGCGGCGTCGCCGAACGCCACGCGCTGACGCGCGATCTCCTCGTCTCCGGCGACGCAAGGCGCACGCAGGAATTGATGAACGACCTCGCCGAGATTTTCGACAAGCCGGCGATCTGGACCCGCAAGGACCAGCGCGCGACGATCACCGGGCCGAACAGCCTGCTGCGCGCGGTGCGCGCCGCCGGCGAGAAAGGCGTCTCGATCCAGCGCTACAAGGGCCTTGGCGAAATGAACCCCGACCAGCTCTGGGAAACGACGCTCGACCCCGCCGCGCGCGTGCTGTTGCAGGTGAAGGTGAAAGAGGCCGACGCCGCCGACGACATCTTCTCAAGGCTGATGGGCGAAGTCGTCGAACCGCGCCGCGAATTCATCCAGGAAAACGCGCTGACGGCGGAGCTGGATGTTTAGGGGAGGTCCTTAGGGCCGCTCATTGAGGCGGGAGCTGGACGAGCCGCTCTGCTGTCGGCCCCGAGTTCGGACGCGATTGGAAAGGCCGAAAATCGCCGAGAATGGACGCTCGCCAGTTTGGCGCGTGCGCGCCCGACGGGGGCCCGAGGGAAACGTCAGACCCGCAGCCGTAGACACAGCAGCGGGCGCGATATGTCCCGTTTGGATTAGTTCGGCAACCGCGCCTATGCCCTCGGAATCCCTTCCCTCAATCAAGAGCGGCCACGCGCCAAAGTCACTCACGACGAAGAGTGACGTCGCCAAACGTTTGCGATGCGCCGTCTTGAATATTGTCCAGCCGCCATCTCCACGTGTCGTCAGCGCCATCGTATGTGAAGGTGTTGGTGAAAATGAGAGCGCCTTCAGCGTCACGAAACTCGAATGGGATCGAATCTGGGCTTTCCGCCGCTTTGCAGGTCACGTCGCCGGAAGCCACTTCGGTGTTGTCGAACCAGAAGCACACATAGTGATCGCCCAGCCACCCGATCAGGATTGTCGCTTCATACGCCGGCAGCCCGTTATCGCCTCTCTCTCGAGATACCTCGTTGATGCGCACATAGTTGCGTTGGAGGATCCACTCAGCATCGACATCGTGCACCGCGCTCTGGCCGGCAATCGCGCCAGTGAGCCGCCAGCTGCCAACCAGCCTGCTGAGCATCGCTTCGGATCGAGACGCGTTGGCCGCAGCTTCATCCAGCGGCGACGTTCTGATCGCCTGCGTCTGCGCGCAACCGACCAGAAGCATCGTCCCCATGACAATAAGAAATCGTCGAAACATGCGTCCTCCTCGCGGAAATGTCGTGGGGATTGGTATAGGTCGCAGAGGAAAGCGCCAACAGAAGTTCCTTAGCGACGACGTACTTCTCTCGAATTGCTAGCTACATGATATTTATGTCCGCCCAGGGCCAAAGACGGCATTCCGAGCGCGTGCGGACATTGATCCCTATCGCTCGTCGCCCTCCCCCTCCGGCACCTCAAAAACTTGCCCCGGATAGATCAGGTCCGGGTCGCGGATTTGATCCGCGTTTGCTTCGTAAATGACCGTGTACTGAACGCCGCGGCCATAGACGCGCCGCGCGATGCGCCAGAGGCTGTTGCCGGGCTGGACGACGACCTTCCCGTCCTTCATCTGCACGTCGTCAAGGCTCGCGCGTTCGAAGGGAAGCTCGATCGCGTAAACCGGCTTGCCGTTTTCATCGAGCTGGATGACCTGCAAGGAATAGACGCCGGGCGGCATCGACGTGGTGAGGCGCCAGCGCCCGTCTTCGCCGGCGGCGGTCTGGCCGACGAATTGTCCGCTGGCGAAAATCTGGACGACGCGTCCCGCCTCGGCCTTGCCGGCGAAAATGACGGCGCCTGAATCGTCATAGTCGATCGTGTCGAGCGACAGCGGGCCAAGGCCGACGCCCTCGTCGCGCGGCTCTTGCAGCACCTGCGTCGCGCCGCCGGGCGTCGTCTTGAGGACGAGCGGGCGGTCGCCTTCGCGCTCCGGCACATAGATGACGATCGTCTCTTCAGAGCGGATGACGACGCCGTCCGCCGTTTTCATTTCGAGCGACAGTTCAACAGCGCCGGCGCCGAGCGGGGTTTCCGTCGTCATCACCCAGGCGCCGTCGGCGCCGGCGGTCGCGGTCGCGAGCGGGGCGTCATTGGCGTAGACCGTGACCGTCGCGCCGGGGCTCGCGCGGCCCGCGATGACGGCGTCGCCGGACCGGTCGACGCGCACAATGTCAAAGCTCGGCAGCGACGGGGTTTGGGCGTCCTCTGGCGCGGCGGGCGCACGGGGCGCGGTCCGCTCCGCAATGTTCGGCGCCGGCTCGACCAGATTGAAGCGCTCGGCCGCCTTCCAGGCGATGAAGCCAAGAATGACGAGCAGGAAGAAGATAATGACGACGCGCATCGGCGGCGGCCCCCTTCGCAGACGTTGGCCGCCTCCCTTGACGGCGGTTGTTTACTTTACCAAGAGGGATTTCGGCCTACAATGCCGCCCAAAACAACATCCGGCTTTAAGTCCATGAAATCTTTGTGCGTTTATTGCGGCTCGCGGGCCGGCAACGACCCTGACTTCCTCAAGGCGGCGCAGTTCATCGGCCGCGAAGCGGCGCGGCGCGACTGGCGCATCGTCTATGGCGGCGGCAAGCTTGGCCTTATGGGCGCGACCGCGGGCGCGGCGCGCGACGCCGGCGGCAGGGTCTTCGGCATCATCCCGGATTTTCTCGTCGAGCTTGAAGGCGTGCTCGACGGCGTCGATCACATTGTCGTCAAGACGATGCACGAGCGCAAGATTCGCATGTTCGACGAGTCCGACGCGATCCTGACGCTGCCGGGCGGCATCGGCACGCTGGAGGAATTGATCGAGACGCTGTCCTGGGCGCGCCTGGCGCTGCACCGGAAGCCGATCATCGTTTTGAACCTCAACGGTTTCTGGGAGCCGTTGAAGACGCTTTTGAAGCACATTGTCGTCGAAGGCCTCGCGGCGCCTGAACTCCTCGGCGATCTCGTCTTCATCGACCGCGTGGAAGACGTGTTCCCGCTCCTCGCCAAACGGACGCTTGAGGCGGTCGCTTAGCGGCGACGGCGCCCGGCGTTTTCAGGCGCGCTCGCCCTTCAGGCGCGCGCGCGCCTTTTCAGCGCCGATCAGCGGGAAAATCGCCGCCATTTCCGGGCCCTTTTCGCGCCCGGTGAGGGCGAGTCGAAGCGGGTGGAAGAGGGCCTTGCCCTTGGCGCCCGTTTTTTCCTTCACCGCGTTCGTGAACGCGATCCAGCTTTGCTCGTTGAGCGGAGCGTCGGGAACGAGCGCGCTCGCGGCGGCGCAGAAGGCGGCGTCTTCGATGACGGGATCGATCGCGCCCTCGATGACCGCCTTCCACTCGGCGGCGTCGGCGAGCTTCACGGCGCTGCCTTTGACGGCGGCCCACAGCGGTTCCGGGACGCCAAGCGCGGCAAGGCGATCCCCCAGCGCTGCGTAGGGCGCCTCGTGCAGAATTTTGGCGTTGAGCTGGAGCAGCTCGGCTTCATCAAAGCGCGCGGGCGCCCGGCCGATCTTGTCGAAGTCGAAGGTCCTGGCGAGCGCCATGATGTCAGGCTGCGGCAGGACGGGCTCCGCGGTGCCGAGCTTGGCGAGCAGGCTGGTGATCGCCGCGGGCTCAAGCCCGTCCGCGCGCATCTGCTCAATCGAGAGCGAACCGAGCCTTTTCGACAGTCCTTGCCCGTCCGCGCCGATGAGGAGCGAATGGTGCGCGAAGGCCGGCAGCGCGCCCTTGCCGCGCACGGCGATGATCGCCTGCATGATCTCGATCTGCACGCCGGCGTTGGTCACGTGATCCTCGCCGCGGATGACATGGGTGATCGCGGCGTCGATGTCGTCGATGCAGGAGGGCAGGGTGTAAAGATACATCCCATCCTCGCGGATGAGGACAGGATCAGAGACGCTCGCGGTCTCGACAATCGTCTCCCCCCGGATCAAATCGTTCCAGCGGACGGTTTCGCCCGACAGCTTGAAGCGCCAGTGGGGGGCGCGGCCTTCGGCCTGAAACGCCTTCTTCTGGGCGTCGGTGAGGGCGAGCGCGGCGCGGTCATAAACCGGCGGCGCCCCGCGCAGGCGTTGCAGGTTGCGCCTGCGGTCAAGCTCTTCCGCCGTCTCGTAACAGGGGTAAAGAAGGCCGCTGGCCCGCAGCGCGTCCGACACGACGTCGTATTCGCCGAACCGTTCCGACTGTTTGAAAGTCCTGTCCCAGCCGAGCCCCAGCCAGGCGAGGTCCGCGCGGATGCCGTCTTCATAGGCGGCGGTCGATCGCTCCTTGTCGGTGTCGTCGATCCTGAGGATGAAGGCCCCGCCCTCCTTGCGCGCAAAGAGCCAGTTCCACAGGGCCGCGCGCACATTGCCGACATGCAGTTTGCCGGTCGGCGAGGGAGCGAAGCGGACGATGACGGACATGGGGAAAGCTCAATTGGGGATCGGCTAGCTACGCCGGGCGGCGTTCGTGGTCAAACTGGCCGGCGCTCAGGGTGTTCCAGACGTTGATCCGCGCGCCTTCGGCTTATGCCGCTGCAGTTTTGGCATGACGCGCTTCATGAAGCCGTCGAACAGGGGGACTGTGAATCCGGTCTCGCCATGCCGCTGGCTCCAGACCATCCCCTTGGAGATCAGCTGGGCGCGCACCGTGGCCACCGCCGAGGCTTCGACGCCAAGCGCCGCCGCGATGTCGCCGGTCTTATGCGGTCCTGGCCCCAACTCGGCCATGGCGCGCAAGTACTTTTGCTGGAGCGCCGTAAGGCGATCGAACCGCACCTTGAAGAAATTTTTGTCGAGATGGTTGATGATTTCGGGAGACGCAGCATCGACATCGCGCTTCGTGATCGGAGATCGGGGGGCGTGGTTCCATACATGAAAACCCCATTCTTGCAGGAAATAGGGATAACGCTCGGTGATCTTCAATATTGCGCCAAGAGCGTCCGGGGCGAACTCGACTCGTTCCTGCCGCGCCGGCTTGATGAGCGCCTGCTTTGCGTCATCGGGCGGAAGGGGGCCGATCTCCGGATAGTTGAACAAGCGTTCGGCGTATGATTTTGCGTTGCCGGCGAGCGCGGCGATCTGCGGCAAACCAGCCCCGATAAAGATGAAGGGCAGGCCCTTTTGCGCGATTTCATGGCACGCGACGACGAGCGCTGCGAGCTCCTTTGGCGACAAATACTGAACTTCGTCGATGAAGAGCCCGATCGCCGTCTTGCGTTCCGCGGCCGCTTCCGCGATGGCGACAAGAAGGTCCGGCAGATCCTGTTCAAGATCGCCAGTGTCGGCGGTTCCGGGCGAGGGCTCGATGCCGAACTCAAATTCTCCGATCGTCAGTTTGAACGCTGCTGCGAAGTTGCGAAGCGTCGTCACCGCGACGCGCATTGAATTTCCCGCCGCTGATTTCAGGTCGAGCGCGTAAAGGATCCGGCGCAGTTCCGGCGCAAGCAGGGCCGGAAGCGCGCCGCCCTCCGGCGCTTCAATCTTCGCCGTCTTGAATTTTTTCTTGTCAGCGATGTCGAGCAGCCGATTAAGGAGTACGGTTTTTCCAACTCCGCGAAGTCCAAGCAGCATCAGACTTTTCGCAGCTCGTCCTTTCAGGACCCGCTCGAAGTCGATCGTGGCCTCGCCGATCAGCTGATCGCGACCGGCCAGTTCAGGCGGCTGCAAGCCGGCGCCAGGGGCGAAGGGGTTTTTGGCTCTGTCCATCGCCATATAATATCAAAATTAGTTACATTAACAAGATGTCCGTTAAAGTCGCTAATTTAGATACCGTCGCTACCCCCGATCCCGCCAGCCGTTCGTGATCGGGTACCGCCGGTCCCTTCCGAAATTGACTTTCGTCACCTTCGGCCCCGGCGGGGCCTGGCGGCGCTTGTATTCGGCGACATAGAGGAGGTGTTCGACGCGGGCGACCGTTGCTTCGTCAAATCCGTCCGCGACGATGTCCTTCACCGCCATTTCGCGCTCGACGAGGCGTTCGAGGATCGCGTCGAGCGTCTCATAGGCGGGAAGCGAATCCTGATCGGTCTGGCCCGCGCGCAGTTCCGCGGACGGGGCCTTGGTGATGATCCGTTCAGGGATCACTTCGCCCCTGGGGCCTTTCAGATCGGCGGCCGTGTTCGCATTGCGCCAGCGGCAGAGGCGGTAAACCTCCGTCTTGTAAAGGTCTTTCAGCGGATTATAGCCGCCGTTCATGTCGCCATAGAGCGTTGCATAGCCGACTGACATTTCGGACTTGTTGCCTGTGGTCAGCACCATGTCGCCGAACTTGTTGGAGAGCGCCATCAAGATGACGCCGCGGATGCGCGACTGGATGTTTTCTTCCGTCACGTCGGCCGCGCGCCCCTTGAAGGCGGGGGCGAGCATCGCGCCGAAAGCCTCGACCGCGGGCTCAATCGGGATCGTCTCATAGGAAACGCCGAGCGCGCCGGCGCAGGCGGCGGCGTCGTCGAGCGAGTGTTGCGCGGTATAGCGCGAGGGCATCATCACGCAGCGCACGCGCGCTGCGCCCAGCGCATCGACCGCCATCGCGGCGGTGAGCGCGCTATCAACGCCGCCCGAAAGCCCGATGACGACGCCGGGAAAGCGGTTCTTTTCAACATAGTCGCGCACGCCCATGACGACCGCGCGATAGATCATCTCCTGCGACCGGACCCACGGCGCGTCCGGCCCCGAAACGCAGTCCCAGCCGTTGCCGCGTTTCTCCCAAACGGTCAGGAAGACGCCTTTCTGGAACTGCGGCGCGCGGAATTGCACGGTTCCCTCGCGGTCCATCACGAAGCCCGCGCCCTCGAAGACGACTTCATCCTGTCCGGCAAGCTGGTTGACGAACATGAGGGGGAGCCCCGCAGCCTTCGCCCGCGCGCGCGCGGCTTCCTCGCGCTCGTCGAGCGAGGTGACGCGGAAAGGCGAGCCATGGGGCACGATGAAGAAATCAGCGCCCGCGCGGGCGAGCGCTTCGCCCGCGCCCGGCAGCCACATGTCCTCGCAGATCATCAAGCCGAGCGAGGCGCCGCGGAAGGGCGTCGGTTCAGGATAGTCGGGGCCCGGCGTAAACCGGCGAGGTTCGTCGAAGACGCCGTAATTCGGCAGGCGGACTTTCCGGCGCACGGCCCTGATCTCGCCGCCGTCGAGGAGAAGCGCGGCGTTGTAGAGCGCCTCGCCCTCCTTCCAGGGGCTGCCGACGATCATCGCCGGGCCGCCGTCAGCGGTCGCGCGGGCGAGGTCCTCAATCGCCGCGCGGCAGTCGCGCTGGAACGGCGCGCGCGCGACAAGGTCCTCCGGCGGATAGCCGCAGACGACAAGCTCGCAAAAGACCGCAAGATCAGCGCCCGCGCCCGCCGCCTCCGCGCGCGCGGCGAGAATTTTCGCCTTGTTGCCGGCGATATCGCCGACGACCGGGTCGATCTGGCAGAGGGCGATGCGGAGGTGGTGGGGCATGCGCCGAGTTTAAGGGCAATGAGGGGAGGGGGACTAGGGATTTGGGATTAGGGATCAGCAGAAATCCCGCCGCTTTCCTTTTCCCAAACTCTCAGTCCCAAATCCCCAATCCCTACTGCGCGCCGCGATAAGCGTGCGGCAGGTCTCCGCGGCTGAGGTCGCGGTAGCGATCGCGCAGGCGCGTCTGGCGCGTCGTCAGCGAGGTTGCGCGCCCGTCGATATAGACGGCGACCGGGCGCGAGGAGACTTCGAGCGGATCGCCGTCCCAGATAACGAGGTCGGCGGCCTTGCCGATCTCGACGCTGCCATAGCGATCGGCGACGCCATACATCCGCGCCGGGTTGATCGTCAGCGCGGCGAGCGCGGCCGCATAGGGCAGTCCATTGGCGACCGCGTTTCCGGCAAGCTGGGGCAACAGGCGCAGATTATGCGTGCCGGACGGCGGATCGTTGAAGCCGATGACGACGCCCGCCGCATGGAGCCGGGCTGCGTTCGCCTGCGTCGCGGCGAGGTCTTCGAACTGCGAGGGCAGGTTGCGCAGCGGGTTCAAGATGACGGGAATTTGCGCCGCCGCGAGCTCCTTCGCGACGAGATGCCCCTCAGAGCCGCCGAGCACGATGATGTTGAGCCCGTACTGCGCCTTCAGCTTGATCAGCGTCCGAAGATCCATCGCGCCGTTCGCCGAGACGACGATCGGCTGGGCCCCGCGCGCGGCGGGAGCGAGCGCCTTGAGATCGTTGAGGGTAAGCCCCGTCATCCGCGGGCGCAGCGCATAGCCGCCGGGATTGGCGGCGTAGGCGCGCGCTTCCTCGATCGCGTCGCGGAAAGCGGCGACGGCGCCGAGGCGCGTGTCGCCGTTGCGCGCGGCGCCGGCGTAGCCCATCGCCGCCGACTGCAGCGCGCCGGCGCGGTTGACCGAATTGACGCGGCCCGAAAGATCGACGATCGCGCCTTGCCCGCCGAACATCTTCGATCCCGCTTCCGGCGCGGCGACGGCGCGCGTCACCCCGCCCGCGCGGTTGATCGCGATCAGCGTCGAGGCGGGATTGAACGCATCGCTCGCGTCGAGCGAGGCGCTGTGCGGATAGTCGCCCTCGGGCGAGGAATCGTTCGCTTCATTGTCAAGACCGATCTCAACAAGGCCGATCTGCGACCACGGCGCGAAGAGGCCCGGCGTGACGATGCGGCCCCTGGCGTCGACGGCGCGCGCCCCGGCCGGAACCGCCAGGTCCTGCCCGACGGCGGTGACGATCCCGCCGCTCATCACGACGTCGGCGTTCTCGACAAGGCCGCCGTCCGCGCCCGCCATCGTATAGAGGCGCGCGTTCTGGACGACGATGGTCTCGCCCGCCGGCGCGGGCTGCGCGAGGGCGGCCGTCGCGGCGAGAGAGGCCGTCAGTGTAAGGATGATCGTTCTCATTGTCCCGCTCCGCCGGTGAAGCCCTGTCCGAGTTGTCCGATTTCAAAGTCCATGCGCGGCGAGCGTTTCGGATCGCTGCGGTCGAACATCAAGGCGCCGTCGATGAAGACTTTTTCCGCCTGCGCGTAGACGGAGAAGGGGTTCGCCGACCACAAGACGACGTCCGCCATCTTGCCGGCCTCGAGCGAGCCCGTCTTGTCGGCGACGCCCATCGCCTTGGCGGGGTTCAGGGTGATCCAGGCGATCGCCTGCTCCGGCGTGATGTTGAGGCCGATGCGGTTGCCGTCGGCCATCGCCTTGCCGGCTTCCTGGTTGAGGCGCTGGATGCCGGTTTCATCGTCCGAATGGATGATCGCACAGCCGTTCGGCTGCGCGTGAACGAGCGCGGCGTTTTCGCGGATCGCATCATAGGCTTCGAGCTTGAAGCCCCACCAGTCGGCCCAGACAGCGGCGCAAACGCCGTTCTCGGCGAGGAGATCGGCGATCTTGTAGGCTTCGACGCCGTGATGGAACGTCGTCACCTTGTAGCCGAATTCCTTGGCCATATCGATGACGAGCGCCATTTCGTCGGCGCGGTAGCAATGCATGTTGACGACGATGTCGCCGTTAAGCGCCATCGCCAGCGTTTCAAGTTTCAGATCGCGCGACGGCGCTTCGGGCTCTTTCGCCTCTTCGCCGCCGTCCGCCGGCTTAGGCCCCTTCTTTTTGTCGAAGGCGTCTTTCTCGTCCCAGTATTTCTCCCACTTCTTCTTGTAGCCCTCAGCCTCGATCCACGCCGCGCGATAGCCGGCGAAATTGCCCATGCGCGTGCCGGGCCCGCCTTTTTCGCCATAAACGCGCTTGGGGTTTTCGCCGCACGCCATTTTAAGGCCGTAAGGCGCGCCGGGGAATTTCATGCCCTGCACGGTGCGGGCATAGACATTTTTCAGCACCACCGACCGCCCGCCGAACAAATTGGCAGAGCCAGGCAGGATCTGGAGCGTCGTGACGCCGCCATTGGCCAGCGCGCGGCTGAAGCCCGGGTCCTGCGGCCACACGCTATGCTCGGCCCACACATCGGCGGTGACCGGGCCGGTCGCTTCGTTGCCGTCCGAATTGGCCTGCACGCCGGGCGAGGGATAGTCGCCAAGGTGGCTGTGAATGTCGATGATGCCGGGGGTGAGATATTTGCCCGCCCCGTCGATCACCGTCGCCCCGGCCGGCGCCTCCACGGTCTGGCCGATCGCCACGATCTTGCCATCGGCGAACAGCAGCTGGCCGCGCTCGATCTTGCCGCCCTCGCCGTCATAGATCGTCACATTGGTGACGAGCGTCGGCACGCCCGGATAGGGCTTGTAGGTGCTGGGATAGGGATCGCGCGAATAGGGCTTGCCGGGGGTCGCCTTGGGGGTGGCGGCGGTGCTGGTGCCGGGCCGCGCCGCGCCTTCGGTCGCGCAGCCCGACAGGGCGCATGCGCCCGCCAGCATCGCGGCGAAAAAGGCGCGATGCCAGGCCGTTCGGGTCGATTTCATGCAAATCCCCTTGTTTGGCGGTCGATCGCCGCTCGGCCGCACTCTTTCGCCTTGCCGGCAGCGTGTCAACGGGGTTGGGAGGGCGCGCTTGTCGAGCTCCGCTTGCCCGCCTATCCCGAGCGGATGCCGCCCGAGCAGCTCTTCGAACGCCGGCTCTACCGGCGCAACCGGCCGGTGGTCCACTGGCTGTTCGAAGCGACACGCCGCGCCGGCCCGGTCGTCACTCTCCCCGGCATCGGCGGGCTGGTGAACGATGCCGATGTCGCTCGCGCAATCCTGCTCGATAGCGTGCATTTCAACTCGCACGGCCCCGGCAGCTTCGGCGCGCTCATCACCCAGGCGCTGGGCCCGGATGCGCTGATCAACATGGACGGCCCCGCCCATCAGCGCCACAAGCGCGCGCTGCTCGAAATTTTCTCGCACCGCTACGTCGCGCAGATCGTCACCGCGTTCGGCGGGCCGATGGTGGCGCGGCTGGCCGAGCGGCTCGCGGGCGGCGAGACGGTCGATTTCGCCGCCTTCATGCGCGATTACGGGGTGGCGATGGCGGCAACGCTGATCGGCGTGCCGATCGACCGCGCGGCGGCGGCAGCCGAGCATGACGATATCTTCCACCTCGCCACCGAAATCATGGCCTTTGCCGGCGATGGCAAGCGCCGGCTCTCGCCCACCCAGGCCGCCCGCGCACGGGCACTGGGGGCGCGGCTGCACGCCTATGTCCGCCGTAGCTTCGACGGCGAGCTGGGCGATGATCTGTCGGTCACGCAGCGGCTGCGCGCCGGGGGGCTGGATTTCGACGCGGTCAAGGATCTGGTCACGGTGGTGCTGGTCGGCGCGACCGAGCTGGTGATTTACGGCCTGCCGCGCGCGCTCGCGGTGATTATCGACAGCGGCGGCCAGGCGGCGTTGCGGGCCGCGCCCGAGGGGCTGGATGCCGCGATCGACGAAGCGCTCAGAATCACCACGCCCTCCAACGTCATCCTGCGCGCAGTGGGGGCCGATTGCACCGTGCTCGGCCATCGCTTCCGCGCCGGCGAGCGGGTGCTGATCGCCTTTCGCAACATCATGCGCCGCGCCGACCGCTTTGCCGATCCCGATCGCTTCATCCCCGGCCGAGCAATGCCGCCCGAGCTGCGCCGGCTGCCGTTCGGCGCGGGGCCGCACACCTGCCTCGGCGCGCAGCTGACGCTTGCGGAAATGCGCCAGGTGCTAGGCGCATTGATCGCGCTGCCGCGCCCGCTCACCATCGGCGAGCGGCGCTGGCACCGGGGCAAGCTCTATCCGGGCTATTCGCGGCTGATGCTCAGCGCTTCGTGAGAACCGCCGCCAGATAGCGCGTCCCCCCCGCCTCCAGCGCGCGGCGCATCGGCGTACCCGACAGCGCATAGGCGCCGACCGCGAAGCTCTTGAACCAGCCGCGCACATGGGCGTCGAGAAAGGCGCGCTTGCGCGCCTCGTCGGCGGCGAGCGAGGCAGTGACATTGGCGGTGATGTCATCGATCCGGTCGAGCGTGAGCGGGCCGCCGCGCAGCGCCGCCATCAGCCGGTCCTGCGCCGCCCCTTGCGCGACGAAGCCGGCGAACAGCAGCGCGCCGCCGGGGCGCAGCACCCGTGCTGCCTCGGCCACGAAGCGCGGCACGCTCGCATAGCCATGCGCGCTTTCGATGTTGAGCACGATGTCGGCGCTCGCGTCCGGCAATGCCAGCGCCTCGGCATCGCCGGTCGCAAAGTCCAGCCCGGCAATGCCGGCATGGCGGGCGGCCGCGAGCGCGGTGGCGGTCGGCGCGATGTCGATGCCGGTCAGCCGCGCCGGGGCGAGTGTCGCCGCCAGATAGGCCGCTCCGCCGCCGCGCCCGCTGCCGACTTCGACCACGTCGAGCCCGGCCCAGTCGGCGCCGCGCGGCCCCGACGTCGCCACCCGCCAATAGAGGTTGAGCCCGAACGCCTCGGCCTCGTCCGCTGCCGGCGGGCGTGCA
>FSSH01000240.1_pt1 | contig 33081 bp, 30 predicted proteins | sample 1166101 | NCBI WGS metagenome assembly FSSH01 (sample SAMEA32972668, study PRJEB13176) | freshwater metagenome | biome: Drinking water system; feature: Biomass in drinking water that filtered by 0.45 um membrane; material: drinking water | place: USA | collected 2012-12-20 | depth 0 m
CTTTTGTTATTGCTGGGCATTGTCGCATCGATAGCGACATTTTTTGCCCTGGATTTTCAGCACTATCTAACGCTGGAAAATTTAAAAGCCCAGCAGACCGGCATCGCTTATTATCGTCAGGCTCACCCAGTACTGGCTATGGCACTGTATGCCGCGTTGTATATAGCGGTCACTGCGCTTTCATTACCAGGGGCGACGATATTAACGCTGGCCGGCGGCGCGGTGTTCGGTTTGCTCTGGGGTACGCTGATCGTCTCGTTTGCCTCCAGCATCGGCGCAACTCTGGCATTTCTAGCCGCGCGGTTTCTATTCCGCGACTGGGTCAAATCCCGCTTCAGTGCCCGCTTGCAGGCCATTGATGAGGGCGTGAATCGCGACGGTGCCTTTTATTTGTTTACTTTGCGTCTGGTACCGGTGTTTCCGTTCTTCATGATCAATCTAGCTATGGGTTTGACGCCCATCAAGACCCGAACTTTTTACGGGGTCAGTCAGGTCGGCATGCTGGCCGGCACGCTGGTTTACGTCAACGCCGGCACCCAATTGGCGAAAATCGACTCCCTGTCGGGTATTCTCTCTCCAGCCTTGCTGGGTTCGTTTGCCTTGCTCGGCGTGTTTCCACTACTGGCGAAGAAAATGATCACATTCATTCAACGACGCAAAATCTACGAAAACTGGAGCAAACCGGCTCGCTTCGACAATAACCTGGTGGTGATCGGCGCCGGTGCCGGCGGCTTGGTGAGCGCCTACATTGCGGCGGCCGTCAAAGCTAAAGTGACCCTAATCGAAAAACATAAAATGGGCGGCGACTGTTTGAATACCGGTTGCGTACCATCCAAGGCGCTGATTCGCTCAGCCAAGTTGCTGTCGCATATCAAACGTGCGACCGAATTCGGCATCGCCAAAGCCGAGGCTGAATTTGATTTCGCCGCCGTGATGGAACGGGTGCAACAGGTCATTAAAACAGTAGCGCCGCACGATTCGGTCGAACGGTATAGCGAACTCGGTGTGGAAGTGATCGAAGGCAGCGCCAAAATCGTTTCGCCCTGGGCAGTCGAAGTGACCACTGTCGAAGGTGTCAAAACCATGACCACGCGTTCAATTGTGATTGCCGCCGGCGCCCGGCCTTTCGTGCCGCCGATTCCGGGCTTGGACAAAGTCGATTACCTGACTTCGGATAACGTCTGGGACTTGCGCGAATTACCCAAACGCCTGTTGGTCTTGGGCGGCGGGCCGATAGGCTGCGAACTGACGCAAACCTTTAACCGGCTGGGCAGTCAGGTCAAGCAGGTGGAAATGGCGCCGCGCCTTATGCTGCGGGAAGATACGGATGTGTCGGAAATCGTGCAGGCCCGTTTCCGGGCGGAAGGCGTGGAGGTCAAAGTCAATCACACTGCCAAGGAATTCATCGTCGAAAACGGTGAGCACATTCTGCTCGCGGAAACTGACGGGGAAATCGTCAGAATCCCGTTCGATAAAGTGTTGATCGCCATTGGCCGCGCCGCCAATGTGCAAGGCTATGGTGTCGAGGAGTTGGGCATCGCCTTGTCGCCGCGCAAGACTCTGGACACCAATGCTTTTCAGCAAACCAACTTTCCGAATATCTTTGCCGTCGGCGACGTAGCGGGGCCGTATCAATTTACCCACACCGCCGCGCATCAGGCTTGGTACGCAGCGGTCAACGCCTTATTTGGACACTTTAAGAAGTTTCGTACCGATTATTCGGTGATCCCCTGGTCGACCTTTACCGACCCTGAAGTCGCTCGCGTCGGTCTGAATGAACAGGAAGCGCAAGCGCAGAATATCGCTTATGAAGTATCGACCTACGGAATAGCCGATCTGGACCGGGCGATTGCCGACGGCGAAGCGCATGGCTTCGTTAAAGTGCTGACGACTGTGCCGGGCAAGGACAAAATACTCGGCGTCACCATCGTCGGCGAACATGCTGGCGACTTATTGGCTGAATTTGTGCTGGCGATGAAACACAACATTGGTCTGAATAAGATTTTAGGCACTATTCATATCTACCCAACCCTGGCCGAAGCCAATAAATACGCGGCGGGGGTCTGGAAACGCAATCATGCGCCCAAGACTTTGCTTGAATGGCTGGGCCATTATCATGCCTGGCGGCGGAACGCTTAAGAGACCAGTTTCAAGACATGAATTACCAAATCACCATCGTCATCCCGGTGTTCAACGAGGCCGGACACCTCGGCGCCAAATTACAAGCCTTGCAAGGTCTGCGTGATCGTTGCCAACTGGTGCTGGTCGATGGCGGGAGTACCGACGATAGTCCGGTTATCGCCGTGCCGTGGGTGGATAAAGTTGTGCACAGTCCACGCGGCCGGGCCACGCAAATGAATGTGGGTGCTTTGCAAGCTGATGCGGAGATTCTGCTGTTTTTACATGCCGATACCCTATTGCCGGACAATGCGATTGATTTGATCCGCCAAGCCGTGGCAGAAGGTTTCCACTGGGGGCGTTTCGATGTAACGTTCGACAACGCCAAGCCTATTTTTAAACTGATTGCCTTCATGATGAATCACCGTTCGCGACTGACCGGCATTGCCACGGGTGACCAAGCTTTGTTCATGACTCGGCAAGTATTTGCAACGGTGGGCGGCTTTCCGGCGATGGCGTTGATGGAAGATATTGCCATCAGCAGCAAGCTTAAAAAACTTGGTAAACCCTGTTGTTTAAACGCCAACGTGCAAACTTCGGCACGGCGCTGGCAACAACACGGACTATTCAAAACCATCTTGCTGATGTGGCGGCTACGCTTGGCGTTTTTTTTCGGTGCCGATCCCGATGATCTGGCCATGCGTTATTACGGGAGAAAATGATGGAAGCCATGCTTCGCTTGGGTGTGTTTATTGGGATTTTGTTGTTGATGGTGATTTTGGAGGCGCTCAGCCCTACTCGGCATTTGAGCATCCCGCGCCGCCAGCGCTGGACCATCAATCTCGGTTTGGCGGCGTTGAATGCCGGTGTGATGCGCATCAGCATCGGCGCGGCGGCCTGGTTGGCGGCGAACTGGGCCGTTGAACAACAGCTTGGCCTGTTCAACATCTTACCCGTACCCAACGGGCTAAACATACTGTTAAGCCTGCTTTTATTGGATTTGGGGATTTACACGCAACATGTCGCGGCCCATCGTTGGCAATGGTTCTGGCGACTGCATCAGGTACACCACAGCGACATCGATTTCGACACCACCACGGCCGTGCGCTTTCATCCCTTAGAGATCATGCTGTCCATGCTGTACAAAATATTGCTGGTGATTGCACTGGGTGCCGATCCTCTGGCCGTCATCGCGTTCGAAATCATCTTGAATGGCTGCGCGCTGTTCAACCACGGCAATGTCAGTTTGCCGCCACTGGTGGAGCGGGGCTTGCGTTATCTTTTGGTCACGCCGGACATGCATCGGATTCATCATTCCGCCCGGCAAGCGGAAACCGACAGCAATTACGGCTTTTCACTGTCGTGCTGGGATAGGCTGTTCAAGACTTATTGTCATCAGTCGCAGCAAGCACAAACCGAGATGACCATTGGCTTGAATGAGTTTCGCGACCGGCAAGAGCTGAGTTTCTTACAGTTATTAGCCATGCCCTTTCGAGCTTTGCGCAAACGCTGAACCATGAACTATCCATTTCCCGACAGCGTATTGCTGATTTTTTGCAAAGCCCCAATCCCAGGTCAAGTCAAAACTCGCCTACAACCGGCTTTGAGCGCAGAGCAGGCGGCTCAAGTTCACCGGCAGCTCACTTATATGACATTGAATCGAGCCTTTCAGCAGTCTTTGTGTCCAGTCGAACTCCACTGCGCACCGGATACCCACGATGATTTCTTTCAAGAGTGTGCGCACCGCTATCCGCTTACACTCAAGTCGCAGCATGGCGAAGATTTGGGCGAACGCATGCATTACGCCTTTGATGACGCCTTGGGTCGATACCAACACGCGGTGCTGATAGGTTGCGATTGTCCTAGTCTTTCCGGTGACGACCTGCGTTGGGCACTGACGGCGTTAAACCAAGGATACGATGGGGTCATTGCACCCGCCGACGATGGCGGTTACGTTATGATCGGCTTAAATCAGGTTCAACCGAGACTTTTTAGCGACATGAGCTGGGGGCATGACCAGGTGATGACCATCACCCGTAACCGGGCAAAGGACATCGGTTTGAACCTGTGCGAACTGGACAGTCAATGGGACGTAGATATTTACCAAGATTGGCAACGGTACTTACTGTGGTTAAATGGCTGAGGCGGCAGAAGACTCCGCCGCGCCCAAAACCTTGAATTTACGGATTACCTTGACTCATTGACCTGAGGGCGTCGGTGGTCACGGGTTGTCCGCCAACGCCCCATTCGCCTGAAGCGACATCTTCGATCAATACCCAAGTGACCGGACGCAGGCCTTCGCCTTCCACCGACACGATAGCATCGGTGACTTTGCTGATGATCGTCTGTTTTTGTTCTAGCGACAAATAGCCGCTAATGCCTTTGATCTGTACAAGTGGCATGGTGTTACTCCTGATTTGATGATTGAGTATAAAAAATAACGATGCGCCAACTCGAAAGAACTGACGCATCCCCTGGTATCCGCTTATGCTGCCGCTCGATCCAGGAATACGTTATGGGTCATCGGCTCGCTGAACATCGGCCAGTTGTGTTCAATGGAAGCGTCGTACTGCTCTAAGCCGATAGTGGCACTGGCATCGGTAATCCCGAACACCCGATACCCTTTGTCGTAAGCAGCGCGCATCGTGGATTCGATACAGATATTGGTTAGTTGTCCCGCCAGGGCAATGGAGGTAATGCCGTGCGATCGCAAAACGAAATCCAGATGCGTGCCGGCGAAGGCATCGATGCCTGATTTACCCTCAACAACAATATCGTCGGCTTGAATGTCGATATCTTCGGCAATGGCACTGCCCCAGGTACTTTTGATTAACGCACCGGCATTTTTTACCGCTTGCAGAATGCCGTATGGCGCATCGCCCATTTCCCGGTAATCGGCCGAGAAACTGATAGGCACATGCACGATCAGCATACCGCTAGCCCGTGCCGCCCGAATCAACGCGTTTTGGTTGGCTTTGACATCGTAGGCTTCCAATACCGGCTTCAAAAGCGGATAAAGTTTGCCGCCTTCGTTCAGAAAGTCGTTTTGCAGCTCCAATAAAACTACAGCCGTTTGTTTTACATTCATGGTGTTTACCTGTTGATGAGTCAAACGATCAAGCGCACTGCCTGCTGCTGCATTGCGCGGGCTCTTCCCAGACTTCGGCCTGAAAAGCGGTATCCAGTGGAGCATGGATAATATGGTTGGTGTAATTGCTCAAGGTTTTGAACGCCACGCCCAATACCACTTCCAATACCTGCGCCCGGCTATAGCCTGCCGTGATAAATTTGTCCAGGGTTTGCCCGCAAACGACACCGCGGTTTTTCACCACCGCGCGGGTAAAACTGGCCAGAGCGTCCAATTTGGCGTCTGGCAGCGGTTTACCTTTGCGCAGGGCTTCGACAATCGCCGGATCAGCTTTGGCCATGTGTTTGGCGATCATCGAATGCGCGGCGACACAGTAGGTGCAATGATTTTCGACACTGATAGCCAACAAAATGACTTGCTGTTCGTTCGGGCTAAACGACGTTTGATCGAACAAGGCCGTTAATTCGATATAGGCTTTCAGAGCCGCCGGCGCTTCGGCCAAACCGCCGTGCAAATTGGGCACGAAGCCGTATTTTTTTAATGATCCTTCCAGTAGTGGTTGTGCAATGGCAGGTGCTGTCTGGATAGAATGTATTTTGAATTGGGACATGCTGTCTCTCCTTTAATTTAAAACATAAGGTGTAATGCCGATGCGAAATCGTTTCGACGGGCATAGATTAGGAAAAACCACCGCTTCATCCCATGCGCGCACTTCCGGCGTGCTTGTCCGATATTCCGGGAGTAAGCGATGGATGCCTTGACGCCGTTGATCAACGGTTTGAATCTGCACGCCAAATTGGTCTACTCCGGTGGGGTGTGCGGACGCTGGTTGATGGACCACAACTCGGACACCTCGGTCTGGTTTCACTTGGTCAGCAAGGGACGCGGCTTTGTGCATTCGCCGCACTGGCCTGAGCCATTGCCACTGGATACCGGCGATTTGATTCTGTTTTTGCCGCATGCCGCTCGGCATTTTTTGTCTTATAGCGCCGAGGATTTGCCAAACGACGATATCGATACCCAAATGACTCCCTGGCTGGAGGGCGAGGCCGGCTTCGTTTGCGGCGAAATTCAACTGGCGGCCCCAAAATCCTTGTTATGGCAGGCGCTGCCGGCCGAAATAGTCATACGGCAAAGCCAAGCGGGAACGATTCTGACGCGATTGCTCGAACTGGTGATAACTGAAGCGTCAACGCCGCGTTTCGGCAGCGAATCGGTCATCGAACGCTTGTGCGACAGTTTGTTTGTGCTGGTGATCCGTTACTGTATCGAGGAAGGTCTGGTGCGCGATGGGGTGTTTGCGGCCATGCAGGATAAGCGCCTAGCCAAAGCTCTCGGCTTAATTCATCAGCACCCCTGGCAACCCTGGACGCTCAACTCCGTATGTACTGAGGCCGGCGTTTCCAAGTCGGTATTGTCGGAAAAATTTTCCGTATTGATCGGCCATTCGCCGATAGAGTATTTGACGATTTGGCGTTTGCAAATCGCCGCCCACTGGCTGATGGAGCCAAACATGACCGTGGAACGCGTGGCGGAAAGGAGCGGTTACGAGTCGGTGCCGGCGTTCAGCAAAGCCTTTAAACGCCATATTGGAGTCGCGCCTGGCTCATTTAGACGAGTTTAAAAGCTTATCTGAAACGAGAGTGTTCTCTCTTGAAAGTCCGAACTTAAATCACAAGCAGCCATTCAACAGGTTGATTCTTTGCTATTTTGGATGTCTGGTTTTGGCCGGTCAGAGCCATTGGCTGGCTTAGATTGGAATGCCTGACGATTTAGAAATTGGAATCGGTGGTGGATCAAGCAGCCGGGCAAGCGGGGCTCGCCCGGCTGGTTATTAAACGGCGGAAACGATCATTTCCACTTTTTGAGCAAACCTTTTAGCCCGGCTGGCTTGGCAGGTTCGAGTGCTGCTATGACTTCTTCGACAATTGGTTCGGGTTCTATCGATACGGGTTCAGCGATAGCCACTGATTCTGTGGGCTTGCTTTTGCCGAACAAACTTTTCAACTTACCGCCCACTCCAACAGCGGGCTCTTTTGCCGCTTCGATCGCTGTTTCCGCGATTTCCACTACGTTCTCTTTAAGCTCAACAGCCGCTTCCATTATAGGTGCGGCGATTTCTTCCAGCTCTTCCTGGATAGTCTCGGCAGCGACTTCGGTCTGTGTACCCAGCTTTTGATCCAACTTGGCCATTTGCTGCATGGTGTTGTTCAACATTTGCTTGAACTTACCGAAACCGGCGCTTTTCTCGGCCAATTTGTCGACGGACGATTTTTTTGCCGCTGCTGGCTCGGCCACAACAGGTTTGGGTTTGTCGACAACTTGCGGTAGTTCAAGCGCAACCGGCTTTGGCGGCTCGACTGGTGCTTGCGGGGCTGTATCCGCAACCGGCGGGGCAATAACAGCTGGAGCAGCTTGAATAATAGCGGGTGCTTCGTTAGCAATAATTTTTGGTTCTGCTTGAGATACCGGCTGCGAGTAAGAAACTGCCGGTGCATTCGAGTGTTTGGCCGAGTCGGCGTAGCGTCCCAGTTCGGTCTGATGTTTGGTTAAAGTCTCCGCCAGCAGTTTTTCGGCGCTGGCTTGTTCGCGCTCACGCAGAATTTTTTGTTCTTCTACTGCCAGTTCCAATTTATTCAGTTGCTCGGTTTGCGACTCCAAGCGTAACTGCAAAGGGCCAATTAGGGCGTCTTTTTCAGCCAGTTTGGAGGTTTCCGCCCACAGAGCCAGTTGCAGCTCGGTTTTACCTTGCTGCTCGGCTTTAAAGCGTTCGGTAACTTGCTCGCAAACTACGCTAAATCGTGGCCACAGATCGGTCGATTGCAGATCGTTAGCGGATGGTAATGCCGGTTCGGTCAATTCAAAACCAGTGGCCAAAGTTTTGATGCTGTCGATTACTTGCTGATTGGCCTGGACAAGCTTTTCTTCGAGTCTGCTTGCTCGTTGAGCTTCATTATTAGCGAGGGTTTGGGCGGCTTCCAACTGTTCGGTATTGGTGACTAACTGCTCTTGCAAGGCTTGCTGTTGCTGTTGCGCCGCGTCAAAATTGGTTTGTAAGGCAAGTCGGGCTTTTAGATTGATGGCATTGGTTTTCTTTAAGAAATAAATTCTGATGCTGTAAAACATTGCTGTCAGTAACCAGACGGCAAGCGTTAGGGCGCCAGCATATTCCTGGTTCTCTAATGTAAATCGATACCAATCCGACAGTATGCTTTGAATCATAGGCAAATAAGCTTCCATAAATAATCCTGGCTAATATAGTTTTTATAATAATGTGTAGGCTTCCGACTAGGAACAGCAAATAGCTAACCTAAGACAGATGGCAACGAGTATATCAGTTTGACTCTGCAACTTTACCGTAAGCTGCTGGAATACGACAGAAAAACGCCTCTACCGTGCGATTTTCCTCGTCGGAGAAAAGTGCTGAATAGCGGTATATCGCTTGATGACAGTACTAGTAAACGCAAGGGCAGTCGGCTACTTATAGGCTTTAACTTTTGCACGGACTACCGGAAGGCTTAACCTGAGGCCTTAAGTTTTTCCGCTTCGGAGGCATTGATTGACGAGTTAGTCAAAGCACTGTTTAGCGCTCCTTTAGCCACGGTGTTTGTGATAGCGGGGTTAATATTTCTGCTGGTTGCGGTGGTGGGTAACATCAGCGGCAAGATAGAGCCGGGGCCGAAAGGGCGAATGTTTTCTGGAATACTGGGACTGGCGTTTGTTATTGTCGGTTTAGCACTACATTTTGCGCAAAAGCCCGATCAAGCAGTTGTGGGAACGAGTAAGCCGATAATCCCTAAAGCAGGGGAACAAATTGCAGCGATTCAACAAGATACTATTTCTGAAACAGCCAATCAGAAGACGGCAAGCCCAATCGTGACGACCGGTGCCGAGATAATCGAAGCGGGCTGTGGTTTTTCGGCGGCGCAGATCGAGGGCGAGTTTGGCTCTGCTCATCTAGTCGCTTGCCCGGCTAGAAGCTGCCCGAAGACGGCGTTTATATGTACTTATCTGTTGTGACGTCCCGTTGCTGTCATCGGGCCTCGGCCCCGCTCGTGTTGCCGAGGGGTGCCAAGTCGACCAGTCAAGTTGCTTCGGGAGCAGTAAAAATGTAATTAGGAACAGTTCGGGATTTGATGATTGAATCTGATTGCTGGCCAGTATCTTAGGCCCTCTGCCACTTAGCCACAGATTCCTCAAGCAAGTCTGAATATCTGCGGTAGTCCAATTGATAGTCTTTTTGCCACAAGGGATTGGCAAGAATGCGCTCGACATCCAGGGCGTAAGGAATACGCTGACCACGATGATCGCAAGCGCCCCCCACTTGATGCATTTCAAAACCCTCTTTCCTGACAGCATACGCCAGTGATGGCGTCACCAATATGTACCACTGTTTAATATCATTTTGGGCGGAGTAGACAACTGCCGCTCGGTATAGACCCCACATGATACTTCGAGTCTGATTCTTTATCGTGTGCAGATAGCGAATGTTTCCGCCTTCTTTAGCTGTTTTTTCGGCATCGAGCCCCTGGTGAGTGAGAGCCCTTGGGGCAAATCGTCTAGCGTCTCTGAGTACACACAGGCGGGAGATTTCTATTGATTCTTGGTATTGTTGGTCGCTGATCGGTAGGTCGGGAACGCATTTGGCTTCGAAAGGGAAAGCGGCTTGATTCTGGTAAACCAAGCGCAACGCGCCCAGCCATTGTCCGGTATATCGATGTCGGACCATGAAATGCACCGAATGTCGGTCCCATTCATCGAATTCCATTTGCTCTGGAAAGTTCTCTTTGTCCTCGAAACCCATTTCGTCGCAATAGACTTGGTATCTGAGGTTGTAATGAATACGTTTGCTTTCAGGTGTATCAGCTAAAAAAACTTCAAAACAGCTATCAAATGAATGCTTTTCAGAAATCACGATGAAACTCCATAACTTAATTGATCAAATTCCCTAAACATCCGGGCACTACTCTTCAAACTCAAAGAATCGATAACAAATCGTTCTGTTATCCCCGCACTCTCTATACAAAACTCTCTTGAACCATAGGCTATTCCAACTGTTTTTTTCGTCATTTGACCGTGTCTGCCAAAAAAATAGTTTTCGAAAATCAGAAAAAACCGGCTTGGGACAGAAAAAACAAATTGTTGGGTAGAAATTTACAGAGTCAAGATGAAGAAAAACTGTAATTAAGATTAAGATAAGATGAAGATCTAATTAACGTTAAGTAAACGCAGGCAGGCATTTTAAGAGCGTGGGGAGGCGTGCCGCATTGCCAGCTTTTGCATTGTTTGAGCTACTTACTCTTCAACAATTAACTGAAACTCATCATTCCAGCGACGTTCGTCGCCGAGCATTACTTTATTTACCCTCAAAAAGGCCATTCGTTTTACAGATCGATCTATTTGTCTAGCCCGCTCCGAAGCGTCTCCTAAACCTAGGTCTGATGGGCCTGCTAAGCCTTTGTGAAGGTCAGATAAGCGGCCAAACTAGCCAAAAGTTAGGCGACAATCGGGAAAATAGCGTTCGCGAAAGCATGACTTGGCAAGCATTGAACGATGCATGCGGGAAACCCCGCGCGATGGCTGTTTAGACGAATCTCCTGGCCTGGCAACTGAACAAAAGTCTACTGCAGTGTACTCGAACTTGACTGCTGTTGAAATACCCAAAGTGCAGAAAAAATTCTACCCTTCAAGGCATATGCCACCGGGCACCCGCACCGAATGGGCCTGTGACTTAATCCGCCCCGCCGCATTTCTACGTCATTTATTTCATCGACAGCCTTGCTAGGCGCGAACAATGGCTGCCGACCAGCGTTAGGGCCAGGTAGTCAATCGGAGAGAAATGCTTTGGAGATAAGCCAAATATCCTGGGCGGAATCTGGCAACTTAGGGAAAACCGCACTTGCGAGGTAAAGCCAATAGCCTCGTGAACCGCTCGTTAACAAATTTTAAAGCTGTTTAACCACAGTATTCAGACCCAATTTTGCCAAGTTCAGGATGATTTATCGGCTCAATGCTAGAACCGCAATTGTCGGTTTAGGATTATCGATCGCCGGCATTTTCTTGAAGAGCTCTGACCCAATAGGCTTTATGTAAGCTGAGGGTTCTGTTCAAACTTAATGGCATCCGAGCATGTAGGGCCTTTCCCATTTTATAACCCGTCCATTTCAGGCCGGTGCGCATAAGTGCTGAAGGCAGCAGTCGAGGCGCATTTTTAGCTAGATAATTCAGCTCCGAGCAGACAAAACGCCGGCCTTCACCACTTGCACCGCCAAAGGTGTGTTGTAACCAAGGGCTATGCGCATGAAAAACCCCGATATCGAAATAGCGCTTAAATTCGTCTAAAAAGCCGTAATCATGGGAATGAAACACGGTGGCATCGCCGCGATAGTTGACTTTCCAGCCGCTTATCAACATCTTGCCGACGACAAAAGTGTCTTCGTTCATGATGGTGTCGAGCGGAAAACCACCTACTGCCGTCAGAGCGCTGCGCCGGTAAGCCGCAAAAGAATTGGAAATAAAAACGGTCTTGATACCAAATTGCCCCTTATCTTGCAGAGCACGCAACTGACTTTGCGGCGGATAATTGAATAAACGGGCATGCGCGCCAATCGGTCCGGCGTTAGAGTGCGGCAATTGCCGACCATAAGCCGCGCCCACACTAGGGTCAGCGAACGCGTCGACCAACTTTTCGATAGCGTCGGGTGTCGCCAATAGCGCATCTTGTGTTAGGAATACCAGAATGTCCGCATCAGCCAGCTGATTCACGCCAAATTGGCGGGTGCCGCCATGGTTGAACTCAGACTTGGCTATCACTCGCACGTCGAAACCCTCAGATTGAGCCAAAGCCACCGTTCTGTCAGTGGATGAGGAATCGATCAGCAGTAAATAGTCCGGTTTCACCGTTTGCCTGGCAAAAGCTCGCAACCAGGAGTCCCAAAGCTCGCCGGCATTCAGCGTCGGCACAATCAAGCCTACTTTACTCATTAGACGTATCCTCCACTAGGGATTGCGGCAAATTGGTTTTATCGACTTTGGTCAACACATCCCAGACTTTATCGCCTAGTTTTAACGGATCCAGCTCACGCTCGACATATTGACGGCTACGCAGCGACATTTCCTGCCATGTCGCTGGACTGACCACTTGCGTTTGCCGCAGTACCGCACATACCGAAGCCTCGTTGCGTTCAAACACGAGGCCTGCGCCGTAAGCCGCCAAATGATCCCACGCCAAGCCTTTAGCGACTAGAACAGGCCGACCGGCGGCCATTGCCTCGGCAACCACATTGCCAAAATTTTCGCGCATGCCGCCAATTTCCTCCAAACCGGAAGGTAGCACCAGGAAATGACTGTCGGCCAGCAATTGCTTCACGGCAGAAACCGGCAAATAACCTTGATAGCTTATAGCGCCTTGCCCTTGCGCCAGCAATGCCTGAAACTCTTCAAAATAGGCGCCATCGACACTACGACCGGCTACCACCAGGCGATCCGTTGGTCGGCGCGTCTTTAACCAGGCTCGGATAAAGGCATTGATGCCTTTTTCTTGTTGCACGTGACCAAGAAAACATATTTGGATGCCCTCGCTTTGTGGACAGTCGGCTACCTGAAACTCCCGGCTATCGATACCATTGGGTACCAGCAAAATCCTGGCGTCGTTAGCCAACACCTCCGCCACGCCTTGTGCTTCCGTATTACTGGTGCAGTGCACCGCAATGGCTCTGCGTAATGTCGGAAAGGTCAGCCATTTGTAAAACAACCATTTGTGCGGTTTTCGCTGACGAATCAACGCTACGTGTTCAGGCATCAAACCGCCGTGTACCGCCACCATAAATGGTCGGCGCAGCAAGACGCAAAAAACCGCCGCTAAGGTCGAAGGCCAAGTCGCAATCCCATGGATATACAGTCTAGGCGCTTGCCTGCAAAGCTTGAATATCTCCGGAATAGCGCCCAGCCCAAAGCCCCAGCGCCTAAAGCCGTAACACCGGTAAAGTTTGACGCCTACCTGCTGGCCAAGCTTGACATCTTCGCTACGTAAGCGACCGTCTAAAGACTCGTCGGCGGCAACCAGCAGCATTTTATGGCCGCGCTCCGCCCAGGCCTTGGTCAATACGCCACAGGTTACCGATACGCCGCCGTAGCCTTTTGCCGGCGGCACATGGGTCGTGACAATACCTACATCCATTGCATTTCTCCTTAAACAGTCTTTTAAATACATTTTTCTGATTTGCCGTACGCCAAAAATCCGCGCCAAATACCGACCAGATTACAGAACGAATAAGCGAGCTTCTGGGGATTGAGCATGATCAGTGCTAGCGCCATTTTTAACACTGGCGCGACAAACATCTTGCGCACGATGTAATACAAAATGAATATGTCGTGCTGATTGGTAAATTTGCGGATATAGGCCCCAATGCCGGTCGAATACAGCAACATGCGCGAGGTACCGAGCTGGTATTGATCCTTATTGGCGTGAAAAATCTTGATCTCGGGCGTGTAGAACGCAGTGCCGCCGGCGCGTAACAAGCGATAAAGCATTTCAAAGCCCTCGGCGCCCGAATATTTGGAACCGATGCCAAAATCGTGATCCAAATGAAACTGCCGCCTGTCGACCCGTTGCAGATCGAAAAACTGGGTAAACTCCACTCCCATCATCCGATAGCGGTTGAAATAGCAGGCTTTGTTACTGTTCACGCCAATACTGAACCGGGTGGCGGAAAAGTCGTAGGAACCCGCCACCAAAATAGCGAGGTGATTGCGATTACTGAATTCCGCTACCACTTTTTCCAGCACATCTTTGTCGTAGGCGCAGTCGTCATCGGGGAAGGCCACGATTCGGCCTCGCGCGAAACCAATCCCATAGTCCCTTGCCCGGGCATTGCCGGTGAAGGCCACCTTGACATGCTGGATGTCCATCAGCGCTTGGTATGACCCCAGAATGTTGTCGATCTTGCCGTCGCGATTTTGATCAATGACGATCAACTCGAAGTTTTTATAGGTTTGCAACAGCAGCGAGTTCATAAAATCCAAGAGTTCACTGTCCCTGCCCAAGGTCGCTAACACCAAAGAAATTTTCATACGTCACTCCTCGCCCAGTTCAGCGCTTTCGCTTGTAGATAGATCGTGGCCTCGTACCAGGTAAACATCAGCGCAAACTCCAGACCTGCTGCACCGTCCAAGAAACCGCCGCGCAGCAAATAGTGATAAGCAAATCGCGCCAGCACGCGCAGCCAAGAACGTCCCAACAAGACGCTTAAGCGACCGCGTGTAGTCATCACCGCGCCGGCAGTCGGTTGTAATTGCACTTCTTGGGCAGCCTTACCGACATGCTTATGCATCCATTCGAGAACCTCGCCGTGATAAAAATAATGTGCGTAGGGAATGTCGGAATAGCCGATGCGGCAGGTATCCAACACCGCCTCACCATGCCCGGTGTGGTTACGCACAAAACTAGTGGTGTCGCGACGCACCAATCTCGGGTGATAAATCGGATAGCCCGGCGCATAGTTCAAACGCTTGCCGCGCAGATAGAGGACCGAAGGCACCATCAATACATCAATGCCGTGCGTTTCGGATAACTTGGCTTCAAACCAGTCGTAAAAGCGTTGCGGATAGATTTCGTCGGCATCGATGAACAAAATCCACGGTGTGTCTATGCCGCATTGCCTAATCGCGAAGTTGCGTTGCTCCGCAAAGCCAGGCCAGGGATTGCGATGAATTGCGCAATCTCGCTCTTGGGCAATGGCCAGGGTGCTATCGGTACTGCCGGAATCGACAATCACGATAGGGTAACGCTCGGGGATACCGGCCAAACAGCGCGGCAGGTTAGCTTCTTCGTTTTGGGTGAGAATAACGACGGTCAGCATGGCTCAATGTTTAACCGCATAAACGTTGACGTAAATGCCCAAACCCAAGCTATCCATTAGCGCTGCGAACGGGATCTGCGCGTACTTGACCAATGTGTCGGCGAGCGTTGCCCATCCACCGGACAGCCGCAAACGCTTGGATATCGCGTTGTAAGGAATCCGGGTTACTTGCTCGGTTTTAACCACCTGCAAACCATTGCGTTCCAGCAAACTTTTCAGCCCTTGCTCGGTAAAATAATTGACGTGCTCCGGCACCCACAGGCAAGCGTTCTCTTTGGTACCCAGTAATTTCACCAAAAACGACGCGTAATTAGGCACCGCACACGCCAGTACGCCGCCGCTCTGCAGTAAGTCGGCGACTTTGGCTATCGCCTGATCCGGCTCCAATAAATGTTCCAACACTTGCGACATCACTACGACGCCAAAGGCTTGCGCGGGCTGATACTGCTCGAACATGATGGGCAAGGGCTCGTCTCCGTTTAAATCCTTAAATACCAGATTTTCGTATTGGCCCGGATTGATGCTGACGGTGCTATAGCCCAATAAGCGCAAGGCTCGGGTATAAAATCCAAAGCCCGAACCGACATCTAAAGCCCGGTGATTGGCGGATTGGTTCAATTGATCGGCATGCAGCGCCAGGCGCTTGGCATCTACGGTGCAGTTAGGAAATGCCGCTTCCCGATCCAACACTTCGTCCAGCTTGATCGCCTGTGTCAGCGCTTGGCCGGAATATTGGTAAATGGCTTGCAACCATTGTCGGTGCGGCGGCTGATTCAAAAATCCGGTGCCGCAGCACGCGCAGCGATAAATTTGAAATGGCTTGCGGCTGGTATTATCGGTGTATAGATAATCTTTTTGCCGCCAAAATCTGATTTTTTCCGCGCCGCAAGCCACGCATTCGCGTAGCAAATCGCCGTAAGTTTCTGTTGTCATTGTCGCGTATGTCATCGTCTCCACCGTTGTCACTCTAAAACTTCAGCCGCGCGCGGCTCTGGAGTTGGTTTTTGAATATTTCCAGGGAAAAGGCTATGGTCCACTTTCCAGGGTTTTGCCAATATCGCTAGAACTAAGGCTTCGATACCGAAATAAGCCGGGTTGGCCCAGGCCGCGCCTGGCAAGCCATACTGGCTGATCAGTAAAGGAATCGTGATCGCCGCCGTCACCGCGCCGCATAAACGCCCTTTCAATAAGGTTTTGGTGCGTTTGCGCGCCAGCAGCGGTTGCGCCAGTGCCGTACCCAAGGCTTGTAGGCTGCAACCCAGGGCTATGGCCGGCATCAAATCGACTGCAGCGTGATAGGATTTGGCTAACACTAAGCAAGCCACCCAATCCTTGCCCAGTATTAACAGCACTAACCCCAATGCGCCCAGAACGGCGACGCTGCTTATCCAGAGCCATAAAATGGAAAAGGCTTTTTGCAATGTCTGTGCGGAAAATGCCTGAAAATACGCGGGTTGAAAGGTGCGCAGCAACACCATCGCACTGCGGTTGAAGGCCTCGTTGACGATCAGATAAGTGGCGGCATATAAACCCACGTCTGCCGCGGTTAACAGATAGCCGATCACGTATCGGTCGCCCAATCCGTTGATCCAGAAAATCAACTCCATTGGAATCAAGGGCAAGGCATAAATCCAGACCTCGCGGCGGAAAGACCGGTTAGCGGTCGCTGGCGTCCGTACGGCGTTGCGGCGTTTCAGCATGATCCAAACCAGATTGGACAGCAAACTGGCGAGGATATACCCCAATAGCACCCATTCCGGATTGCCGCCCAACCACCAGACCAGCGCAATCGCCAATGCCGGTCTCAACACACTGTCGCTGGTTTGCCAAAGACTCGCTAAGCGGTGTTTGCGTTCGCCTATCGCCAGCTGTATGCCTAACTCGCGCTGTACCGTGATCGCCAACAACCCTGCGGCCAATCCAAACAGCAGGCTGCTGCTGTCGGCAAAATGGCCGAAGGCAAATCCCCCCAAAACCAGCAAAGCGATTGCCATAGCAATGGCTTGCGACGTCAAGCGAGCGACTGCTGCGTGCAAGCCGCTAAGCTCCTCTGCGGTTTGGCATTCCGGTGCGATACGCATTCCGGCGCAGATGAAGGGATAAGAAAACACTGCCACGCCCAGCGCCACAAAACCGTTCAACAACGCCACTTGGCCGTAAATAGCCGGGCTTACCAGTTCCGTGAGTAAGCGGGTACCCAACAATAAGGCCAGGGCCGAGCTTGCCTGGCCAAACAAAGCCCAAAGCGCATCGCCGTATAATTTGGATTGTTTCAAACGCTTAAACATATAAAGATCGGTTTATCGCCAGCGTTGGAAGTAGTCGATTTGCGCTGCGCATGGCGCTGGCAAAATACCTCGCCCCAGCTGATGCTTTGTGCCAGCGCAACCCAGCACCATGCCCCACAACAACATCAATAAGGCATTCTGCGGAAAATATTCCCACATGTTGAAAGTCAGCCCGGCGGCGAAGATAAAGGTGGTCACCAGCGCTTTATTTGGGTGGACAGACATCCGTGTCGTGGTCCATAAAAACAATAGATATGCCAATAATCCAATCACGCCGTAGCCGTTCAATAAAAATAAATACAAGCTGTCTGAATCAAACTGTCCAGGAAAATACTCGGCACCGAACAGTAGATTGACGGTGTTGGAACTCAAACCCAACCCCCAACCGAACAACACGTCGATTGGATCGTGTACATGATTGGCGAACACTCTCAGCCACAAGTCGATACGACCGTCTTGAGTGGGGTCGGCATCGTCACGACCGCTTAACATAGGGCTAGATGCCAAAATCAGCGCCCCCACCGCTAAAATAGGCGCCGGCATTAGCAAAGCCCAACGGTCACGTGGTCGCAATGCGGCGTAAACCTGAAAAAACACCACCAGCAAGGAGCTAATAAACGCCGTACGCGAACCGCTCAACAAAGCCAAAAACACGCTTAATGCCAACCAGCGGCGCATGCCCGGTACCAAGGCAAACACCAGCGCACAAGTCGCCATCGTTGCTCCGAATAAGTTAGGACTGACGAACGTACCGAATGGCCGACCGCCCCCCAACAGCGATACGCCGAACAAAGGAGGTGCCCACAAGGCCTGAGCGATCGCCAAACCGGTTTGTAACACCACGTAATAGCGCAAATAAGCGGTAAACTTGTAAAGCACCGGCTCGCCAGCTTGCAAACGGCTGGTCACAAAACCGATCAAGGCCACCGGTAGATATTCAAACACCCGTAAGCCGGTCATCGGCACGACCAACGGCAAATCCAGGTATAAGGCATAGGCCACTTCAAACAACACGTACGTGCAAATAAGAGCCAGAAACCCTAACACCGAGCTGGTAAATATGCCGTTGCGCAGACGCGGCTCCAACCCGGCATAAACCATTAGCACTGCCAGCAAAGCCTCGCGCAGAATTCGCAAGCCCATGTCCTGTTCGCCGTAGACTTCCTTAATGCCCAACCAAGCCGATTCGACTTGCGGCAGTGAGGCCACCGTGGAAGCACCGACGAGAGTAATCAGCAGCACCGGCAGATCTTTTTCAAGACGGATGTTCATGGGGGAAGCCTTACACGCGCTCGTCGGTTTCCGCTGGAACAGGCAGCAAATCTCTGTCCAACTGCTTACCTAGCCAATTGCCGACCGCTTGATATTTGTCGCTCCAACTCGATATCTCTTTCGATTCTTGATCGGCGCGATGGTAGGCATACCCGTAATACGGATAGTAGGACGAGCCTTCTTTCATATCGTTGATAATGAAGCCATTGGGTTTGATGCCGACTTGTTGGAAACGACGGGCGCTAACATCCAGTTCTTGAGCGGTGTAACGACCTTCTTTCACGACCAGGAAAGTGGCGTCGGCGTGTTTGCCCAGAATCGCCGCATCGGTCGCGCCCAAAATCGGCGGCGAGTCGATCACGATATGGTTATAAAAGCTTTTCAACTGCTCCAGCGTTTCCGACAACTCGCCCAGTACCAATAACTCGGCCGGGTTTAGCACCATATTACCGCGCGGAATCAAATCGATACCGACATCCGGCAAGCTGACGATCACTTCGCCCAGCGTGGCCCGACCGGCCAGCAAATCGGACAGTCCCGGTTGTTTGCCTATCGAAAAAGTGTCGTGCAAGCGGCCGTTACGCATGTCGGCATCGATCACCAACACCCGTTTCTTGATGCTGGCCAACAAGGCCGCCAAGTTGGCGCTGACAAAGGACTTGCCCATGCCCGGCGCCGGACTGCTGACCATGATCACCTTGCTTTCATGCTGCGCCAAAGTGGCTTCCAGCGTGGTGCGCAGGCCGCGCAGCGACTCGACGGAAATATCCAGCGGATCTTGACTGACTAATATGCCGTTGTCTTTATCCTTGCCCAGCAAGCGGCCCAATTTATGCTGCTTTTTGCTGTGCGGAATCGCGGCGAACAACGGCAAGCCAACTTGATATTCCAGTAAGGCCGGATAGTTATCGTGGCGTTGCAGAGAATGTCTCAGAAAAATTAGCGCCGAACCCAAACTCAGACCTAACAGAGCGGCAATCGCCAACAACAGACTGGGTTTGGGCCAGTAAGGTTTTTCCGGGGTGACTGCGAAGTCGACGATACGCGAATTACCCAAGGAACCGGCGGCGGCGATGCGTTGCTCCTGGGCGCTATTCAGCAAGGAGGTATACAGCTCGGTATTGACCTGCACGTCGCGCGACAGACTCACCATATTTTGCTGAGTGCGCGGTAAGTCCTTGATGCGCTTTTCCAAAGCCGCCAGCTTGTTGTTCACCCGTCTAATTTGAGCATTGGTGGAAATCATGTCCGGATGCTCGGCTTCCAAACGCTGGCTTTGTTCGTCGTATTTTTGTTTGAGTTGAATACTGAGGGTTTCCATATCCGATGCCTGTTTCAACAAGATCTCGGCTTCGGCGGAAATGTCCACCGCACCGTGTTTCTGCCGATAAGCACTCAAACCTTGCTCCGCTTTTTCCAGGCGTTCCTTGACGATAGGCAGTTGGCTTTCCAGGAAACCCAGTTTTTGCGAGGCTTCAGCCGATTCCCAATTCACGGTGGCGTTTACGTAAATCGCAGCAATATCGTTAACCGATTTCGCCAATTGCTCCGGGTCGCGGCCTTTCAATTCCACACTCAGAATATCGGTGTCTTTGGATACTTCTTTTACCGCAAACGCTTTTTGCAAGGTTTCGATGGCGGACAGCGCGGTACGACGGGTTAATTCAAAATGCGTACCCGGATGCGCTTGCAGGGCGCCCACTTTAAGGGTCACCGGGGTTTGTTCGCCGATCTCGGCGCTCAACACCTCGCCCACCTGACCCGTCAATAACTCCTCGCCGCGTGGGTCGAGGAGCTGGAAACGACCGGCTTCCAGCGCGATCAAGGTGAATTCTTTTTCCAGATAGCGATCAGGCACACTGAACGCGGCGATTTTTAGTTTTTCGCCGCCCCAAGCCCAGCGGCTGAAGCCCCACCAGGCTGAAGCTATGCCTTCATGAGCATCGTGCCGCCGCGCCAAGGTTTCGCCGATTAACGGGAAAAAGTAAGGCTCGGATTCTATGGTCAAATTTAAATTATCCACGACTTTGCCTAACACCGAACGCGAGCGCAAAATCTCTACTTCACGCTGCGCGCGCGGGCTTTCGGCTTCCGCTGGCGCTTGATTGTTTTCGCTGCGCAGCGTCGCGGAAAGAAGCGCCTTGTTTTTATCGATCCGCAACAAGGCATCGGCCTTGTAGGTGCGTGGGGCCAACACCAAATACACCGTGGTAATCAATAGCACCGAGCACAAGGCGATAAAAATGGTTTTTCTACCCTCGATCAGTAAATCGAAATAGTCGCGGATACTGACGCTAGGCTCTGCCATCTGCGACTGATTCAGCGGCTGCAACAGCGGAGTGGCTTCGTTCTGTGAGTAAATCATTGCTTACATCCCCATCATCGCGGCTTGCGACATGATTGCGGTAAACGAGCCAGGTAAAATCTGGTTCAGCACCCGCGACCACTGCGTGACACCGGCGGTGCCGATGAACAGCGTGTCGTGAGCTTGCAGCGGAAATTGGTCGGCCAGAATCATCGCGTCGGGCGATTCGGCATCCAGTTGGAAAATTTCCGGATGCATATCGCCGGCGCGGATGACGTAAATGTCGCCAGGCCGCGAGGTATTGAAATCAACGCCAGACGCTTCAGCCAAGGCTTGGGATAGACTCATGCGGCCTTTGTTGATCTGGATGGCTTGCTGACGACCGGCCTCGCCCATCACAAAGACCTTGCTGTCTTTTTGATCGCCGATATTCAACACATCGCCAGCTTTCAATAACAAGTTCTGGGTGGTCAGACCTTTCTCGTACAAGGCTTGCACATCCAGTTTGTAGAGTTTGCCGTCGCGGGCCAAGGCCACATTGGCAAAGTCGGAATCTTTGGTCGAACCGCCGGCGCGGGTGATGGCTTCCGCCACAGTTAGCGGCGTTTCGTTTATGGTTTGCACGCCAGGACGCATGACCTCACCGACTACCGCTACCCGATGCGCTTGGAAAGACAACACGCGGATATCCAGCTTGACCTTTTTGAAGTATTTGGACAATTCGCGAGTCAACTCGGCGCGCACTTCGCTGACGGTTTTATCCGCTACATGGATGTTGCCGACGTAGGGGGTAATATAAGTCACCATTCTCATCGACCACTTTGCCGGCCAATTCCGGCATAATTTTTTCGCCGCCCGGATCGTTCAGTTCCGGATGTTCCCAGACCGTAATCTGCAACCTATCCTGCGGGCCGATGCGGTAGCTGGTTTTGTTGGGGTCGGCTGGCGGCAAGTTGTTGAGCGTTTGCCGGCGGGCAGTTTCCCGCTCGATGATCAGGTCTGCAGTTATGGGCACGATGCGGACTTTCTCTTTGACCAACTGCCCATCTTTTTTAGCTGGCAGCTCGATTTCGGTCATGCCGTTATCGTTATTCATATCCATGCCCGGTGCTAGGAAACAAGCGGGTAGCAGTAAAACCAGTAAGAGCGGAATCAATCTAAACATGGTCAAAAATTCCTTAGTAAGCGTTTTTATTGATAAAACCGGTCAGCACGGTGCGGAAGGCGATCTCCAAATCAAACCACAGCGACCAATGCTGGATGTAATACAAATCGTGTTCGATGCGGCGGTTCAAATCGGTGTCGCCGCGCCAACCGTTGACTTGCGCCCAGCCGGTGATGCCGGCTTTCACCATGTGTTTTTTCATATAGTTGGGGACTTGATCCTTAAACACTTCGACAAAGTCAGGACGCTCAGGACGTGGACCGACCAGCGACATGTCGCCGCGCAATACGTTGATCAATTGCGGCAGTTCGTCCAGGCTGGTTTTGCGCAGGAAGGCGCCGAACGGGGTGGCGCGATTCTCGCCAGGCTTGGCCCAGACCGCGCCGGTTTTGGCTTCGGCATCAACAGGCATGGAGCGGAACTTCAGCATCGTGAATGACCGGTTATTCCAACCCACTCGCTCCTGCCGGTAAAACACCGGGCCGCGCGAACTTAACTTCACACCCAGCGCCAGGAACAGCATTAATGGACTGATCAGCAGTAATAAAATCAAAGCTAGCAAGCGGTCTTCCACTTCTTTGATGTAGCGATTAATGCCATGCAGCGGTGACACGGAGAAATCCAGAGTCGGGATGCCGGCGACAGTATTCAGACTGAGGAATTTGCTTTGTTTGAAGGCAAAACAGTCGATGACTAGGCGAATACTGACCGGTAGGTGGCGGAGTTGATATTGTGCGCGCTCGGTCAACGATTCGCCTTGATAGGCCACCCACACTTCATCGATCGTTTGAGCGGCAATGATAAGCGGCAAATCCTCCAGCTTACCCAAGCGCGGCAACCCGAAATCGCTGATCGAATGTCGGTCGCCGCAGCGATCATCCACATAGCCGACCACTTGCAAACCGGCCCAAGACGACTGATTCAATTGCCGGGCGACCGCCACTGCCATTTGATTTAAGCCGACCATGACGATACGGCCTTGCGACCAACCGCGAGTCCTCAAGAATCGCAGAAACTGCGACAAAACCCCCCGAGCCACCAGTACGAAGACCAAGCCCAGCAAGCCCCAGGAAGCAATCCAGCGATAACTGGAGCCGAACCAGAAATGCAGTCTTATTAAGGTGACGATGGATACCACCGCTATCAGGGCCAAAATCCAGCCTCTGACGATGCGGGCAATCTCACCGCGCATGGCATCGTTGCGCCAAGGGCGATATACCTGGCCGATTTCAAAGAAGATGATGGCGCCTAGTAGGCCCAGGGCAATGACGATCCGGTAATCCTGATCGACGAGGTATTCGCGCAACCAGAAATAGTGGCTCAGCCAAGCGGCAGCCAACAACATGGCGACATCAAGGATGCGGAGCAACAGAATCACCGTATGACCGTACTGTTTAAAAAGCCCGTTGAAAATATTTCCGAAACCGAGTGGCATGTAATTAACCCCTATATCGTCTTTCCCATTGACAAGGGTCACCGTCCCTGGAAACCCAACCTGATGCAAACGGTTTATTCATCCCGGTTTGCTTGGTATTTAGATTACAGAGACAAGATGAGAAAAAGCCTGAGGGTTCAATTAAGATCGAATTAGGAAAGGCTTAACTTTGGATGAAGGGTTTTTACAGCGGATGTTTCAGGGGCCTCAATACCCGGGAAAGGTGGCGAGCAGGACAGTGCCAAAAATTAGTCAAACAAAAACTGACAAGTATTATTCGTTGCTATCAATTATTGTCGAGATGGCGAGCGAGGACTAAAGTAGACTACATTTATGGCAAAAATGAGACCAGATCATGCAGACATCTCCGAAGCATATTATTTTTTTCGCCGAAGCAGTAACGCTAGCACATCTTGCACGTTGCATTAGCCTAGCCAACGCGCTGGTTAAGCTCAATTATCGGGTGACTTTGGCGGCTGATAGTCGATTTAACTCGCTAGTGGGGGATCTGCAATTTCCACAAATCGCTCTTCATTCAGTTTCTTCAGCATATTTTTCAGCGAAACTAGCCCAAGGTTTGCCACTGTACAGTGCAAAGATTCTCTGTGATTACGTAGAGGCAGACATGAAGATACTTGAACAATTTAAGCCAGACTTTATCATCGGCGACTTCCGTCTCTCACTTGCAATCAGTAGCCGGCTAGTAAATATTCCGTACGCCACCATTACCAACGCTTATTGGAGCCCTTACGCGGACATCGGGTATCCGATTCCAGAGCTGCCACTTACAAAACTATGTGGCGTTGCTCTTGCGCAAAAGCTGTTTAACCTGGTTAGGCCACTGATTTTTAAAATCCATTCACTGGCTTTTAATTCAGCATGTAAAAAATTTGGCCTAAGCGCTTTAAAGAGCGACATGCGAGAAGTATATACGCATGCCGACTACACACTGTACGCAGATCCCCAAGACATGGTACCTATGAAGCCTCTACCCGGTAACCATATTTTTATTGGCCCAGTGCTTTGGTCCGCTAGTGCGCCATTGCCCGATTGGTGGGAAACCTTACCCGCTAATAAACCGATCATTTTTGTTACTCTGGGTAGCTCGGGTGAAAGCAGGCTTTTACCGATGATTTTGGAAACACTCAGCCAACTACCTCTGACCGTTATAGCGGTGACGGCGAAAAAAACCTTATTAGCTAAAACCTATGCGAATGTATTTGTCGCGGAGTTTTTACCTGCTGATTTGGCGGTCAAAAAAGCTGATATGGTGATCTGTAACGGTGGGAGCCCAATGGTTTATCAGTGTCTTGCCGAAGATAAAGCAGTTCTTTGCATACCTAGTAACTTAGACCAATATCTTATGACGTCAGTGCTCGAAAACGCCGGTAGAGGAAAAATGATTAGGGCAGGTAAGGCCAATCCGCGAAACATTCGAGAGGCTGTAAATCAAATGCTAGCTAATAAAGCTGAGGTGGGAGATACGGGCGCGCGTTATTCCTTGGCTATTGATAAAATTACTAAATTAATCAACGCCGTATAGCCGATTAATGTGTCTTGCCAATATTCCGGCAAGACATTTTTGTCATGGATTTTGATTTAGGGTTAGCTCTTTGACTGATAATCGCAATGACCGAGATTTTGCTACTTGCCCCTGACCAATTCGCCCCATGAATACCGTTTTTTTGGCGTTTTCGGTGCCCAGTAAGTTGGCGAGGGATTTTTCCAGTTGATTGGCGAGAACCAGCAGTTTAGGGACTTCGGTAAATTTCAGATTTTTTCTAACATACGTTGAGAAAATGAGCGGTGTCATTTCAGGCTGCAACTGTAAGCCCAACTTTGCGGCGGCCAACCAAAACCGCTGCATTGCTCTTCCCGCTTGAAGATAGTCTTCAACGCTTGTAGCTTCATGTTCGGCAACGAGCGCAAAATGTGCGGCGCAAAAAAAACCGGGCAATAGGTCAAGTTCGATTCTTGGTAGCAAAGTCCCGAAAAAATACCGGTTAAGAATATCTACCCTAGCCCAGCTTTTCATCGCCCACTTCATGAGTCTGGTAGCAATCGGGTCTAAACCAACCGCTTGATCCGGAATTTTATCGTCACTAAAGCGGGAGTTCCATTCGATGACTGTGCTATGTGTAGGAAAAGCTTCCGGCAAGGTCAATCGCAATTTCGCATTCCTGGCCATCAGCCAAGCTGTCTGACAACGGTTAGCAAAACTTTCCATCCAAATTACTGAATAAAAACGACCAATGGATTCTTGCAAAGCTTGTTTTTGAGTCGAGTCCAACGGCTTAGCCAGCATCATTCGCCGCTGAACGCTACGGAGCGCTAGGCAAGCAAACAGGGGATCCTGCTTTACTTCGGGGGTATGTGTCAGAAATACATCAATGGTTGGTTTGGATTCGGGCGTATCGGATCTTAGCTTGAATTCTGATCGATGAAGGAATTCGCTAGCAGCAATCGCAATACTTTCTAACAAAGCACCGAGGGCCAGTTGGCTTGCGTGTCCATTTAAGTCATAAACACAATGATCTCGGGTGTCGAAACCGTGCACAACAAAGTGATGGTCATTAATAATTTCGAAACGCCATGTTTGCATGTTGTCGCCACTCGGGGCCCAACGGGCATGTTCGATAATTTTTTCGATCAGATTTTGCGTTTCCATATACGGACTCTATTTGCTTTGTTGAGACATAAATTGTCTTCTGGCTAGGTTTATAGCAAGGCGCTGTAGCGGATTGCTGTTTCCGCCAGGACGCCAGGTCTTTACCAACTTATTGCTGTAAGCATCAAAATGCAGTCCCCAAGGCGCTGATAAAACCTTGCCACGTTTTAACAGAATTTTTAACACTTGCGTAGTTGCCAAGCCTGCACAGAGTTCACAAGCCATGGGTGTTGATGGACCTTTGTGATTGAATAAATCTACAGCACCTGGATAAACCAAATAACCTCGTTGTAACATCGACGGCGCCAAACCTAGCAAAAAGTTTAGAATTTTGTCCATTTCACTTTTGCCTTCAAGCTGGAAATAGTCCTCAAAAGACATACGGCCTGGTAAGAAATTTAGCAAGGCAGCCCCCATGCCAAGCGGCGCGGCGGTTATTGCGGGAATGTTATTTTTGGCACAATAGTCGAACACCATTTGGCGCGCATCGAACGCAAAAAAGTCGAGCGCATCAACATATACATCGACTTCTGAAAAAAAATCGTCAAGATTTTGCTTGGTTACCCCGGTAGAAAATTTTTTAATCTCTAGCTCAGGGTTTATATCTTTGGCCATAGCGGCCAGTACCTCAGTCTTCTCATTATCCAAATGTGAAACCGTGGCGCCGGCTTGGCGGTTAAAATTTGCCAATTCGAACTTATCGAAGTCCGCGATATGAAATGCTCCAATTCCCAAGCGAGTAAGAGTTAATAGGTGACTGCCACCGACGCCACCTAAACCTGCTATGGCAATTTTTCGACTGCGCAGCAAGTTTTGTTCATCCGCTGTAACCCAGCCTATGTTTCTCGAAAAAGCTTTTTGGTATTCAAACAATGTATTCATTTTCTCTCTCATTCTTGGCGCTGACAGGATGTTTACTTTCCAGAAACCAAAAATGCAAATCGCACCAAGGCACTAATAAGAAGGTCGCAAGCTGTTTTAAAAAATACAGAGAATTCCGCCTAGCTATTATCAAGCTGATCTTGGAAGCGGCATATTTAAGTTCAAAAACTTCAGGGGACACGCAGCCTGGTTTGAAATGAACCCGAGAGTGATTGTAATACACTTCGATAGGTCTCGTTTAGCCTCAACGAGGGGCAAATTGGCATCGTGTTGTTAACTAGCCTGCAAATGCGCACAGTCGGCCTGATGAATAGCTAGCGAGTAGTACTAACTTGTCTGGTCCGCGTATAGTAGGTGAGGTGGCTTCGGCTAACCCTGGCAGTATTTTCTTTATTTTTTAGGAATTAATTGTTAGTTTGATGCGTCTTTTATTGTGGTGCCTTGAATTTTTGAGTGGAGAGACCGATGCAGAAAACCGAAAAAACCCCTTTGTGGGTGTTCTTAGCTTTATCCAGTATAGAAACCCGTAAGGGCGCTCTATTGTTGATTTGGAGCAGTATTATTTTTACCCTTTATTGTGTGCCTTGGGTGCAGTTTTTCGAAGGCAACGCATTGGTTGGCAAGTTGTTTTTGATTGATGATTGGGAATGGTTTGCCATGATGCTGCCCATGAGTTTTTGGTATTGGTTAAGCATGCGGTGGGTTGATAAGAACGGCGGTTGGCGGCTAGCGAACGCGTAGTGACGAAGTATTGCTGTGTGGCTATGCCTTAGTTGGTTTAAGGGGCTAACCCCTATGGGTTTTAGCAAACTTTAGAAATGGTTCTGGTCCTGGCGTGCTTAATATCTGCTCGGTTTACTCCAATATGGGCGCCAATGTAATGCGCATAGCCTGTCCTTAACTTACTGTGTCCCCCATGCTGTCACATATTTTGCCCAAAGCAGAAATCTCTATCAGGGAAAATTTGCGTTGGTTGTACATTCTAAGGAATTTGATGCTGTTTGCCGTCACAGTGGCGGTGTTTATCGCGGTTAACGGCTTAGGTATCAATTTGCCGCAAAACCAGTTATGGCTGGCTATTTTTGCGATTTCGGTACTCAATCTGTATACCTGGCTGCGACTGAGGACACCTGAAGAGGTTACCGAACACGAGATTTTTTCGCAAATATGCATGGATGTGTTGGCCCTGGCTTATTTGCTTTACCTGACTGGCGGTGCCTCAAACCCCATCATTTGGGTGTTTCTGTTGCCTCTGATTGTTACCGCCATCATGCTGCCGCAGGCTTACGCTTGGAATATGGTAATCATTACCTCCTGCGTCTACACCGTACTGATTGCCTACAACGTGCCTTTGCCGGCGGTTGAGCCGCATATGGCTCATCCGGCGATGGCTGAGTTGACGCCGGAAATGAGTCTGCAAATGCATTTGATGAACGACAGGCGGTATTTCAATCTACATGTATTTGGTATGTGGTTTGGTTTTGTGTTTAGCGCCGGTTTGGTAGCGTTTTTCGTGGTCGAGCTTTCCAAAACCTTAAAAGAACGGGAGCGGAATCTGGCTGACGCGCGTGAGAGCGCGTTACGCGATGAGCGAGTGGTGTCGCTAGGTACCTTGGCGGCTAGTGCCGCGCACGATATGGGAACGCCGCTAGGAACGATAGCGATTTTGACTCATGAAATGGCGGAAGAGTTATCAGAGTATCGTTACCCTGATTTACATCAAAAGTTGGTGATTGTGCAGCAGCAAATTGATCGCTGTAAGCAGGCCTTGTCGGTCATGTCGGCTTCAGCGGGCGAGATGCGGGCGGAATCCGGCAAAGTGATGCTGGTGAGTGAATATATCGATGAAGTGCTAGGGCAGTGGCGGACGCATAAAGCGGCTACGCGGCTCAAATTATTTATATCGCCGGATGTGGACATGCAAGCTCGCGTGATTGCTGAACGTACCGTTACCCATTCCATTATCAACATCTTGAATAACGCCGCCGAGGCGTCGCCGGTTGATGCGGGTATCGAGTTTCATGTCGAATGGAACGCGGAAACATTAAACTTGAAAATAAGGGACTTTGGACCGGGCTTACCCGCAGAATTTATCGAGTTTGCCGGGCATCAACCGGTCAAAAGCAATAAGCAGGGAATGGGAGTCGGTTTGTTCTTGACCTATACCACGATCAAACGGCTTGGCGGTAAAATACAATTCAGTAATTTAGAGTCGGGCGGAGCCTGCGTTGAGATCAGTTTGCCGTTATTAGCTAAGGAGAGTACGCATGAACGAGTTACCTACGGATAAGCCCAATTTGTTACTAGTCGATGATGATGTCACCTTTTGTTCGGTGTTGAAGCCGGCGCTGGAAAAGCGCAATTTTCAAGTGACGGTCGCCAACGATGTCGATACGGCAATGAGATTGGCGGAACAAACAGAGCCCGAATATGCGGTAATCGATTTGCGGATTGGTTTCGATTCTGGTCTGGAAATGGTCAAGAAATTGATTTCCTTGGATGACAATACCCAGATCGTTATGTTGACCGGTTTCGCCAGCATAGCCACCGCCGTCGAGGCAATCAAATTGGGCGCGATTCATTATCTGACCAAGCCGGCTAACGCAGATGAGATTGTCAGCGCTTTATACAAAAACGAAGGAGATGCGTCGGTAGCGATCAGTGATAATCCGCTTTCGGTGAAACGTCTGGAGTGGGAACATTTACAAAAAGTGCTTATGCAGCACGATGGCAATATCTCCGCAGCCGCCAGAGCATTAAACATGCATAGAAGAACCCTGCAAAGAAAATTAGAAAAAAGACCGGTAAAGGAATGAAGTGACCAGGGTAGCTTGCAACAATAGAGCATTATTTCCGGATTTATTACAATTAGTCGTTGCAAAGGAGATTTTTTTAAGTATAATGGGCGGCTAATTCGGGGTCGTTAGCTCAGCCGGTAGAGCACCGCACTTTTAATGCGATGGTCGTGCGTTCGAATCGCACACGACCCACCACTGAATAGCTTTACAAATTAACCAGTTAGCTTTAGCGGGCAACTGGTTTTTTTGTGCCCCTAATATTTCCAAATTACCCAGTGGGTAAATCATGTTGGTAAACGCAACATGGTCATCCCTTCTACTTTGGTCAATTTCTCAACCGCAGTAAGAAGCTCTCCAATCTCCGCTGGTGAATAATGCACAGTGATGTCGCCATCAATGTGATGCATGAGCGCCTTTCGGGTCTCATGCGGTACGCCGGCCAAACGCAAACGCCTTGCAAAGGTATGCCGAAGGTTGTGTGGGCCAGATAAGACGCTATCGCCAATCGGCAACCCAGCTCTTCTCCACGCATTTTTCCAGGCGGTATTATGCATCCTACTCACCGGCTTTCCACGGAAACCAAACACATGAGTATCCGATTTACCGCGACGACTATCGACCACATTTTTTGCCACACTGTTCAATACCAGCAAACATGTCGTCTGATTCTTGGTGAACTTACCAGGAACCAGAAAAATCGAAGTGTTCAATTCTGGCACATTGATCTCCCATTCCCATCGCAATTCCGCCACGATATGTTCACGGGCTCCAGTATGTAGGGCGAACAGCGCCATTTCAGCTAAGTGGGTGGGTAATTCCCTAAAGAAGCGCTTTTGATCGTCGAAGGAAATTGGGTAAGGATTAGCTGCATCCTTCCAGTCTGGCATCATTAACAACGGCGCACCGGGCAACCAAGGCTGATTATCCAGATCACGCCATACACGTGAAGCCAATGTCAGGATTCTTCGAACAACTGACAACTCCCTGATGACCGTGGCACTTTTTGCACCCTGTTCCTGACGATGATCGACATAAGGCTGTATGCTGCCTTGATGGATCTGGTCTAGACTTAAACCACCCAACCAGGGATCAAGATTTGCAAGACATCCGGCATCCCTTGATAAACTCACCTTTGTCTCCTCATTTAGATATTTGGTTGCCGCTTCGCGGAACGATCTGAACTTTGGCGCTGCCGCCTCAGTTTTTGCAACCGCTATGGCCCGGTGGTATTCTGCTTCGGCTTCTTGCCACGTGCTCGCTGTAAAGCGATGGCGAACTCTCCCAAGTCCGTCGATTCGCTTATCAATCGACCCTTTCCCTGTTTCTTTATCCCAGTACAAGCCTGGGAGTTTGTTTTTTGACATGATGGTTCCTCCTTAACCTTCACGTTGCGGATCATATACTCATCCAAAACGCGATTTAGTTCAAGTAAGTCAAACCCGACACCTTGCTTTCCCATTGAATACTCTGTAAGAAATGGACGAATTTCCCGATCAAACAATGTGCGTCCCATGCCGCAGTAATAGGCGGCTTCATCGGGTCTCAGAATTCTCGGTGGGAAATCGTGCATCGTCGGATTAGCGTTGTTAAAAAGACGCGTCTATTCCCTCATATTTGAAGCCACTTTAAAATGACGTTTGCCAGTCGGCGAACAGGAACTACGAATGAAAGATGACAAACGACCCCAGCATTCTGAGAAGAACAAGACACTTAAACAGTCGGAAATGTCTGAGAATGAAAAAGAAGTGATGGGCTACTTTGAAAGGATGTTTACGCTCGAATTCTATATTCGGTATTTAGAAATCAATCACAGTAACGATTTGCTTAGAGCTCAAAGACTAAACAAGATTGTGACTGAGAAATTTATTGAATTTGATAAGACTCATAATCTCTCTGAAATGGAACTAGGGTTACCATATGACACAGTAGACCTACCTTCATTTCCCGTTGACATTGACTACTATGTCCGCTGGGTGCTTGATAAACTTGAAGGACCTCCTATCACCACGGAATGCTTACCAAAAAAACTTGACTTGAGCGGACTATTCTTCCCGGAAAATGTCAGGAAGTTTTTATCTACGCAGATTTTGCCATTAAAGAAATATGTAAAACCAAGCCAAAAACAACTCGCTTTTAGCTTTTACGATTTAACCCATCCTAATGATACAAACGCCCTATTCAGTTGGTGGTGCAAACACGTAAATCTCCATGCACTTAAACAAAACAAAATCCTAAGAGATATGAGCATGAAGATTGAGGAGCCGGTAATGAATGACGACGGTTCTTATCCTTCTTTTAGTATTGGAGTAACGCCAGACTTTTTGTCGCCCAGTGTTCGTTTAAATGCAGAAAACCGATTTCGTATTGACAGCACCAATACGCATTCGATTAAAGTTAATGATCAGGAATTATCCAATGCTATTGTATTGAGTTACCAATTTGATAACGATGTTGGAGATTATAGTGAGGCATTAGATCTGTTTATAACGAACCTTCGTGCCGACTTTTCTACTTGGCAATCCAAACAGTTAAAATCTGAGTCCATTTCAAGTCATGACCTTATGCGCGGCAAACAACCTTCCAGTTTCTTATTGCCACATCAATCCGATCAATATGCAAAAATAATAAGCAAATATGTCTCTGTGACAAAGAACCTTCTTGGACTGCTGTGCTACGACGTAAAAACCAAACGAAACAAAACTATCGATGCCGCAGCTACAGATATATCAGATTACATCAAAAACTCTTTTGAACTAGACTTCGATGTTGGAATCATTAAAAAGGGCTACTATTCTGTTTTAGATAAAATAAATGTTATGGATGAAGTCATAAACCTTAAACAAAATAGGCGGAAATATCACGAGCCATATAAATTTTAGAAAAGTAAGCACTCGACAAATAGAAAAAGTAGCATTTAACCAATCCATATTTAATTACTCCCGTTCTCAAAAAATCTCAGTCACATATACCTACATTGAGCTGACCTATACGGTTTGGACATTCTATCCAAATCGTTTTGGCGAAGCTTATTTCTATTTGGCTTGACGCAGCGCGTTGCGCCTTCATCTTTTTTCTGCCGTTGACAGGTTTCGGTTAATCGATGCGTTTTGGCGTATCGGTTTACTGGCGGCTGTCCGGCGTTTTGATTTGGGGAGTATGTCTATGAGTATGCAATGTCCGATTTGTCGATCACATCAGGTGA
>FSSH01000249.1_pt2 | contig 33075 bp, 34 predicted proteins | sample 1166101 | NCBI WGS metagenome assembly FSSH01 (sample SAMEA32972668, study PRJEB13176) | freshwater metagenome | biome: Drinking water system; feature: Biomass in drinking water that filtered by 0.45 um membrane; material: drinking water | place: USA | collected 2012-12-20 | depth 0 m
GTGGAAATCGGAATCAAGCCGCCGCGCACCTTGGCGCTGAAGAGACCCTTCATAGTGCGAATCGCCGCTTCGCGTTGACGCAGCAGCGTGGCCAGTTCCTCGGCCGTCGCCTGCTTCAGCCCCACCGCCTCTTCCGGGGCCGGCGTAGTCGTGGTACAGGCAGTGACGAGGAGGCAGAGCAGCAGCGCGAGCAATGCGTGACGCGTAACGGATAACTTACTCCACAGGATGCTCAAAACGTTCGTCCAGCAAGGCCGCAGCGAGCGAAGGGCCGAGGAGGTACATACCAAGCTTCGCTCGACCCGCTCGCTTCGATCACATGCGAGCGGATAGGCACTTTGCCTCAAGTGGGCTTCGTACGTTGAGGGTCTGAACGATGCGAGAACGATGCTGGCGGACGTTTTCAGCATCCTATTTCTCAAACACGACATCGAGCGCCTCTCCCACTTCGTTAATCCCAATCAACTCAATCCCATCGATCGGATCGACCTTGGCCAGATTCCGTTCCGGCAACAGACAGCGTTTGAATCCCATTTTGGCCGCTTCCCGTATCCGCAACTCTGCCTGGCTCACGGCCCGCACCTCTCCGCCAAGGCCGACTTCTCCCAATACCAATAAACCCGGCTCAATGGCTACTTCGCGGAGACTGGACGTGACCGCCGCGACAATCCCGAGATCGATCGCCGGCTCATCGATATGCATGCCACCGACGACATTCACATAGACATCCTGCCCGGAGAGATGCATCCCTAAGCGCTTCTCCATCACCGCGAGCAAGAGCGAGACTCGGCTTAACTCAACCCCATTAGCCACACGCTTCGGCATGGCATAACTCGTGGACGACACCAGCGCTTGCAGCTCGACGAGGATCGGCCTGGTTCCTTCCAGACTCGACACCACGACTGACCCGGTACTGTGCTGCGGCCGCTCGGCCAGAAACAATTCAGAGGGATTGGCCACTTCTTCAAGGCCGCCATCCTTCATTTCAAACACACCGATCTCGTTGGTCGAGCCGAAGCGATTCTTGACCGCACGCAAAATCCGATAGCTATGGCCTTTATCGCCTTCGAAATAGAGCACCGTATCGACGATGTGCTCAAGTAACCGTGGACCGGCGATCGCCCCTTCTTTCGTCACATGCCCGATGATGAACACCGGCACACCTGCCCGCTTCGCAAACGACATGAGCTGGCCGGCGACTTCCTGCACCTGGCTGATGCTGCCGGGGGCTGAGGTAATCTGCTCCGTAAAGACCGTTTGAATAGAATCGACGACGAGCGCGGCCGGCTGAATTTCCTGCACGGCTTTGAGAATCTGCTCCAGCGAGGTTTCCGCCAGGATCAAGAGGTTCGGATGTTCGATGCCCAGCCGTTGCCCGCGCATTTTGATCTGGCGAGGCGACTCCTCACCAGACACATAGAGAACCGGCGCTTCCTTCGAGGCCAACCGCGGTAAGGCCTGCAGCAACAACGTGGTCTTGCCGATCCCGGGATCGCCGCCGATCAGAATGACCGCGCCGGGAATCACGCCTCCGCCCAGGACCCGGTCGAACTCGCTGATCTGCGTGAGCCGGCGGTCTTCTCCCACCACTTCGATTTCGGCAATCGGCGTGGCCTTGGCCTGCGCCATCTTCATGGCCACCGGACGCCCCTTGCCGGTCGGCGCCTGCCGCTCTTCTTTCATCGTGTTCCAGCCGCCGCAATCGGGACAGCGCCCGATCCATCGCGGGGATTGATGCCCGCAGGACTGGCAGGAAAAGCTGGTCTTCGCACGCATTCGAGAAGCCTCAATAGGATGGAAATCCGACGCGTATAGTAAAGGAGAGAAGCGGTGAATGGAAGATACGAGGGCTGCACTAACCTGTGCACACCGCCTTAACGAGGATTCGGCTTATCTGTGGTGATTGATTTCAGCTTCCTTGAGCCACATCGCATCAAGCGCGGGATTGGGCTGGTCAAGACTGGCAATCAGACCTTCCACCAACGCCGCACGGTCATTGGACGGAAGTTCAAGGGCCTGATGCAAAATAGCTTTTGCTGATTGGGGCATAACCATCTCCATAAGGATCGCCTAAAACTGTACCAGCGATATTCTATGAAACCTACCGCTCAGTCTTCACCTGCCACGGCAATATGGAGGAACTTTCTTGGCGGCTTGCAGAAGCGCCTATTTAGGGAAGGACATATACGCGTTTCTTCTCAAACATCTCACATGGTCGCCCGCGAAAACTCAGAATGTCGCCATTTATTTCCCGCCGGAGTACCAGTTAGGCCGCTGTGAGCCGGACTTTCCCGACTTTGCCGAGCTTCACATGCTGCCTGGCTTGCCAGAGATCGTGGTTGTACTGCATGGCAAGCCAACTCTCCGGAGAACGGCCAAGCGCCTTGGAAAGGCGTAGCGCCATTTCAGGACTGATACGGCTCGAACCCGTAAGAATGCGATTCAGCGTTGAAGCAGCCACACCGAGCTTGCCGGCCAAGGTGCGACCGCTCAGATTGTTGGGCTCCAAATAGACCTGGATAATAAACTCGCCGGGATGGGGAGGATTGTGCATAGCCATTAGTGGTAGTCCTCATAATCCAAGACGTAGGCGTGTCCGTCTTTGAACGTGAAGGTTAAGCGCCAGCTTCCATTTATCCACACAGACCATCGACCGCGCTCCGATCCCTTCAAGGGATGTAGTCGGAATCCTGGAACGTTCATGTCCTCAATGGACAGAGCCGTGTCCAAGGCGGCTAACAGCATGCGCAGACGCTTAGAGTGATGCGGTTGGATACCGGCCGCGCTCCCCGACTCAAAGAACTTCCTCAGCCCCTTGTGTCGGAATGATTGGATCACCTGCCAGATATAGCATGCTGCGCATCACGCAACAAGTCCTACCACGCCACACGGTCATTGGACGGAAGTTCAAGGGCCTGAGGCAAAATGGCTTTTGTTGATTGGGGCATAACCACTTCCACCAGAGTCACTCGAAACTGTGCCAACGATGCGCTATGAAATTTACCGCCCAGTCTCCACCTGCATGACAGCATGGAGGAACTTCCCTGGCGACCTGCCTAGACGCCCTGAATCCATGCACGTGCTGGCTTCTTCCCGCACATCTCACATGACCACCCACGAAAATTCAGAATTTCCCTATTGGGGGATCCTAGCGCCGATACTCATCGAAGAAGCTGTCGTCGAGATCATAGGTGGTGATCGGACGCAATCCAAGCTCAAGTGAGGCAAAGAGACTTACCAGCTTCTCACCATCTACAAGTTCGATAGGAGGGGCGCCGTCGCGCGTCGCCTCGCGACGCGGTTCCGCGCTGAAAAATCCAGCTGTAAGAATCAAGCCCTTATCAGCACGTCCTTGCATCGCGCCGCGGAAATCCCGTACGTGGCTTGGTGAAACAAATCCCACGTATCGCTTGCATTGAAACAAGACACGAAAACTGACGAATGCATTGAGGGCCAACAGGCCGTGACCATCGATCCCTCAGTCCCCACTTTTACCGGTCACGACCACCTGCTCAAATCCTGCTTCTCAAAGTACTCTCTGGCAAAGCCGCTCGAATCCCCCAGGCGGCAGTGCTTGCAAAGTCTTAAGTAACTTGGAGCGATAGTCGCTGTCTTCAGTGTCCGGCGCCAGCACATCACTTTCCTCGGTGACAGATTCGACAACCGCCTGTGGTGAAGATGGTACAGTTGGTTGCTTGCTGACGTTGGAAATGGAGATGATTCCTGTATCAGAGCTTCGCGAACTCGCTTGAACCCGATCAACTAGTTCCGTAATGGCAGCCTCGCTAAGCTGCCCAGCTTGTAGGCCTGCCTCTGTGAGCTTCCAGACACCGTGGCGTGAACGATCGATTAGGCCGCCCTCGGCTAGATAAAAGCGCGCCCAATGCACTTGATTGAGGAAACGTTGCCCGCCTGCTGGGTTAGTTTGATCGAGGAGATCGGCTCCGACGCGCTCGTTCCTCGCGACCCTCTCGACGACCTCGCGTGGACGCGCCGATCCGCCAAGTTCACTGAGCGCCCGAAGAACCGGATCGATCCACCTGGAAAATTCTGGACCAGTCATATCACGAATAGAAGATCGTGGTCGTTCTAGCAATAATTAGACTGATCCGCACAACATGCGGAGTTCTAATTTTCTATCCGTATACCACGCCTCGGAAGTTCTTGTCGAAAATCTGCTTGCCCTCCTTGCATTCAAGGACCTCCTTCGTTTGCCACTTCCCCCCTCACCAGAGCGGAAGGCAGCTTGACAAGCGGGCGACTAGATGGTCCTTCACTGCGCGCGCCTGAAGAGACCTCAAACTGTCACTTCTCAAGGGGGAGTAGCCGGACTGTTCTTCACTGCGCGCATTGAGGGAGCACCGTTTCATCGTGAGGCCTCAGCGAGCGAGAAGAATGGTCCGGCTACTCCTCTTCCCATCCTTCCGAGGCCGCGCGTTGCGCGAGTAAGAAAGGCAATCCGGTCGCCCACTATAACTTCTTCCGAATCTCTTTCCATTCCTTCGCCACTTTGGCTTTGCGCGGGGCTTCCCCTTTGGCCGGCTCTGGCACCATCACGGCCGCCAACCGTCGTTGGAGAAAGGCCTCGGCGAAGGCTTTGCTTCGACCGATGCCGGTCTTGACGGTTTTCCATCCGTCCGCGTGCAAGGCATCGATCGCTGTCCCGAAGGCCTGCTCGCCCCCCGGCACAACCAGGACATAGCCGGCAGGGAACTTGTGCAGCTTCAACCATTCCCGCGAGGACTCGCTGGCCTGAAAACGATCGCCGCCGAAGGAGGCCGACGGCACGACATACATCACGCGATAATAAAACTGAGTGAGTTTTCCGAGCTCATCGGCGGCGTCAGGGAGCGGCGTCCCCTCCGGCTCGGGCTTGCTGCGGGCATCCGATAGGGCTTTATTCGTCTGCGGCGCGTCCATGAGCGCGGCCAACTCGACTGCCACGATCGGATTCCGCCGCTCCCAGATCGCGAGATGCCCCAGGCCTTCGGTCGGCGCCACGCGTCCGCTCTCACCGACTCGCACCTGCACCGGAATAATGCCCTGCGCCTTCGGAGTGAACGGCAGCCGCGCCGTCCCGTCTTCACCGGTCACCGCGGTCGCCACCACTTTCCCATAGACGAGCAATTCGAGCGGCTCGCCTCCCAGTCCCGCAGAGACCGCCGGCCCCCGCGACATCAGCCGCGCCTCGACCATCACTATCTGATTGGGTGACGACAAACTGTCGTTGACCAGGAGTGTCGCCGGAGCGGTTCCTGCCGCACCAGCAGTACCAAGAGGACTGAGGACTATGGCAAGGGAAAAGAGACAGACGGTGCGGAACATGTGGCGTATGACCTCACGCACGGGCGTTATGCGCGCAAGGCGGCCAAGACCTCGTCGACATGGCCATCGACTTTGACCTTCCGAAAGATGGCCTTCAGCTTGCCCTCGGCATCGATGACGAACGTGCTCCGTTCGATGCCCATGTATTTCCTGCCGTACATGCTCTTTTCTTTGTACACGTCGTACGCCGTCGCGACCGCCTTTTCCAGATCGCTCAGCAGCGTAAACGGCAGGGCATATTTGGCGATAAATTTCTGGTGGGAAGCCTGGCCGTCGAAACTCACCCCGATCACGACCGCGCCCGCCTTTTTGATCGACGCCATCGCATCGCGAAACCCGCAGGACTCTTTGGTGCACCCCGACGTGTCGTCTTTCGGATAAAAATACAGCACGACCTGCTTGTCCCTCAGGCTTTTCAAGGTAACTGTCTTCCCGTCCTGATCCGGCAACGAAAATTCCGGCGCCTTCATCCCGACTGCGAGTTCCTTGGCCATGCGCATGATCCTTTTTCAGTATGAACTACCGCGGTCCGCTGCCGATGCCGGGCCGCGAGGTTCCGTATGGATGCTCTTTTGAACTTTTCGGCACGGCAGGGTTCCCATACGGTGAGAGCGCGGGAGAGTCCCAGATAGTCTTGTCACCGGGCGCCAGATTGGCCGCCTCAAGAAAGTGCTGCCGGGCGGCTTCGGTATCGCCGAGGGCATTGAGCGCCAACGCAAAGTTGTAGTGGGCTTGGCCCGACTGCGGCGCGACGGTCACGGCCTGCTCGAAGTATCTCCTGGCTTCCTCGAACTGTTTCGCCTGATACGCCTGGGTGCCTTGCTCCGTCGCGGTAATCGCTTGCGGCTTCACGCCGCCATCCACAAGCGCCAACGGCACGAGGACGCGCGGCTTCGGCTTCGATGAGCAGGCCCCCATTCCTACCAGCGCGAATACCACACAGACGGTCGTCAGAAGCTTCATCGTGCCTCCCTGCATGCCGCTAGCCCTTTCCATGCTTCCGCAATTCTTCCTCGAATGTCTTCCGGTAGAGCACGTCCCACTCGGAACTCCCCTCGACGATGCCGCGAGAATAGGAAGCCAGTTTCGCGCGCACTTTCCGGTCGACCCCTTCTTCCTGGGCCAGCTCGACCGCGAGCACCCGCTTGATGTCTTTCAACATGCGGGCATCATCGCCCTTCTGGCTGACCAGCGGGCTTTTCTTCACCGCCTGGAGAATGACGTGGGAAAGATGGCTGACTTTATCTTCGCTCAACATAATGGCGACTCACCGATTACGCATCACAAAATGATGCCCCGCTCACGCACCAGCTTCGTTTTGATCATGGTGAACATACGTTGATAATCGACCTGCCCCTGCTCGATTTGCTTTTCATACGCCTTGAGCATTTGCCGGACCTCTGCATTGAGCAGATCTTCGATCCCCAGCTCTGTCGTGATGACCTGCTCCAATGACTCGACGAACGCCTTGCGATCGCCTGTGACGTCGAGCTGGCCATCCTGCTGAAGATGCGCGACCACCGACTCGGCCATGTGATGAACCCGATCCTTTGAGATGCGCATAGGCTAGACTCGCTCGACGCGGATGGTCGCCGCCTCCATGACCCGGCGGAACTGCGTCGCATCGCCCACAATTTTCCCGATCACATTGACACGATCCGCCGGCACCGGATCCGGCCCCATGCTCATCGGCGTCCGGCCGAAGAAAATCGCCAGCACCTGCCCCGCGCCCCAATAGGCGACATCGCCGACTTTCACTTGGTTGGTCGCGGTCTCGCGATAATCTTTGACCCCGGCCAGTTTGAAGTAAAACTCCTCGCCCCAGGTGTTGATCGGCGCATCGACCGGCAATGCGGCGTACACCTCCCCGGCGGTCTTCGACCCCTTCAGTTCGGCTTCAAGTTGCACTCCGCCCACGGTGATGCGAATGCGCTTTACTGGATCTGTCGTCATAATGTATTCGGTGTGTTGGTTTGGATAATCGTGTTGATTGCGGCCTGCAAATGTGACGTCGAACTCTAACCGGTCTCCTGGGTGAAATCAAGGCAGCGGAGTAGCCCCGGCTTTCGCGCTCCTGCTAGAATGCCGCCGCATGCTACCCTCAACCTTTGTGATCCTCCCGGGCATCGGAGCTGTGACTGAACGGCGCCTCTGGCAAGAAGGCCTGCTCACCTGGAGTCATTTCTTGAGCCAGCCGGAGATTCCCGGAATCTCGGCTCACCGCAAGCAATGGTACGACCAGGAACTCGTCCAGGCTCAATCTGCTTTCGACTCCGGTCAGCTCAACTATTTCACCACGCGATTGCCCAGCCGTGATCATTGGCGGTTCTTTGAACTCTGCGAGCCCCGTACGCTGTATCTGGACATCGAAACCACCGGAACCTCCCCGCAGGACGGCGAGGTGACCGTCGTCGGACTGCACCGGCGCGGTGAGACCGTCTGCCTGGTCCGTGGAGAGACCCTGACGACGGAACGGCTCCAGGCAGAATTGGACGCCTGCACGCTCCTCGTCACCTTTTTCGGAACGAGCTTTGACGTACCGTACCTGCGCGTCAAATTCCCCGATCTCAGATTCTCCATGCCGCATTTCGATCTTTGCTTTGCCGCACGGCGGTTAGGACTGCGCGGCGGGCTCAAGCACATCGAACGTGAACTTGGAATTGAACGGGATTCGGCCCTGCAAGGCCTGGATGGCTGGGATGCCGTGCGACTCTGGATGCAATGGCGCGCGGGCGATGCCGATGCACGGGCCCTGCTGCTGGCCTACAACGAAGCCGATACCGCCAACCTCGCGCCGCTGGCGAAGCACGTGTTCGAAGATATTCTCCTTCGCTTCGGCCCGGCATCAGTGGGAGCCTCTATGCCTCCACCGCGGGAAAGACAGGACTGTCACGCATGAACGCATGGGTGGGAATCGGACGGAGCGACATCGGCCTTGTCCGCGCGATGAATCAAGACGCCTTCGTTACGATGGACGGACTCGGATTCTGGGCCGTGGCCGACGGCATGGGCGGCCATGCCGGCGGAGAAGTCGCGGCCCAGTCCGCGATCGCCACCGCCGCCGCGCGCGCCGAACTCTTCGCGGACCCGCTCCGCAAGGGGCAATGCACGCCACAGGATTTCCTGCAGGATGTCATGACGCAGGCGCACAACACTGTCCTGGAGCGCGCCCGGTTGGACCCTCGACTTGCCCGGATGGGGACGACGCTGGTCACGCTTCTGATTACCAGCGGTGCCACACCGACTGCGCACCTTGCCTATGTGGGCGACAGCCGCGGCTACCTGTTTCGAGACGGCCGTCTCACACAATCGACCAGGGACCATACGTTGATCGAAACCTATCTCGCCCGCGGAATCGTCACTCCGGCAGAGGCCAAGACCCATCCTGAGCGGCATGTGCTCACCAAAGCGATCGGGATTTCCGACTCCGCCGAACCGGATCACTCCGCCTACCCGCTCGCACCGTCCGACATCCTGCTGCTCTGCTCGGACGGGCTTACAAAGATGTTGGAGGATGCCGACATCGCCGATATTCTGACGCAGGCACAAAGCGATCCTCATCGGATCTGCGATCGCTTGATCGAAACTGCTCTTACGCGCGGAGGCGAAGACAATGTGACTGTCGTCGTGATCGCACGCCGCTGACCGTTTCCCCCTCATCCCATCGTTGACAAGGCCTCTCCAGCCATGTAGCCTGATCTATCATTCAGCAGACACGTTCCCCAGCTTCCATTTATCCTACGCTGAGCAAACTAAGGATTCTGCGATGCCCGACTTCTCTCGGATCGTTTTCTTCGCCTTGTCAGGATATCTTTTCCTCACCGCTTCTCCCGGATTGGCACAGGGTAACGCGAGCCCAGAATCGGTGATCCGCGCGTTGGTCGACGCCAATGCGGCACGCGACCTCGACGGCATGTCTCGGCTGATGGCGCACGATGACGATGCCACCGGCTACACCATCGGTGGGCGGAAATACGTGGGCTGGCCGGAGCTGGAACGGGACATTCGCGACGAATTCGCCTTCGTCGAAAAGCTGGAAATGCCCATCACGGACCTGAAAGTGTGGACCAAAGACGACCTGGCCTGGTTTGCGATGGAGCTGGACTATATCCGCTACGTCAACGAAGGCGGGCAGCTCCACCATACAGTGATCCCCCTGCGGGAAAGCGGCGTCCTCGAAAAACGCCAGGGGCAATGGCTCCTGGTCTCATGGCATGAATCGCTCCGAGCTGCCAACTGGCCGGCCGTGGCTCACGTGCGGCCCGCGGCAGGGGCGCCACAGCTGGTTGCCGACCCGGGAGGCCTGCGCGCCTCCGTGGCAGACCTCAGCGGTGAGTGGGAAATCCTCGAAGTCGAGGACGATAAACGCTACAAAGCCACGCTGGATAAGTCCGGCAATGGCCCTTACACCCAGCACGGCGGGCATTTCACCACGACCAAGTTTGCCGACCGCCTCTGGCAAGGGACCTGGCAGCAACCGGGCAATGACCGCGAGGGGGCATTCGAACTCTTGCTGTCGGAGGATGGCACGCAGGCGAAAGGGGTCTGGTGGTATTCCCGGGTCGGCACGCATAAGAATATTCCTCCGCGGGAACATGGCGGCTCGTATCAATGGAAACGGCTCACGCCGCCCCCTTCACACCAATGAATGATTCATCCGCACCGTGTATTCCCTCTTCTCTGCACACCTGCGCACAGACGTTTTCGATCGTTTTACCACCTCTGGGAGACTTTATGAATTGGATGCTTGTTCTTTTGATCACCGTGCTGACTGGCGCTCCCGCATTTGCCGACGGGGGCCATGACCACCATGCCGTGCCGACATTGAAGAATCAGACCACGACCACCGTCACGATTAAAGATGACACGGTCACCTTGACCTTCGGCCCTATCGATCTCCCCACCAGCCATGATGGCGACCTGGCCGCCTCGATGCCCAAGCATAACTTCCAGCTTCCAGAAGACATGTACATGGTGGGGTACAAATCGGCGGTCTTTACCAAAGAGGGCAAGGAACTCCCCAGAAACTACCTCCACCATATTTTGATGATGAACAACACGAAGCCCAGCGTCTCCTGCCCCGGCGAACCGCTGTTCTTCGCGGGTGCCGGCCTGGAAATGACCGAGGCGCGTTTCCCCGATGGGTATGGGGTCAAGCTGGCGAAAGGGGATCACCTCATGTCCGTCGTCGCCTTCTACCACAAGGCCCCGCCGACGAAAAACGTGATGGCCTCCTTCACCATGTATATGGCGCCGAAGTCAAAGCCGGTAAAGGAAATGGACGTCTATCAGGTAGGCGTCAACATCGTGTGCTACAGCAAATTCGGCTCACGGGGCGCAGATCAAACGGATGAAGGCATTGAAATCAGACCAGGGGTCCAAGTCCATACGGCGCCGCTGAAATTCTCCATGGATGGATGCGTCAAATTTGCCTATCCGCACGGTCACGATGAACTGCTGATGATTGCCCTCGAAGACAAGGCGAACAAGCGCACGCTGCTCCGGACCGTACCGGATGTGGACCTTGATGGAACCTTCCGGGAATTCCAGGCCCATCAGGTCTATAAGGACGCCCGGGGATTTTCCGTCATGCAATCGGGCGACTACGACATGGTGATGGTCCATCATCACCCGCTGCAGAAAACCGAATTCCAACATGGCATGGGAAACTATCTCCTCTATATGACTCCGGGCGCTTGCCGCACCACTGATACGGCACAGGCGAATCCGTAAGCGCGCTGCTACCCCCCGCTCATGACGCCTGCCGGCCTCCGTCCTGTGACGCGAGACCGGCAGGCGTTTCTTTTTCTCTTCACACAGAAGCGCTCGTCCAAAATTGTTCGTTCAGAAAAGTGCGCCGTCGATCACCCCCTACGAAAGAACCGCGCGTTCGCGTCGATTGAGGCTGTGATTGAGACGCCGCGATATGGTATTCAAGACGGTAAATCGGCACGGGATGCCGCTTTGGAGCCTCTCCCATAAAGAGACAGAGCGCACGTCACCGCAGGCAGAGGATTTTTCACATCTATCCCTCTGGGACTGGGCCGACTCGGCGTCCCCAGCAACACGGAATTGGTCCATGCCGCAGAGTGAGCCCGTTACCATCCTGGTCGTCAATGAGCAGGCGGACGAAATCAAGCTTGTCACGCTGAGCCTCCGCGGCTTCTTTCCCGATTGCCGGGTTGAATCGGTCTATTCCTCCGAAGAAGCCCTCCGGTGGGTGAGTCGCGCTGAGTGGGATCTGATTCTGATCGATGAGCGACTCGGGCTCCAGAGTCGTCCGTCGTTGGTCGCCACGCTCAGGGAGCGCCTCCCGACTACCGCGATCGTGCTTCAGACCGACCGGAGCGATTCGACCGCCGCCGTCACGGCGCTGCAAGCCGGTGCCGATTTTCTCCTCTTCAAAAAATCACCCGCGTTTCTGACCGAATTGGTGCTCTACACCAAGGGCGCCATCGAACAACGCCATCTCCGCGCTACGTTTGCACACACACATGATCGGCATACTCGCCTACTGGAAACGCTCACCGATGTGTTCTACGAAATCGATACGGAAGGACGGTTTGTCTTCATTAGCCCCGGAATCACCGCGCTGCTGGGTTACCAGCCTGAAGAACTGACCGGCGCACCCTTTTCCAAGCTGATTCCTCCCGATCAACAGGCGCACGCACGATATCGCATCAATGACCGCCGTACAGGCCCTCGGGCGGCGCGACGGGTCCTGCTTCAATTGCTCAAGAAACCTCAGACCAAGGGCTCCGACCAGGCCCGCGTCCAGGCGGAAGTCAGCGCCAAAGGTCTCTACGATGCACGCCGGCACTATACCGGAACCCTCGGACTCATCCGGGATATGACGGGCTACCTCGCACAGACCGAGACCATTCAGCGCCTTGAAACCAGACTGCTTGAATCAGATCGCCATCGTGCGATCGCGCAGCGCTTGACCAGCCTGTCGCACGAGCTGCACAGGCCCCTCTCCGCAGTGTTGGCCCAGTCCCAGCGACTCCTGGAAACGATCCGTGAAGCCCAGCTTGATACCCGCCTTGAAACCCTCACCGCGCAAACGCGGGAAGCCTCGGCTTATGGAGACGCGCTCGCTCAGGTCGTCATTGATGCCGGTCTAGCCGAAGACACCCTGGGTCAGGTCATCGCCGAAGCCCTAGCTCCCGTTGCTCATCTCAATATCGTGCAGCACCACAAGACGACCGGCCTCCCGGACGTTGGCAGCTCACGGAACAGCTGGGTACGGATCATTCAGATTGTGGTCATCCAGGCGATTCGTCAGATGGCCGCCCGCCACATGATTCATCGACTGGACATATTCGCGCAAACAGTCACAGCCACCGGGATACCGATCGATCAGGCGCCTGGCCTCTTTCCTGCCCCGGCACCCCGAGAGGTCGAGATTCAGATTCAAGAAAGCGAATCAGCGGCGACCCTGACGACCGACTCACTACCGGCCTCCCCTGATCTCATCCAGGCCTATGAAGACATCGGCCAGCTACAGGGTCGCATGGAGTGGTTGGCCCCGGCGAGGCAGCCGCTCTCAGTCCGCCTGTGGCTGCCGATTCCTGAAAGGCCTCAGACACCTGAGACACCGGCAGATGCGGCGCCAAGCCCGCCTGAGCCGCCCGTACTGGCAACGGTCGACACGCACGTGGAAACCCCGCTGCCGCCACCTTCAGACGGACCGCTCCCGGATCGAAGGATGGCCATACGCGCCGCAGTCCAACTTCCGGCGCGAGTGACCGTCGGCCCAGCAGTCCGCGAGGGAACGGTTCATACGTTGAGCCTGACAGGAGCCACCGTCATCCTCACGGGGCCGCTCCCGAATCTGTCGGAGCAATCGGCTTACCTGGTATTCAAGACCGTCGTAGGGATTCTGGAACTTCACGCCACCGTCCACGAACGCGGCATGCAGGCCGGACCACCCGGTGACGCAGGAGAGCGTCCGGTCCTCGCATTCGAATTCTCTCCGCCCGGCGAGACCGAACGAAAGGTCCTCGGCTCCTTTATCGAAGCCGCCCAAGAGCGGAGCCTGGCGATCAGCCTTGAGGCGCTGCTTTCACAGCCGGATGACGTCGCGCTTCCGGATCAGCCCGATCAGGACCACCGAGCCACCGATCACCGGGAAGGCATCCGGGTCCGAGTCGCGCTTCCGGTACGGATCGAAGGGGCTCATGAACAGAACCCGGCCGCTCGACAACTCGGACTGGCCGTGAATTTTTCACGCGGAGGGGCCTGCCTGCAGGCTAAAACACTTCCCGGCCAGGTGGGCGAGACGATCGTCTTGCTTTTCCCCCACGGCAATGGGCAAAGGCATTCACAGCCTCACGAACCGGCCGCACCGGACGCCATACTCCCGGCGCAAATCGTGTGGACTGCTCCAGACTCCACGGCTCCTTCCGAGTTACGCCCGACGCACACTGAACCGGGTCAACGTTTCGGCGTCCGTTTTATTGAACTGCCGGCCTTCGCCGAGCGCGAGGTCAATCGCGTCGTCGCCCAACACATCGGCTCGTCCATCGACTTGGATGGGATCGCCGGCCGTGCGGCCATTGTCAGCGCCAGACGGGAATGTCGGAATGTACGCGGCCAAGTCATCGCCATCACCGATGATCACGCACGTCACCAGATTTCCCCGAATACGCCGATCGTGATTCTCTCTCCCGGCTTCGGATGCACCCAGACCGACTACGTTGCCCTGTCAGAATTCTTGGCCATCAATCGACTCCGCGTCCTGCGCTATGACTACAGCAACCATATCGGCCAAAGCGACGGCGATGTCCTCCAGACGACAATGCGGAGCATGCAGGCCGATCTGCAAACGGTTCTTGAATTTGCTCATACGACGTGGCCCACCGCCCCACTCGCGATCCTGGCCGAAGATGTCGCGGCCCGAGTCGCCCTGAAGGTCGTTGCACAACGTCCTGTGGCCCAGCTTCTTCTGCTGGCCAACCCGGTGCTCGACATTCAGACCGCCCTATCGGCCGAACATCATCATGACCTTCTGGCCGACTACCAGCACGGCCTCAGACGCGGCAGCGGGAATGTGTGGGGGCTCAATGTCAATCTCGATCAGTTCCTGAGCGATCTCATCGCCGGCCACTTTGGCACATTGGCGACGACAGTGACCGATCTGTCTGCGCTGACCGTCCCCATGGTCATCCTGAACTCTCCGTCAGCGGATCCCTCGATGCGGCATCCCTTTCCCAGTCCGGACGAATCACTTCGAGCCTTGCCGACGATGCCGACCACCATCCCGATCCCCAGCGCGTTGTCGGTAACCGGGCGCACGTTCGACGCCCGCTTACTCGCGTCATTCAACACACTCTTCACGGAGATTGCTCGCGTGTGCTTCCCCGGAGAGGCACGGCCGGCTATCCACACACCGACCAGCCACGACATTTCCAAACAGTATCTCCTCGAGCAGGAGCGCATTCGGATCCGCCACCACGTCTCGCAGGCGTCTCGAGACGCCTTGTGGATCGCGCATCTCGCCCAGCTTCCGCAGCTCGGCGCCCTGCATCACCATGTGCGACTGCTGCAAGAGCTGTATCAACAGGCTCTTCCGCTTAAACCCGGCATGCGCATCCTGGATATCGGATGCGGCGCGGGCGAGTTCGCGCACACGCTCGTCCTCAATCGCATGTATCACCTGCTCCACGCGTCACATGCGCCGCAACGCCCCCTACACTATGTCGGCATCGACCACACCCAGGAAACGGTCGCGTCCGCAGAACAAGCCTTGACGGTGCTGTATCAGGAGTTACAATCCACGTTCTCCAAGATCGCCGGTCCAACGACTGCCGTGACGACTGAGTGGGGAATCCATCTCCCGTCCTCACGCGAAGCGGTCGATCGAGTCGTCAGTCATCTCTCGCTCTCCTTCGCCTCCTCTCCCCTCACCTTCCTGCGACAGGCCGTTCAGACGCTCACGGAAGATGGACGCCTCATCGTGACGTGCGTACGTCCGCACACAGACCTTGCCGGGCTCTATCGCGAGCAACTCCATCACGCCGGGCAGGATGAGCTATCCCCTGCGGCTCAAATTTTCCTCCACTATCTCGGACGGCTACACGAAGCGATTCGCCATGGGCTGCTGCACGCCTTTGACCGAGAACAACTGTCGGATCTCTTGATTCATGCCGGTGCAACCCCTCTTCGAATCGTGCCTATTCTGGACGGGCAACTCCTGATCGCCACCGCCCGGAAGGGGAAATCCGCTGGCTGAAACCACGGTCGGTGTGTATACTCGCCCCTGTTACCTAACATCCTCTCTTCCCTGTTCCCCCGGCCTCACACCTGGGAAAAGAGGAAGCCCGACCACCCCTCTGGATAGATATGACTGACCGCCCCCTTCGCCATGCCACCGCCTCATCCACCGCGCTGACTCCGCTCCAAAGACTAACCCGGTTTACCCAGGATATGGGGACGCTCACGGACCGCGCCGTGATCGCCGAACGCATTCTCGTCGAACTCTGTGACGCGACCACTTCCCACCAAGGCGCACTCTACTTGCTGGATCGTGAACATGATCGATATGACCTGGTGATGACCGTCGACCTTCAGAACACAACGGCCGCACTCCCCTCTTTTGCTTCGACTCACGCACTCATTCAATCACTCGCCCACAAGCATCATTTCCTCTCAGTCGCAGACGTAGCGGACATCCCTCCGATCACGCCTGAATTAGCCGACACATTACGGGCAGCTCAATCGACCTTGGCCGTGCCGCTTCTGAACAAAGCCCGATTGATCGCCTTCGTGCTGCTTGGATTCCCTGCGGACCGGCTGCTCGATCATGCGGATGGACGGGATCTCCTCACCGCCCTGGCACAGAGCGGAGCCAACGCCCTCGACTCCATCCTCGCTCACGACGATCTCCACCAGTCTCAAACGCTGATGCGCCGAACCGACCGCCTTCGCTCACTGGAAATCATCGCCGGCGGGTTTGCCCACGAAATCAGGAATCCTCTGACGTCAATTAAAACCTTTATCCAGTTGGCCCCGGAACGGAAGGACGACACGGAGTTTATCCATGACTTCAGCCGCATCGTGCTGGACGACGTGCACCGGATCGAACGGCTGATTCAGGAAATTCTGGACTACGCCCGCTATATGGAACCCAAGTTGACGGATGAGGATCTCAACGAGATCGTTACCTCCTGCCTCTATTTCATCGAAGTGAAAGCGGACAGCAAACGGATCAAGATTGAAAAAGAGTTGGCGTCTGAGCTTCCTCGTGTCATGTTAGATCGTCAACAAATAAAGCAGGTCCTTTTGAATCTATTGCTCAACGCCATCGACGCGATGGGAGACGGTGGAGGGCGGTTGCTGGTTCGCACACACCGGATCACGAAACCGGGGGCAACCGTGTGGACCCAAATTGAGATCGAAGATAGCGGTCCGGGTATTTCCAAGGCCAACCTGGAACACATCTTTGATCCGTTCTTCACGACGAAGCACACTAGCGGCGAGCATGCGGGGACAGGCTTGGGATTGACGATTGTGCATCAGATTATCCAAGAGCATCACGGTGAAATTCAGGTCGAGAGTACCGAGGGAGTGGGAACCACGTTTTCCGTGAATCTTCCGGCCCTCCCGATAGACTAGGAGTACTGTGGAAAGTTCAGCCATGAAAAAGCGCGTTCTCTTGATCGACGACGAAGCCCGTGTACGGACTTCACTGAAGATGGTACTCGAGCCGAACTACGAGATTCTCCAGGCCGCGGATGCCCAGGAAGGCCTCGAGACCTTCAGAAAAGAAGGGCCCGATCTCGTGCTGCTCGATGTCATTCTTCCGGGAACCGACGGACTGGCCGTGCTGGAAACCTTGCGCTCTGAAAGCCGGATGACTCCCGTGATCATGCTCACGGGCACGAAGTCGGTCAAGACCGCCGTCGACGCGATGAAACTGGGTGCCGCCGACTATTTGTCCAAACCCTTTGACGTCGAAGAATTGCGCATCGTCGTGGATCGTGCGCTCAGCTCTCAAGCCCTCGAGCGGGAAGTCAAACAACTCCGGGCGCAAGTCGTCCAACGCTATGCCTTTCACAACCTCATCGGCAAAAGCCAAGGGATGCAAGAGATCTACGCGAAAATCGAGCAAGTGGCGGACAGCCGAACCACGGTGCTGATTACCGGCGAAAGCGGAACGGGAAAAGAGCTTGTCGCAAAAGCCCTCCACTACAACAGCGGCCGGCGTGAGAAGCCCTTCATTGCATTGAACTGCGCGGCGCTCCCGGAAACACTGATTGAGAGCGAGCTCTTCGGCCACGAGAAAGGCTCTTTTACCGATGCCACGGCCAGACGTGTCGGCCAGTTCGAACTCGCCAATACCGGCACTCTATTCCTGGACGAAATCGGCGATCTCAGCGCCATGACACAAGCCAAACTCCTGAGGGTCCTCCAGGAACGGGAGTTTACGAGAATTGGCGGCGTCCAATCGATCAAGGTCGATGTCAGGATTGTCGCCGCGACCAACAGAAATCTCGAAGACATGGTGCGCAAGGGGCAATTTCGCGAAGATCTCTACTACCGCATCAACGTCATTTCGTTGTTCCTTCCTCCGCTCCGTGAACGTGGAGAAGATATTCCCCTGCTCGCAAAACATTTCCTCGCAAAGCGAGTCGAGGAAGAGAAGCGCCCGCATATCGAATTCGGGAAAGAAGCTCTGGAGGTCCTGACTCGCTACCCCTGGCCGGGAAACGTCCGGGAAATGGAAAATATCATCGAACAGGCCTTCATCTGGTCGCAGAATTGTCCGCAGATTACCCAGGAACACCTGCCGACCATTATGAAAAGCGACTCGCGATCATCTTCACTCCGCGATGATACCCTCGCCGGCCGGATGTCTCTTGAAAAAGCCGTCATGGAATTCGAGCGGGAGATCATTCTCGATGCATTGAAACGAACCAACTATGTCCAGACCCATGCCGCCAATCTCTTAGGAATCAGCCGACGCATGCTGAAATACCGGATGGATACCTTGGGAATCGGCCGACCGGACAATGGGAACAGTCAAGAGCCAGAGCCGCCTGTGCAGGAATAACACACATACCTGTATCGACCGCGTCATTTTCAACACAACCGTCTCGCGCTTCTATACCCCCCTACTACGTAGTCAAACGTTCAAGTGATCTACATATAGACTTTCTACGTAGACTCCCCCCTGCGGATTGATCATCCCGAGTAAGTGGCTGAAAAGGAACAAGTATTGCTTGACAGGTTACGTAGTTGGGGGTACATGAGCACTATGAGCACAACAATTTCTCAAGACGGATCCCAAACAAAGCCGACGGTTCTTGTCGTTGATGATGAAGCCGGACCGCGCGATGCACTCAAAGTCATCTTGCGGCCCTTCTTCAACATCCGCTCCGCTGATAACGCCCAGGCCGCCCTCGACGTCTTGAGTCATGAATCCATCGATCTCATTACGCTGGATCAGAAACTCCCCGATCGTCAGGGCATCGACCTCCTGCAGGATATTAAACACGATCACGCCGACATCGAAGTCATCATCATAACCGGCTATGGAAGCCTGAAGTCCGCCATGGAAGGCATTCGCCATGGCGCGGCCGGCTACCTGCTCAAGCCATTCAATGTCACCGAACTGATTTCCCTCATCAGCCAGACGCTTGAGAAGAAACAGCGCCTGGACCTCATCCGGAACGTCTTAAAGAGTTCGACCGACCTCTGGGGAGAAGAGCAGGCCGCACGACGCGCGTGGGAGTCACTCAAGACCAAGTACTTCGCCATCGGAACGCATGAGCAGGACCCTTCAGGCGCGCAACCAGATCTGCTTCCTCTGCTCTCCGATCTCCTGGAAGCCAAAGATCGTCAATTGCTGAACCATTGCAGCCGTGTCAGCTTCTACGCCACGTTACTCGCCAATCGCCTCAGCCTGACTCTCGCAGAGCAGAAGTCTTTGGCTATCGGGGCCTTCCTGCACGACATCGGCAAAGTCAGTCTCCCGAATTATCATTTCTCGGACGAGCCGATTCTCCCGTCAGGAGAAAGCAGCTCTTCCAAAGAGCATGGCGAGACAGGCGCGCGGATGATTCTTCCCCTGGGGTACCCGGCTGAGGTCGGTCAGGTGATTTCCTATCATCATGAACGGTGGGACGGATCAGGTTATCCGCATGGACTTCAGGGAGAAGGGATTCCCTTGCTGGCCAGAATTGTCAGCATCGCCCAGATGTTCGATCACCTGACAGCCGAAGTCCCCGGACGATCACCGCTTCCGGTAGATCAGGCCATCCAGCAAATCGCCCTTCAGGCCAATACCTACTTCGATCCTATGCTGGCGGATCAATTTGCGCGGGTCGCGACGGAATGTAAGGCGTCGCTCCCGGCGATGGCGATCGCGACCACGCCGAGCGGCGTCTAAGGCCGACAGAAGGCATCTCCTCCAGATTCGTCATTCCCCGGCATCAGCAATGAGCTCTGCCGCCGTCTCACGCACTTTCTTCGTCACTGTCAACCCGCCTAACATTCTGGCAATTTCGTTCTCACGCCCTTGCCCTATCAGCGGATGCACGGTCGTCACAGTTCGATTGCCGTCCTGCGACTTCTCGACACAGAGGTGATGCTGTCCCTGCGCAGCGACTTGAGGCAGATGGGTAATACAGAACACCTGATGATAGCGGCCTAACCCGCGGAGGCGCTTGCCGATCGCGGCGGCCACCGCCCCGCCGACTCCGGTGTCGATCTCATCAAAAATCAGCACAGGGACATGATCTCGGTCTGCCAGCACCGTCTTCAGTGCGAGCATGACCCTGGACAACTCCCCGCCTGAGGCGACCTTTGAGAGGGGCTTCGCCGGCTCTCCTGCATTCGTCGAGAGGCGAAACTCTACCTGATCAATCCCGTCAGGACCGAACTCCAGCTCGCCTGCATCCGCAGTCACGTGGATCTCAAAGACTGTCTGCCCCATCTTCAGAGCCTCAAGCTCCTGGCGCACCACTTTGGCCATGCGCTTGGCCGCCTCCCCGCGTTTCAGGAATAATTGCCGCGCCAGAAGCGCCAGATCGGCCTGTTGTTCATTGATGCGTTGACGCAGTTTACCTAGTTGCTCATCAGAATCTTGCAACTGTTCTAACTCATCTTTGATCTTCCGATGAGCCCCCAAGACTTCCGCCAACGACCCGCCGAACTTCTTTTTCAATTTTTGGATGACCGCCAACCGATCCTCAATCACGCCCAGTCTCTCAGGATTGGCTTCGACCCGCTCAGCGTAGTCGCGCAGCTGCCCAGCCATTTCCTTCAGCACCACTTTCGCTTCACGCGTCAGCCTCGCCAGCTCCCCGACCGTGGAGTCAATCAGAAGCAATTCCCCCAAGGCGCGCTCCGTCAATGCCAGCTGAGCCAGGATGCCCTGCCCCTCCGCATTCACCCGCTCCATCGCTTCGGCGGCTAACGCACCGATCTGCTGCGACGAACTGAGGCGGCGGCGCTCATTTTGCAATTCCTCGTCCTCTCCCTCGCGTAGCGCCGCCTCGTCCAATTCGGCAGATTGGAATCGGAGCAATTCCTCACGCTGCGACCGGTGCTGAGATTCACGAATCAATCGATCGCGTTCCTCGCAGGCCGCCTTCCAAGTCTCATACCCTCGTCGATACGCAGCACACCGCTCTTGAAGATTGCCGAAGGCATCCACGACACTCCGCTGTGTCGCCGTGGCCAAGAGTGATTGCTGATCGTGCTGCCCGTGCAGGTCAACGAGCGTACCGCCCAGCTCCTCCAGCGCATGCAGCGAGCTCATGGTTCCGTTCAGGTAGACCCGATTACGTCCGGATCGGGCGATGACCCGCCGCACAATCAGCTCGGAGTCTGCAGGACCCAGGATCCCTTGATCACGGAGACGGGCTTGGAGAGGATGGCGATCAGGCAGGTGAAAGGCCGCCTCAAGAGAGGCCTCTTCTGTCCCAAAACGAATCTGGTCGGCGGACGCTCGTCCGCCGACCAGCAGGGCAATAGCATCGATCAGAAGAGATTTTCCGGCCCCCGTTTCTCCGGTGAGAACGGTAAAGCCCGGCTCAAACCGTAGGCTGAGCTCTTCCAGAATGGCGAAATTGACGATGCGCAGCTCGGTGAGCATGGCTGCGTGCGTGCGAACGCGCTACGCGGTTCCCGCGTGCTGGGCCAACAATGAATCAATCGTTTCTTTGAACTGGCGCTTCGGCCGCGCCCCGACGAGCTTTTCGACAACCTGGCCGTTTTTGAAAAACAGAATGGTCGGGATGCTCATCACCTGATACCTCCCGGCGACCTCGGGATTTTCATCGGTGTTCAGCTTCCGGACTTTCAACTTCCCGGCATATTCCTTCGCGAGCTCGTCGACAATCGGCGCCACCATCTGACAAGGCCCGCACCAGACCGCCCAGAAATCGACCATGACAAGCTCACCGGCCTTCATCACATCTGCGTCCCAGGTGGAATCTTCAACTTTTAATGTATCACCAGCCACGTCCGGAACCTCCTTCAGCTAAGATACCGACGATAAGAATCAAGGATCGCATCGTACCCCACCCCCATTTAGGGTGTCAAATGAGGCACTGCCCACACCCAAATGGGATCACCGGTCACCGGCTATCTGCATGCCAGATATGCTCTCGGGGTTGCTCCCTCATCGTCCTGGCATTCCACCCGTCGACGCACCAGACTGAGACCGTCCATAGGGACCGGTCGGCGAGGCCCAGGGCAATCCTCGCTCGCCCCATAGCAGCGGACTGAGGATCGACCGCATCACCTGAGTTCCAAAATTCTCCGTCCAGCCGATACCGGTCAAATTCAGCATAAAATTGTACTGTGCCCGATCCGGGAACTGGAGATAGAACAGGCCCAGCGACCAGCATTTGCAGGGGTTTTGATACAAGGCCACCACGTCATACTCAGGGCTCTTTCTGGTCTTGATATCGTAGTACCCTTTGGCTCCGATCGTCCATCCCCAGGGAGTCCTGAACCCGCCTCCCGCCGTCGCAAACTGAATCTCCTGCGTGGGGGCATAGACTTCATTGAACGAAATGGGGTTCCAGATATCCCCGCGTCGCTCGCGATTGCCGTCCCGGGAATACCGCTGCCCGACTTCAAGATACCAATTGCTCGAGTCTTGAATCCGGAGATCCGTATTCCACTGACTGAGTTCTCCCCGATAGGGATCGAAAAAGGCATCCACCGTCAGATACTGATTGATCGTCGGGCGTTGCGTCCCAACGTTTCCGGCTCCACGCCCAAACGCCTGAGCCGCCATTTGCGCCTGCGTGAATTGGGGAGCCGTATTGCCGATGACCGCCCGCATCCACACATCGGAAAACTTTCTCCCTTGGATTGCCACCGTGGCAGGCTGCAACGGTTGCGTGAGTGAGCCCAGCAATGGAGTCACGCCCGTACCGAAGTCACGGGCCCTCGTTTGGACCGCCCCGGCGTGGTAACTCTGCGCGAGGGTCAGATCGAGCCAGTTGAAGGTACTTGTCCCATCGTGCTCCAGCACACGATTGCGCAAGGCATAGGTCAAAAGATTCTTCTTCGGCAGATCGTCGATTTGATCGATCTGCGCGATCCTCGATTGATCGGTCCCCGGCACATATTCATACATGACGGTCGGCTCGATGGTGTGCAAGAGGCTCCCCCCTCCGTCCATCCCAAACCTGCGGCTCAACTTCGACGTGGCATCAACTCCCGCCCAGAAGGTTTCTCGATGGAGCGAGGCATCAGATTGCGCGCCACGGGTATAGTAGACCTCGCGAAACTTCGCCTGCGGGGTAAGACCCACGACATGCCCAAGATCAATGACGTCCGTAGAGATCCCCGGCACGACATTGACGCGATTCAGGGCGAATCCCTCTTCGCGATAAAAATTGACATAGTCCCCTTCCATCCCGAACAACAAGGGCGAGTTGAAGAGCGCGACATTCGGCAAGGTGTAGCCGGTCTCCGGCAAGCGCTGAAACGTATCTTTTCCTCCGGACTGAAGAGGCTGCAGGTATTGCCCGAGGATGTATGCGTTCCCGTACGGCAGCCGCTGATTCAGCAGCAAATTTGATTCGTTGCTGGGCAAGGCCCGCTGGGTACCGGAGTTACTCAACTGCTGGAGGTAGTTGGGGTCGGTGACAAAACTCGCATTCCCCCGCAACAACAGCGTCTCGGTAAACTGCTGCGTATGCGTCCCGGCGATCAACGCGCGCGCACGTTTCACGTCTGAACTGGTCTGATCCACTCCGGTGACATTCGGCAGCGCGGTCTGCTGCAGATAACTCACATACCACTGGCCCCTGGATTTCTGGTCGAGCACATAGCGATATTCCAGATCGCTCCCATAACCGAGCTTGCTGTAGTAGGACGGCGCGATGGTCAAGTCCTGACTCGGATTGATCGCCCAGTAAAAACTGTCCTGGAGATGCATCCCAAATCGATTGTCGAATCCCACCTGCGGAACCAGAAATCCGCTCCGCCGGTTCGACAAGGGATAGGTGATCGTGGGAATCGGCACCACCGGCACGTCCGCGACACAGAGCCACGCCCCCTTCAAGGCCAGCGTGTCCCCGACGTTCAGATCCATATCGTCAAACTTGAACCGCCAGGCCGGCACCTCCCCGTCCTGCGCATCGCAATTGGTGAACGCCCCGTCTTTCACACGATAGTGATATTCAGAGAACCGTTGGAGCAACCGCCCATTCACCAGCGTATTGGACTGGGGAACATAGAGCTGTCCATGAGTGATGATGCCGGCCTCGGTATTCACATTGAAGTCCATCCGCTCAGTCGTCACGTCGGCCTGCGGATCAGTCAGATGTACATGGCCCGATGCGTGAACGACGCCGGAGAGCGCCTCGATCGTGACATGGTCGGCCGTCAGGCGCATGGCGCCCTGCTGGATCACGACGGACCCATCCGCCTCATACACATCCTGGTCCTGACGATAGTCGATTCGATTGGCCGTCACATCGAGTGGAGGAGAGCCGGAGGCCGAGGTGCCCGGAGCCACCGACTTGGATTTGGCCCAGACGAGACAGGGAAGACAGAGAAGAAGGACGGCCACAAGAACACAAAGCTTATCCGCTGTCCATGACCGTCCACTCACCATGCTAACCCCTGAGCGGAGACAAGCCGCAGCCACGGACCAATGCTTTCACTTCGCCCACCAGCATAAGCGATCCAGTCACACAGATGAGATCCTGCGCGGTCGCCCGTGCTTTGGCCAGCGCCAGCGCCTCAGCCGCGGCCGGAGCAACATGGCACTGGGGAAACCGGGATCCGACCGTCTCCCGCAGTTCCTGTACTGAAGCCGAACGGGCCATATCCACCTGCGTCAACACTACTTCAGAGACCAGCCGGTGCAACGGCTCGACAAAACGGCTGTGATCTTTGTCGCGCATCATGCCCAGGACGAGAATTACCCGGGCCTCTGGCCGTGACGCACGCCACTCCCGCAGATAATCCGCCAAGACGAGCGCCGCAGCCGGATTGTGGGCGCCGTCAAGCAACAGGTCAGGACCTCGCTCTACTACTTCCAGCCGCCCTTCCCACGGCACCGATCCCACCCCCCGGCGCACCGACGCCTCATCCACCGATATCCCGTGGCCCTCGGCCGCTTCAAGCAACGCAATCGCGCATGCCGCGTTATCCAACTGATGGCGTCCCGCAAGCGAACAACTCAGTCCATCGAAACGCTTGGAGCGCCCGCGATAGGAAAACCCTTCAGGCCCCTCACCGACGGTAAGAAAATCCTGCCCCAGTCGCAGGAGCGGGGCCCCGCGATCCGCCGCCGTCTGACGAATCACATCCCACGCCGGCCCATCGATACGGCCCACGACGACCGGAACGCCGGGCTTGATGATCCCGGCCTTCTCGAATCCGATGGCCGCTTCGGTTGCCCCAAGAAACTCCTGATGATCCAGCCCGATCGTGATAATCGCGCTCGCTTCCGGCTCCACCACATTCGTCGCGTCGAACCGCCCGCCCATCCCGACTTCCAACACGGCCACATCGACTCCGGACTCGGCGAAATGGAGAAACGCCATCGCCGTCGTGAGCTCGAAGAACGTCGGGGTCAGACCGGATGGCAGATTCTCCCGGAGCCGCTGCGTCAGCTCCGCCACCTGTTCCTCACCGATCATGACCTGGTTGACGCGGACGCGTTCCCGAAAATCGACGAGATGCGGTGACGTGTACAACCCCACACGATAGCCGGCGGCCTGCAGCATGGCCGCCGTCATGGCGGCGGTCGATCCTTTGCCGTTGGTCCCGCCGATGTGCAGACTCTTGAATCGCCGTTCAGGATTGCCGAGCCGGCCCAAGACCGTTCGCATGGTCTCAAGCCCCAGCTTGATTCCATGTTTCTGGAGTCCGTAGAGATACTCAATGGCAGATGAATAGGTCATGAACTGGGCCAGGCAGGATGCACTGCACTAGAAATGCGCGACGAGGGTACTGAGCGTTTCTTTCAACTGTTTGCGTTCGACAATCATGTCGATCATCCCATGCTCGAGAAGAAACTCCGCCCGCTGAAACTGATCGGGTAGCTGCTGTTTGATCGTCTGCTCGATCACGCGGGGACCGGCAAATCCGATGAGAGCTTTCGGCTCCGCAATGATGACATCGCCCAGCATGGCAATGCTGGCCGTCACGCCTCCGAAGGTCGGATCGGCCAGGATGGAAATAAACGGCAACTTGGCTTCGCCCAGCTTCGCCACGGCGGTCGACGTTTTTGCCATCTGCATCAACGACAGAATTCCCTCCTGCATGCGCGCACCGCCCGAGGCCGTCACCAACACCACGGGACGCTTCTTCTCCAGCGCCCGATCGACCGCCCGACAAAACTTTTCGCCGACGACCGATCCCATGCTCCCGCCCATAAAGCTGAAGTCGAACACGCAGAAGACGACCGACTGCCCCTCGACCAACCCCTCGCCGATCATCAACGCATCCTTGCGCCCGGTCTTTTCCTGCTGCGCCTTGACCCGGTCTCTGTAGGATTTCGTATCGTGAAAATTCAGAGGATCCTTGGCTTCCAACTCCGCGTCCCACTCCTTGAATGTCCCAAGGTCGACGAGCAACGCGATTCGTTCCATCACAGAGATCGGAAAATGATAATCGCACTTCGGGCACACCTTGTTGTTGCGATCGACTTCCTTGCGATAGACGATCTCCCGGCAGTGGTTACACTTGAGCCACATCCCCTCGGCGCCTTTGGACCTCGGCGGCACTTCAGAGCCGGTCGTTTTCTGCTTTTTAAACCAGGCCATAGTCGTATCCTCTTCGCTCAAACAATCACGATCGAACACGCGCGCCACAAGCCCATCGCAGGGCACCGAAGAATAGCATAGCCATCAAAATGACGCACGCCCAATTACACGGAAGACACGTCGAGAGGAAGAGGAGCTAGAGACCGTCCGGAGAGAGAACCAATCGATAGAGCATCCACAATCCAAGCCCGACACTCCCCAGGCTCGCAGCTCCTTGCACCGCGAAAAACGTCCGCTGCCCGATAGCCTGTGAATAGATGACCGGCACACTCAGCGTCAGTCCGACCATCAGCATGCCGCCGATCGAACCGAGACCGAACACCGCGATGTAGAGCAATCCCTGGCCGATGCCGCTGGTGTTCGAGACGATTACCAGCATCAAGGCTGCGGACCCGGCCACACCGTGGGCCATCCCGATCAAGAGAGGCCGGAGCGACTGCCTGGCCCAATGCGGATGGGCATGATCCTCACGCCGGCGATGGCTGTGCAAATGCACATGCGGCTCGCCGTCATGGACGTGACGATGCAGATGCCAGCGCTCACGGAACAGTTTGAAGGCCAGCGTGCCCCCGAGCACGACGAGCAGGAGACCCACGCCACTTTCAGCGAACAGGGCAAACGGTTCCGGAATATGAATCCCCGACACCAACACCACAGCACCGACCATCATCAATGTCAGGGTATGCCCCACTCCCCACCAAAGGCCGACCAGGCCGGAGGCCCGCATGGAGGGACGTTCAGCAAGTACCGTTGAAACCGCGGCTAAGTGATCAGCGTCGAGGGCATGGCGTAGCCCGAGGAGAAATCCGACCGTGAGAAATGTGAAGAGGTTCGCTTCAAGCATGGAGGCCACTTACCAGGAGTCGGGGCACGACTATCGGCTGTGTGGACTGAGAATCACCCGCCACGGGCATGCATTTCCAGGTGAGGATCGCCACGGAGTTGATCGATCGCGATTAACTTTCCATTGCGCAACCCGACCTCCTCCAAAGCCTTGCGTGATTCTGCGCCCCGGTCACGCCGGCCCTGCCAGCCTTCGCTGATCAACTCACGCATCCGGTCAGGACTGGCACCTGCTCGCATGGGTTGTCGAAGGTCAGCTCCCTTCGACGCATAGAGACACAAATACCACATACCATCAGCGGTCACGCGACTCCGGTCGCATGTTGAGCAGAACGGCTGTGTGGTCGACGCGATAATGCCGAAGGTGGTTCCATCAGGCAACAGAAACCGCTGGGCCGGCGCGGTCCCGCGCCCCGGCAGCGGGACAATCGGACCATAGTGCTGTGTCAATGTTTCAAGGATGGCTGCTTGTGACAGGACTTTCGCCATGTCCCAATCATTCGCTCCGCCGACGTCCATATATTCAATGAACCGAACCTCGGCCCGATAGTGTTTCGCAAACTCGATCAGCGCCACCAGTTCGTCATCGTTGAATCCGCGAATAGCGACCGTATCAAGCTTGAGGCCCGTGAACCCCGCTCGCCCGACCGATTCAATCCCCTCAATGACGCGCGCAAACTCATCCCGGCGCGTCAGTTGACGGAACCGTTCGGGACGCAGCGTATCCAAACTGACCGTCACACGATGCAGTCCGGCCTCATACAACTCCTGTGCATTATCCGCGAGCAAAATACCGTTGGTCGTGAGCGCAATTTCAGAAATCCGCCTGTCTTGCAGCAGGAGACGAACAAGACGGGATAAATCCCGGCGCAACAAAGGCTCACCGCCGGTCAGCCTGACCTTATCGACGCCGAGGTCGGCAAAATAGCCAGTCAGCGTCGCCATCTCCTCGAAGCTCAGGACGTCTTCGCGCGGCAGCCAGACATAGTCTTCCTCTGGCATACAGTACTGGCAGCGAAGATTGCAGCGATCCGTGACGGAGAGCCGCAAACTGCCCAGCGGGCGACCATGGGCATCATGCACGGGAGCGGGCCTATCGTTATGAGAGCGTGTGTGTTCCATCATAGTCATTCGAGAATGGTCAACATGGTGTCCAGCAAGGCCGCAGCGGAGCGCAGAGGCGAGGCGTACAGAAGAAGTACGTTGAGCCTCGGCGCGACGCGAGAACGCCGCTGGGGGACAGGTTCACCATCCTCGTCACGGATGCTCTTCCACCCACACTTCCCCTTCAGGCGTGTGCTCGAGCTTCCAAATCGGAGTAATCTGCTTCAGCTCATCGATGGCCCACTTGCAGGCCTGGAACGCTTCCGCCCGATGCTCGGCACCGGCGATGATCAAGACGATATTCTCACCGATCGTAATTTCGCCGTACCGGTGAATGATCAACAGCTCCAGAATGTCGAAATCCTTGAGCGCCCGCTCACGGATCTCGCGCAACTTCTTCTCCGCCATCCCTGCGTAATGTTCGAAGGTAATGCTGTCGACATCCCGCCCCTTCGAGCGGTCGCGAGCGATCCCCAGAAACGTCGCGATCCCGCCAATCCGCTTCGACCGGCGCTTGACCCGCTCAAGCTCCTGATCGATGGAGAAATTCTTCCGCTGCACCCGAACGAGTTGGCTCTCATCTATTGGTTCCATACCTGATCCACCTGCGAATGGAGGAAGAAGAGCGATTTCATCACCGTCTTTGATTTCCGTTTCCTCGTGGGCAATCTCCTGATTGACCGACACCAGGACTTTCTTCTTATGAATCAACTCCCCGATCTGCGGATAGCCGCCATCAAGAAGTTCAACCAAATCTTTCACTCGCCGCCCATTCGTCAATGTCAGAGAGAGGGAACCTTGATTCCCGGCCAGCATCTTCGTCATGCCGAATAGCTTAATCGTGACCATAATGGCTCAGCCCGGCCTCGTGTACGTGCCCGACTTGCCGCCGGACTTTGAGAGCAGACAGACGTCGGTGAAACTCATCCCACGGTCGATCGCCTTGCACATGTCATAGATCGTCAGTGCCGCCACAGAAGCCGCCGTCATCGCTTCCATCTCCACACCGGTCTGCCCCGTAGTCTTGACCGTCGCAAAGATATGGATGGCGCAGAGGCCGTCCCGGTTCGGCTGGGCTTCTTCTTTGAAGGAAATATCGACGCTGGTGATCAGGAGAGGGTGGCACATGGGAATGAGGTCGGGAGTCTTCTTCGCCCCCATCACCCCGGCGACTTGGGCCACGGCCAGAACATCGCCCTTGGCGATCTTCCCACGCTGAATCTTCTCCAGCGTGGCTGGCAGCATCAGGACGGTCGCTTGTGCAGTCCCGACCCGTTCGGTCGAGTCTTTCGCGCTGACATCGACCATCCGCGCCCGGCCCGACTCGTTAAAGTGTGTGAACTCAGCCATTTCTCTCAATGAATCAGCTGGTTATACATTGCGCCGATCGGTGATTATAGAGGCCGGGAGAAATGCCAGTCAATAGAGGAACGACCGGCTGGCCATCTGAATAGACTCAGGCGCGTCCGCCCCAGCAGCACACCTCGCCTACAGCCCGACGAGATCAATAGTCTGAACCTGTCGGTGGAACTGCTCATCGCTTAGACCAAGGCTTTGCGCAATTACATGAAGCAGATTAAGAAATTGCTGTTGGCCGGTGAGCATGGCTTTGCCTCGTCCACTCTTTACGATGTGGTCCTCACGCTGTTCAGTCTCGGAATAAAGCACCAAGGTGTGCTCGGTGAACGCATTGGCATTGAGCCGGTTTTGTTCTTTAATCGTCGGTGTAATAGCCAACTCGTAAGCTCCGCCCGCGTCTTGCCTAATATGAGCTTTCACCCGCAGGTAGAAATCGAACGGCGGCCATCCACTGACATCGGTAAATTTCTTATACTCCGTCGCCACGGCGTGGATGGTGCGATCGTTCATTTTGAGATCGAAGCCGGCATTGAGGAGGGTAACTACGACGGCATTGTAGGCGGTGTCGAGCCTGTCTGCCGACAGCGGGGCACGAACATCGATCAGGGTGGACCGTGTGGCGGTGCATGCAGAGAGCGCGACGATGAGGAATGCAATTCCGAGCGAAGTGAGTACCTTCATGGCGGTCTCCTGGTAAAACGTGTTCCCTACTTCTTTCCCCGTTCTTACTTTTTCGCCCAAGAGATAACCTGACACTGAACAATGGCCGCTTGACGATCAACAAGGCCTATCTCAATGCCCTCATAGGCTTTCATTGACTGCGCTGGAACAATTTCATAGATCGTCTTTGATACCTGACCCAGTGCGGTCCCGCTCTCCCCGTAAGTACTACATGTAATCGTGAAGTCTTTGACGGCAATGTGGCTCTCATTGTGGACGGAGAAGTGTGCAAAGAGAACACCGTATCGAGTTTTAGACCACGCCACATCTCGCAATGTCAAAGTGCTTGGCGCGGTAGCAGTAACAGAAGAAGTCGACTCAACACGGTTCGAGAAGAACAACGGCCGAAGAGAGAGGAGCAGCCCAACCAACACAAAACCAAACCCCCATTTCTTTGAAACCGAAAGCATGATGTGAGAGCTCTCAGGATGCTTCGTTTTCCGTTTCTATAGATGGAGGGATTGTAGAAGGCTGCAAGAGAAGGCGCAAGAGCGGAGAAGATGGAAGGCCTACCGCACAATAAGTTAACTACTCTTTTCACTTTTTCCATTTCCTCCCCTCAGGTGCGGTCGGAGCGGGCTTCCCTGCACGCATTGACCGAGCACCGCCACAATTTCATCTCTCAACAGATCCCCGGTGCGCGGGCAGCGAGCAAGAAGACTGTGCTGACTGCCTTAATCATTTCCCGATTCTTTATATTCTGAACCGAGACGTACGCGGCATTCGCAGTTCTACCCACAGACCGGGAGTTTCTGCTGCCCCCGGTCATGAAAGAGCTGTCGGAGGTTGCAAAGGAAAACCCTGCGAGGCTATCGTCAACCCGTCGAACCCATTCGATTTCTCCACAGACGCCATTAAGGATTCATATGACAGACAACGCGCAGGACAATCGCGTCGATCTCACTCCTTACCAAGCGGCAGGCCAGCTTGAGGGCCTCACGAAGCTGGTGGACGAGTTTTACGCCACTATGGATACACTGCCCGAAGCCCGGACCATCCGGAACATGCACCCGAAGGATCTCGCCGAATCACGCAAGAAGCTGACCTATTTTCTCAGCGGCTGGCTTGGAGGCCCGAAGCTCTTTCAACAGCACTATGGGCCGATCAACATTCCCGGCGCACACAAACAGTTCCCGATCGGACACGAGGAACGCGACGCCTGGCTGTTGTGCATGCAGCGAGCCCTTGCCGTCCAGCCATACAGCACCGAATTGAAGGATTATCTCCTGGCCGCCCTCAGCATCCCGGCAGAACGAATCCGGCAAGTAAACGCGAGAGAGATCTAACGACCGCATCCATCTCTTCCCCCTCCCTCCGGGGTGTGACTTGACCGGTCTTCCCTGCGCGCATTGACCGAGCACCTACTCCATTTTTACATCTCAATCGATCCCCGGTGCGCGGGCAGCGAGCAAGAAGACCACCTAAACCGCACCCTCCAACTTCCCCCTCCCCCACGGGTGTGGCCGGCTGCCTTTCCCTGCGAATGGACAAAGAAATAGGGGCATACTGAGTTTTCGAGCGCGGGCAATCGTTTGCTCGCAACACCCCATCCCTGTGCCTTGACTGCAAAGACAGCAAGCTAGCACGAGAGATCAGAAATCGGCACTTCATGCCCATACAAACGTATGGCTATTCGGCCTCCTCCGTGCTAACCTCTGCCGATGGCGAAGGCTCGGTTCGAGTGGGACCCCAAGAAGGATGAAGACAACCAGGACAAACATGGAATCTCCTTCGGAAAAGCACAACTCGCCTTCGCTGACCCACGCCGCGTAATCGCGGAAGATTTGTCTCACAGCTCAAGCGAGCCGCGACATTACTGCTTCGGCTGGGTCGACGGCGGAGTTCTGACTGTTCGCTTTACGTTTCGCCACGATGTCATTCGGATTTTCGGGGCCGGCTACTGGCGGAAAGGCAGGAAAATTTATGAGCAAGAAAATCAAATACACGGACGAACCCCTCGGCAACCTCAAGGTCGTTCCTGACTTCCTGCCTCGCCCGGAAGAACTAGTTTTTCGGGACGAAGGTGTTAAAGTCACGATCGCGTTGAGCAAGAAAAGCGTCGAGTTCTTCAAGGATGAAGCGCGGAAACATCACACGCAGTACCAGCGTATGATCCGGCGGCTGCTTGATGCCTATACGGAGCGTCACTCACGACCTCAAACCACACGTTCAACTCGGACACGCGCCAAACTCGCGCGTGCTGGGTAGCGTGCCCGCGTGCTGATTCGAGATGGGGTCAGTTCTTGACCTTGCCTCTCCACCAGGCACTCAAGCGAGAGAGAGCGCACACTCATGAACTGCCCCAACTCGCTGACCTCTCAAAGATATGCCCAAGCTGCCTTTCCCTGCGCGCATTGACCGAGCACCGCCAACGATTTCACCTCTCAATAAATTCCCGGTGCGCGGGCAGCGAGCAAGAAAGGCAGCCGAAGCATACCCACCCCTCCTTACTTGTGACCCCGGTCGTCAATAGTGG
>FSSH01000522.1_pt1 | contig 32996 bp, 43 predicted proteins | sample 1166101 | NCBI WGS metagenome assembly FSSH01 (sample SAMEA32972668, study PRJEB13176) | freshwater metagenome | biome: Drinking water system; feature: Biomass in drinking water that filtered by 0.45 um membrane; material: drinking water | place: USA | collected 2012-12-20 | depth 0 m
CGGATCTCGCCCACCATGATGATGTCTGGGTCTTGGCGAAGAATCGAGCGAAGGCCTGTGGCGAACGTGTAGCCAATTTCGGGGCGCACCTGGGATTGCGATACGCCAGAGACGTCGTACTCAACCGGGTCTTCAAGCGACACGACGTTCAACCCGTCGCGGTCGAGCTCTTGAAGCATCGCATAGAGCGTCGTCGACTTACCGCTCCCGGTGGGACCAGAAATCACGATGAGTCCGTACGGCCGAGCGATGGCGCGCTTCACGGTCGCAATGTTGCGGGGCGACAGCCCAAGAGACTCGAGCGAGAGCTTTTCCTGGCCGCGATCCAAAATACGCATCACCACCTTCTCACCGTGGTACGTCGGGAAGGTCGAGACACGGAAGTCGATGCGGTTATTGTCAATCGTTGCCGAGAAGCGGCCGTCCTGAGGCTTGCGACGCTCATCGAGCTTTAATGATGCGAGTACTTTGATGCGCGCCACCACTGCGCGTTCGACATTTTTCGGGAGCGTTAGCGACTGGTGCATCACGCCGTCAACGCGGAAGCGCACCCGGAGCTCCTCGCGTGTCGGCTCAATGTGAATGTCTGATGCGCGCCCATCAACTGCATAGCGCAACACCGTGGCAACAATTTTCGTCACTGGCGCGTCCTCTTTAATCGTCTGTGGCGCACCAGGTACTGCAGGCTTTTCTGCAGCAACCGACTCGTCAACCGGCGTATCGTCAATCACGTCATCGGTTGCAATAGTAGTTTGCAATTCGTTCAATGCCTTCCCCACTTCGCCGGTCAGCCCCTTGTACGTGGTGAGCACCGCTTCAAACGATTCATCTGAAATGAGAAAGAGCTTGTAGGGAATGTTGGTGCGTGCCGTAATGAAATTCAGTGCCTCTATTGCCTCGAGGTTATCTGGATCGGTAGTACCTACCTCAAGGACACCGTCAGCAACCGCGAGCGGTACGAAACGATAGTGGCGCGCTGACTCTTCGGGAATGTACTTCAGTACCTCGTACGCAACAGCACCCGCGCCTTCGAGTGTGCGCGTGGGAATCTGATAGTACTCGCCTTTCGCGGCAAGGATATCCTCGGGAGAAACGCCGCGCGCAAGGAGCGCCTGCTCCACCGACATACCGCGGGCCAGGTCTTCCTTTATTGCCGCGACCGACTTGTCATCGATGATGTTTTTCTCCTTGAGAAGCTCGAGTACGTCCATGGACCGTGGTTAGGGGGTGAGTGGCGCAAACGGATTGTTTCGACCTACCGGCTCGGGAATAATTTCCTGGCTAAAGTCTTTGAGTGCGCGGAAGCGTTCATCGTTGAAAAATGCTGGGTCGAGCGTAATGGAACGAAGCTCTAAGAGGAGCGAGATGAGCTCCTGCTCTACGACGCCCTCTGAACCCCCCGTTACCTCTTCGGCGGTAAGCGGCCCTCCGGTGTCGGGTTTGAAAAAGATGCTGTAGGCGATAAACGCCGCGACCACGACGAGGAGGACGGTGATGATGTTCTGGTAGCGTTTAAATAAGTTCATCATGGTTTTAGCCAGTACGTTTTAACAGCAACTGAGTAATCGTACACGCCCGTTTGGGTCGCGGTGAACGAAATGGACGTAACATCGACCAAGCGCAAACTCTCTTCGAGGTCACCCAAGAATGCGCGGAAGGTGTCGTAGGTGCCGGTCACTGAAAATGAAAGGATCAGTGAATCGTAGCGGTTTTCATCGCTGCCCACCTGGCCGCGCGCCGCGCGCGACTCGTTGGTTTCAAGCTCCACGTCACGGATGCGCATGCCGTAGGCCGAAGCAAGCGCATCGAAGTCGAGAATGAGCCTGACGTTGTCGACATTGTCCGGGATCAGCTTCTCAAGGCGCTCCAGGTCGCTCTGGGGGAACGTGTTGTAGCGCGAAAGGAGCTGGTCGCGCACCTGCTGCAGCTCCTTCGAGCGCGTGAGCGCCTGGTCAAAGTTCGCCTCCTCAGCCCGGAGCTCTTTGACGCGCTGGTAGGTTGGGTCAATGAACCCGAAGAAGATTCCGGCTGCGATCACTATAAAGAGAAGTGGGAGGAGTGCTCTCATAGGGATACTTCATTAGAAGGAGCGGCGTCTGGCTCCGGAGCCTTGAAGCGCAGCTGGTTTAGGTTAACGACGCCCGTGAAAGAGAAGATGACATTTCCGGTGTCGTCCAAGTTGAGGTCAGAAAAAATAGGTTCGGTGAAAAACTCGCTCTTTCCGAATGCGTCAGACTGGAGTGCGAGCGCATTGAAGCTCTTTGCCTCGCCCGACATGGTGACTACCACCCGACCGGGGCCCGACTCGCCGAACGCAAAGTCGTTGAAGCGAACCGACGAGAGTGTGAGGCGCTCAATTTCATCAAACAGGTACGAGGGGGCGACGTGCTGGTCGAGGAGCGCTCCGCCAACCGACAGGCGCGTGTTGAGGTGCGACAGCTCGCGGATGGTTGCCGGCTCAAAGGCGGCACGCGCACGGTCGAGCGACACACGCTTGCGATCAATGTTCTGCACCGTGAATTGCTCGAAGAGGAAGAGACCAACAGCTGCGAGGATGGCGAGGATGAGTATGAGAGACGAGAGCACGTTGACAATGCCCACTGCCCCCGCTCCGCCCGAGGGGCGCTTGCGCTCCGCTTCTAATGACGCCTTAGGAATGAATGACGTCTTCACGCGCTCTTGCATAGCATAAAGTGTACCACCCGTTTACGAGCACTCGCGCTGTGGCGAGGACAGAACTGTGTAGAAAAGTGCGCAGTAGAGCGTGAGCTACTGCTTGAGCGCGCGAAGTGCGAGCCCGACTGCATTCGTAAACGACGGTCCTGCCGACTTCAGCACGTCCGCAATGAACGCAGGCGCCGCCACGCGGTCAAAAGCCGAAGACAGCACCACGGGCGTGTCGAAGTGTGTTTGCGCACGCTCAAGGAGCCCTGGAAGCTGCGCGCCGCCTCCCACCAAGACTACCTGCGAAATAGCCTTCCCTTCTTTCCGCTGGTAGGAGAGGAAAATGCGGCGAGCTTCCGTTAATACAAATTCAACCGCCGAGTCGGCAACATTCTTGTTCGCGAGCCCCTCGGCACGCTTCAGGCTCTCCGCTTCAGCGAAGGTGATTGACTGCGAGCGTGCGAGCGCGTGGGTAATGTCTTGGGCGCCGCGCTGGATGGTGTGCGACACGTCAATAATGCCGAACTCGATGACATAGACACGCGTAGACGAAGCCCCAAAGTCAATCACCATGGTGGGCGTTGTTGAATGTTCGTACGCAGACCGCCCCATCGAGAACGCCTCTATTTCATAGAAACGCGGCGTGACCGACGCAGCTTTCGCCACTTCTTGGAACCGACTCAAGACCGCGTTGTGAATGGCAACCAAGAGCACGTCGGTGGCGTTTGGAGTTTTTGTTCGCCCCGCCGCTGAGAGAAACTCTGATTCCTCTTCAGGAATGACAAACCAGTCGAGCGTCACTTCCCCCACGGGCACGGGGATGTACTTCCTCGCTTCAATGGGAATCATTGCCTCGAGGTCGTTTTGGTCTTTCGTGGGAAGTGTGATGAGCGAAATGAGCGACGCAGAAAGTGGAACACCGACGCCGCCAATTTTGCTCGTGACATTCGCCTCGCGCATGAGGTCGACCAGCGCCTCGGCAACTTTTTCTGCAGGCGGCGTCACCACCTGCCCTACCTCCGCTTCGCCGTAGGGGCCGAGAGCAATTTCCCCATAGGTCTCAAGCACCGCCACTCCTTTCTTCTCCGCCAACTGCACTACCTTAATAGAGGACGTGCCGATATCGACGCCAATCACACTCTCGCCGTCCTTCTTCTGAAGGGAGCCTACGAGGCTTTCAACACGACTGGTGATAGTTTTAAGGGAAAAGGCCATATCTGCGCTACGATATCATTTAGAATATCATGCGCGCGGGTTTTCTCTCGTCGCTCTCGACACTCTTCTTTCCGCTGGGAAACGATGCGGAGGCAGCGCGGAACGTCACCGAAGAGGCGCTCCTCGCGAAGGTTCGCCTCGAGTACGCGGTATCGCACCACACCTACACGGCACTCTCCTACGCGGACCCGCACGTTCGTGCACTCATTCGCGCGAACAAGTATGAAAACGATGCGTACGCGGCTCGCCTGCTCCGGCAGGTGCTTGCACTCACACTCGAAGCAGTGTTCGACGACCACGCGCTCGCCCTTAGCGGACAGCGCCTGCTGGTGGTGCCCACTCCTACCGCGCCGAAACGCGCTCGGGAGCGCGGGCGGCACCAAGTGAAGGCGCTCTGCAAAAGCATCACGCTTCCGCTGAGCGCCGAGTACGCTGATGTGCTGGAGCGGGTAAACCGACCGAGCCAAATTACGGTTCCTAAAGAGGAGCGCGCCAAAAACATTGCTGGCGCGTTTTCAGTTCCCCCGCGCCACCACCCCCTCATACAAGGAAGCGCCGTGTTCGTGGTAGACGACGTGTCGGAGACGGGCGCAACCATGCTCGACACGATGCGCGCACTTCGTGAGGCGGGTGCTGGCGAAGTTGCCGGTATCGCACTCGCGCGGTAGCGACACCATTACTCAGCGATGCGGACAGCCTGCCCAGCAGCACGGGCGACGCATCCCGCTTTTAAGTTTTGCTACTGCCTTTTCAAGACGAGTGGCTCGCGTCTCTGATTTTTTTGCTGAGGTTACCCAACAAATCCACTCATTCCGCGCAAGCGGTGTAATGTCGTGCCACAGCGCGCGTATGTGCGATCCCTCCTCGACAGCGCGACGTAGGTCAGCGGGCATGCGGTGCACCGTCCCGCCAGCAACACTTCGCTTCATAGAGTGAGTGTAGCAGAAAGTGATCTGCGGAGACGCAGGGATGTGGCACTGACGTGTCCACGCATCGGCCACCGATACTTTCCTCGCTGTCGCTCGGAAACTTCGTCGGCCCCGCCTCGCGCTTCGTCCCGATTTGTCGGGACTCACTGCGCTCCGGCTTTCGAATCCCTGCCTTACTCTCGCACTGATAATCTGCTCGGATGGTTCCCATCCATCCTTGCAGATCATTGCGGAGACGCAGGGATTCGAACCCTGGAGGGTGTTACCCCTACCTCGTTAGCAGTGAGGCGCTTTCGACCACTCAGCCACGTCTCCATATAGGTGCGCTTGGCGCACATGGAGACCGCTCAGCGCGGCAGGCGTGGCTGAGTGGTCCGGTCACTTGCGTGTCCGGTTCGAAAGGAAGCAGTTCCTTTCTCACCCAGCTCAGCCGTGGTCTCCAATACGGGAAACTATAAGCTACTGGGGGAGCATTATCAAACGACGGTCTGCTACCATAGGGGCACTATGGACGAGAGCAACGCGAACGAAACCCCGGTAAGCTTTGTAGTGTTCGGCGCAACCGGGGACCTGTTCGCGCGAAAAATCGTCCCATCGCTCTACCTCCTCTACACCACCGGCAAACTCCCGAATGAGTTTGCCGTGCTGGGGTTTGGTCGCCAAGCGCTCACCACTGAACTGTTCCAAGACCACGTCTTCGTCCACCTGAAAAATGCGGCACCTGACGTGACGAAGCGCGGCGCAGAAGAGTTTTTAAACCTCTTCACCTACCAGCAGGGCGAGTTCGCCGACGAAGCATCGTTTGCGCGTCTACGCGAAGCGCTCGAGGCGCGCGACCACGCGCTCGGCTTTCCCGCACTTAAAAGTTTCTATCTCGCGGTGCCGCCAGAGCTGGTGCGGATACTCGTCCCCCACCTCGCTATGGTGGCGCCACAAGGTGAGGCACGGCAAATACTTATAGAGAAGCCGTACGGGCACGACGAGACAAGCGCGCGCGAACTCACTGCGTTCCTCCACGACTTTTTTGATGAGCGCGAAATTTTTCGCATTGACCACTACCTGGCAAAGCCCGCGCTCGACACGCTCCTCTACTCGCGCACTAAGCACGAGCGATACAACCAGCTCCTGCGCGAGGAACCGATACAGGCAATCACCATCACCCTGCTTGAAACGCTCGGCGTTGAAAAGCGCGGCGCGTTCTACGATGGCATTGGCGCGCTCAAAGACGTAGGGCAAAACCACCTCCTTGAAATGCTCGCGCTTGCACTGATGCCCATTCCGCGCCTGGAGCCGGCATCCGTGTGCCAAGCACGCGCCCAGTTTTTACAGTCGCTCCCCCGCCTTTCCACGAAAGAGGTGGAAGAGCAAACGATCCGCGCGCAGTACGAAGGATACGAGCACATTGCAGGTGTTCGCGAAGGGTCCACGACCGAAACGTACTTTCGCGTGCAGTTTGCCTTAAAGAGCGCGCCGTACCGTGATGTTGCTGTGGTTCTTGAATCGGGAAAGCGAATGCGCGCGCTCAAAAAAGACATTGTGATTTCGTTCGACTGCAACCACACCGACTCGCTCCACATCGAACTGGAACCAGTGCCTCGCATCTACCTTAAAAAAGGAGATCTCATTACTACGCTGGAAGAGTTCAAAGACCCGATGCCGTCTATCCAGTACGCAAACGAGTACGCGACCCTCTTTGCAAGTGCGTGGCGCGGCGACACTACACACTTCCCCACCGCCCGCGAAGTTGAGCGGCTATGGCACTTCATCGACCCTATCGTGCTCGCCTGGGAAGAAGGAGCGCCGCCGCTCCTCACCTACCCTCAGGGCGCGGTGCTACCATGGAGTTCATGAAGAAAGCGTTTGGCGTTGTTGGCTTAGGAAAAATGGGCATGGGGGTGGCGCTCCACGCCAAGGAAAAAGGGTGGCGCGTGGTGGGGTACAACCGCTCGGGAGATAAAGTGGCAGAGTTTGTGGCCGCAGGCGGCGAGGGCGCTACGTCGCTTGCCGACCTCGTTCACGCACTCGAAACGCCGCGCATCGTGTGGAACATGCTGCCCGCGGGCGAAGCAACAGAAGAGGTGCTCCTTGGCGACGGCGGGCTCCTCTCGCTCCTTGCGCCGGGAGACATGGTGATTGATGCGGGGAATGCTTTCTACGAAGACACCGTCCGTCGGGAAAACGTTTTTAGCGAAAAAGGAATTGCCTACGTGGACGTGGGGTACTCGGGTGGGCCGGCAGGAGCGCGTGAAAGCGGCTGTTTAATGGTGGGTGGCGACACTGGAGCCGTAGAGAAGCTCACGCCGCTGTTCACCGACCTCGCCTCAGAAAAGGGTGGGTGGCTCCACTGCGGCCAGGCAGGCGCGGGACACTTTGTAAAAATGGTTCACAACGGCATTGAGTACGGCATGATGCAGTCACTTGCTGAAGGGTTTGCAATCTTAAAAGCAGCTCCGTTTCCACTCGATCTTCAAAAAATTGCTCATATCTACAACACGCGGAGTGTCATTGAGTCACGCCTCGTAGGGTGGCTTGAAAGTGGTCTTGCTCAGTATGGACAGGAGCTCGAGAGCATTTCAGGCACCGTCTCGCACACCGGCGAAGGAAAGTGGACCGCGGAGACAGCCCGCGCGCTCGGCGTTCCCGCGCCATCCATTGAACTCGCCTACCAGTTCCGTGTCGACTCAGCCGAGAAACCCTCCTACATCGGAAAAATTCTCTCCACTTTGAGAAACCAGTTCGGCGGTCACAGCGCGACCTAATAGACGAGGAGAGTTGCATGCTACTCACCGACCCACTCGAGCGCCACTTCCGGATTACCAAAAACCACGCTCCGGGGCTCGCCAAGCTTGGCATTAAAACCGTACGCGATCTCCTCTACCACCTCCCCGCCCGCTACGAGTCGGCGGCCGATATTCGCACCATCAAAACCGCCTCACCGAACGAAACGGTGGTGCTCTACGGACAGTTTTCAAAACTCGAAACGAAGAAGTCGTTCCGCACCGAGGTCCCTATGGCGGAGGGGGTGTTCGAAGATGGCACGGGGACGCTTCGGGTAGCGTGGTTCCACCAACCCTACCTCGCCAAAATGATCCCTGTGGGCGCGACGGTACGCCTGCGAGGGAAACTGTCGGTCCGGAATGGACGCGCGTACGTGGCGAACCCCACGGTGGAAAAGACAGACGGCATTCCGCTCATGGAGAGCTCCTCTGGTCTCTACCCCGTCTACCCTGAAACGGCAGGCCTTTCGTCGCTGTGGCTCTTCCACGCCACCGAGCGAGCGCTCCGCGAAGTGGACTGGGAGAAAGTCATCGACCCCATTCCGGAATCTGTTCTCAAAAAGTACAACCTGCCAAGCCTCGGGAGCGCGCTCATTTTTGCGCACCAGCCACGGCAAGAAAAAGACGCGCTCGCAGCAAAGAAGCGCTTCGCTTTTGAAGAGGTGTTCTTAATCCAGGTAGCGCGAGCGCAGCAGCGCACACTCCACGAGGCGCGCGCTGCCTACGCCGTTGCCGCAGACCAGAGCCGCGTAGACGAATTTGTGGAAAGCTTTCCCTTTACACCAACCGCCGGACAGCGCCAGGCACTCGAGGACATCCTCGCCGACTTTGCGCGACCTCACCCGATGCACCGCCTCCTCGAGGGCGATGTGGGGAGCGGGAAAACCGCGGTCGCTGCGGCAAGCGCGTACGCGGTGGTAACCAGCCGCCCGAAGAAAAAGGACGGAACGACACAGGACTTCGGACGGCTCCAAGTTGCGTACATGTGCCCCACTGAAATTCTTGCTAAGCAGCACTTCAAAACCTTCACCGACTTTTTTGTTGACCACCCCATCCAGATTGGGCTCATTACCGGAAGCGGCTGCTACAAGTTCCCCTCGAAGGTGAACAAGCGCGAGGCAACACCCATTTCCCGCACGCAGTTTTTAAAGTGGGTGGCAAATGGAGAAATTCCCATCGTGATCGGTACCCATGCGCTCATCCAAAAAGCAGTTGCGTTCAAGCACCTCGCATACGTCATCGTGGACGAGCAACACCGCTTCGGCACCATGCAGCGTCGCGCGCTTGCACAGAAAGGCGCCGTGACACCGCACCTCCTCTCCATGACGGCAACCCCCATTCCCCGCACGCTCGCGCTCACCCTCTACGGCGACCTCGACTTAACCGTACTCGACGAGCTCCCTGCGGGACGAAAGCCAATCACCACAGAAATTGTTCCCCCGCCGAAGCGAAGCGCCACGTACGAAACCATCCGTAGACTCCTCAACGAGGGGCGCCAGGCGTACGTCATTTGTCCCCGAATTGACGAGCCTGACCCAGAAAAACAGATGGCGCTCCAGAGCCGCTCTGTTCAAAGCGAGATGAAGGCACTCGCAAAGGTGTTCCCCGAGTTCACCCTGGGAAAACTCCACAGCAAAATGACGCCGAAGGAAAAAGAGGAGGTGATGGCGGAGTTCGCCGCCGGGAAAATCAACATCCTCGTTGCCACGTCGGTGGTTGAGGTCGGCGTTAACGTTCCGAACGCCACCGTCATTATGATTGAAGGCGCAGAGCGCTTCGGCCTCTCACAGCTTCACCAGCTACGCGGCCGCGTCATGCGCTCTTCCCACCAGCCGTACTCCTTTTTGATGGTTGAATCAAATGCGCGCGCTGAAAGTGCTCGACTCAAAGCAATTGTGAAAGCAAAAAACGGCTTCGAGCTTGCGGAGAAAGATCTTGAAATCCGGGGCGCAGGCGAACTCTATGGAAGACATCAGTCTGGCCTTTCAGATCTGGGGATGGAGGCGCTCAAAAACCTCAAGCTGGTTGAAGCCGCGCGCAGCGAAGCCTTCGCGCTCGTTGCCAAAGACCCATCGCTTAGTCGCCACCCTGAACTCGCCGAGCTTTCGGAGAAAAAAGTCGCAACACTCCACTTCGAGTAACACTAGATGAGGAAGTTTATGAAGCAGAGGCCGTGGGCGATGGCACGGTTCCCTGGCGTGTCCCCCTTTAGTTCAAGGTAGCGAGCAACACAGTCGTCATAGTTGTGCTGGCGACGGCGTGCTTCCGTTGAAACACTGAAGTCACCAGTGTTCGCTGCGTGCTGAAAATAGATTGCCAGTTCAAAAAGAACGATGAAGAGAACGGTTGCAAGGAGAAGGGACTGCCTGGAACGCTCGTGCGGGCGCTCGGCAAGTGCCACCATGTCTTAAGAATACTCGCTTGCGCGAGCCCGCGCTAGTGTATAAGTACTATCGTTGTGGGCGTGCTTGGATTCGAACCAAGGACCACAGAGGTATAAGCTCTGCGCTCTAACCAACTGAGCTACACGCCCAAAAAAATAGGGAAACTGTGTAAGTGCAAGCGCCGCTTACACACCCTACCGACGAACTATAGCGCCCCGAGAGAAAAACATAAACCCCGCCGTGAGGCGGGGTTTGGTTAGACCTGGTGTTCGATGTCCTTCTTTTCTTTAAGCTCGATACCGTGCATGACCAGGAGCTTTTCGAACTCGTCGCGCTCAATGTTTTCTTCAATCACCAACTTCTTGGCAATCGCGTCGAGGAGCGTGCGGTGGTCAGTCAAAATTTTCGTCGCCTTCTGGTACGCCTCGTCAATGATTGCCTTCACCTCGGCATCAATTTTTGCCGAAACGTCGGGCGAGTAGTCTTTCTCATTCATGCCTCGCCCGAACATGGCGCGCCCCCCTTCCCCTTCAAGAGCCACCGGTCCCATGCTCGACATGCCGTACTTGGTCACCATATCGCGTGCGAGCGCAGTCAACACCTGGAGATCGTTCGACGGTCCCGTCGTAAGGTCGTCAAAAATCATCTGCTCCGCAACGTAGCCGCCCAAGGAGACAGCGATATCGTCCAGGAACTCTTTCTTCGACTGCATCTTCTTGTCGTCAATCGGGAGCTTCAGTGTGTAGCCTGCAGCGCGACCGCGAGAAATGATAGAGATTTTGTGCACCGGGTCGGCATACGGCAAGACAGAGGCAACGAGCGCGTGTCCCGCCTCGTGGTAGGCGGTTATCTCTTTCTCCTTAGTGTTTAAGATGTGGGTTTTGCGTTCAGGCCCAAGCATTACCTTTTCGATGGAGCGGATGAGGTCGAACTGTGCGACCTTTTTTCGGTCTTCGCGCGCAGCCAGAATTGCCGCCTCGTTCATGAGGTTCGCGAGGTCCGCGCCCGAGAAGCCCGGGGTGCGCTCTGCAATGACGCGGATGTTCACGTCTTCCGCGAGCGGTTTTTTGCGCGCGTGAATTTTCATAATTTCTTCGCGTCCTTCGCGGTCAGGAAGGTCGATGGTCACGCGGCGGTCGAAGCGTCCTGGCCGAAGCAGCGCCGGGTCCAAGACGTCAGGGCGGTTGGTTGCCGCCATCACAATTACCTTTTCAGAAGGTTCGAACCCGTCCATCTCAACCAGAATTTGGTTGAGCGTTTGCTCGCGCTCGTCGTTTCCGCCGCCAACGCCCGTGCCGCGCACGCGCCCGACTGCGTCAATTTCATCGACGAAAATAATGGCGGGCGCTGCCGTCTTTGCCATCTTGAAGAGGTCGCGCACACGGCTTGCGCCTACGCCCACGAACATTTCAACAAACTCGCTGCCAGAGATAGAGAAGAACGGCACGCCAGCCTCGCCCGCAACGGCGCGCGCAAGCAAGGTCTTCCCCGTTCCTGGCGCACCCATCAGGAGGACACCTTTAGGAATGCGCGCGCCGATGTCTAAGAACTTCTTAGGGTTTTTAAGGAAGTCGACAATTTCGGTGAGCTCTTCCTTTGCCTCCTTAGCACCGGCAACTTCAGAGAACGTGATGCGTGCGTTTTTATCTTTGGGGTCGGTGATGCGCGCCTTCGACTGTCCGAAGGTGAACGCCTGCATGCCGGCGCCACGCACCTGACGCGAGAGGTACCAGACAAATACCACAATGAGGAGGAGCGGCACGATGATGGGTGCTAATGAAAAGAACCAGAACCTAAACCCGCTCTCGTCTTTCACTTCAATCGCAACCGTGGCAAGTTCCGCAGCAGAGAGTCCGTAGTTAACGAGCGTTTCTGAAAGCGCGGTGTTGTCCTCTTTCTTCCCCGCCTTCACCGACTCGTCTGCGTAGGTGATTTCAAGCTGGTCCCCAGAAACCACGATGCGTGACACCTCCCCTTCCTTTATGTCAGTGACAAGCGCCGAGAGTCCGATGGGTTCTGGAGCCTCGGTATCGCTCGAGAGGAACGAGTAGAGGGAAACCAAGAGGAGCGCTAGTAAGAGCGCCGAGGTGACGTTGTTCCACTGGCCGTTTCGAGTAGCACCGAAGCCGAGCGCCTCCAGAGGCTGCGACACTGGTGATTTTTTGTTCGACTTTTTCGGTGCTCCCTTGCCTGCGCTTTTCGTTTTTTTCTCGTTGGTAGGTTCGTTCATTGGCAGTATTATACCTACAGATGGCACTTATTGAAAACAAAAAAGCACGGTTCGAATACGAGATTCTTGAAACGCACGAGGCGGGAGCCGAGCTTTTTGGGTTTGAGGTGAAAGCGATACGCGCGGGCATGGGAAACCTGGAAGGCGCGCGCGTGGTAGTGCGTGGTGGCGAGGCGTTTTTGGTGGGAGCAACCGTGTCGCCCTACCAACAGAAGAACACCCCAGGCTCGTACGAGCCCGGGCGTTCGCGCCGACTTCTCCTCACCAAGAAAGAGCTCGAGGGTCTCCTTGCTACCGAGAGCCAGCGTGGTTTGACATTAGTGCCTATAAAATGGTATAATAAGAATAGGCGCATCAAGCTCGAAGTCGGGGTCGGCAAGCGTAAAAAGAAGTATGATAAGCGAGCGACCCTGAAGGAGCGTGATACGAAGCGGCACATTGACCGAACCTTGAAAAATGAATACTAGCTGGTGACTCCCCGAAAAAACGGAAACGGCGTTCCCGTTTTTTCGGGGGATGATCAGCTTCGACGGTGAGTCCCGTCTCTTGCGTGCAAAGCGGTGAATGTTGGAGAGCACCTAAAATCTCGAACACCCAATCGTGCAAAATCGATTGTAGCGAGCCCGTACCAAGCGTACTTGGGCCTCGTTCCGGTTCGCGCATAAGTCGCGTCCGGCATCACTACTCTTGATGTCTGATAGAGAGTAGCTTGGTGTAATACCATCAGGACAAGGAAAGAACCTGCTCGCGTCTTTCACGGAAACCTAGAGCTCGGGGTGGCGTGCGTTTGTTTACTTTCTATGCGCCACTCTTAAAACCCTCAAAGTAGACTACGCTCTGTAGATGCGCTTAAGATGAACTCATTCGGACGCGGGTGCGATTCCCGCCATCTCCACTAGCTATACAGTATGCCCGCTCTATGCGGGCTTTACTGTTGCTCACGTGAGGCTGAGGCGGGAATCGCACGGAACGTTTGCGCCATTGGTCCAAGCAAAAGTCCGCGGCTTGGGGGAGGCTCGTTCCTCTATCGCTTTGCGATCGGAACGAGTCGGAGGAAAAGGATCTCCCCATCTCCATTAGTAAAATAAATCTTTACCTAAAATCGCCGCGCTCAGTTTGTTTCGCAACCTCATCAGCAACATCGTCGAGACGATCCTCCAACCTCTTAATACGTGCATCTACCTTGGATGTATTACTTGAGCTACTAAGACCAGCTACAACCAGTACAGCGAACACTAATACAAAGAATGCCGGTATAGCTGCAGGACTTTCAAGAAAGTTTTGAATCTTTTCCGGCAATGCCATAACTCTTTAGTTATTCTACTCACATCACTACGGAATGTCTAACCGTCAATCTTGTCTCGAATAAAATCCGCCGAAAGGCGGATTTTATAACGTTACTTCTTCGGGAAGAAATAGTTCAGTTTCAACTTCACAAGCTCGTGGAAGTCACTGCGGCGAATGTAGATGAGTGCGGCTGAGCCTAGCCACAACAGTACCGCGACCACGAAGAGCCCTCCCCCGTCCATGTTGGGGTCAATGCCAAGCGGAGTGAAGAGGTGGAAGAACACCGCACCCGTCATGATGACGAAGGCAATCAAGGCACCCACCACCTGGAAGCGCCGGAACATGGATGCAATTCCGATGAGCAAAAAGAGCGATGCAACGAGTTCCGCGGCACCGATAACGTACTGGCTAAAGAGCCCCGCTGGCGCGAAGAGTCCACTCGCACCCCAGGTAGCAGCCCACGCGTCGAGCTTGCCGAAAATCACCTGCGTTTCGGGGGCATTCGTAAACTTAAAGCGAAGCGAATCCAGGAACACCACCGCGCCGAAGAGCGCAATGGCGTGCGGAATGAACGATACTATTTTTTTCATACCCCCACGATACCACAGCAGCCGTGTAGAATGGGGTGTGAAAGGAACCTGACCCCTCCCCGTCTCACACTATGCAGCAGGGTACACGCGAACAGTGGTTTGAAACCGTCTACGGCGACTACGCCGACGCCATCTTCCGCTTCTGCCTTGCGAAAACGTCGTCCAGGGACGTGGCGCTCGACCTCTCCCAAGAGGTGTTCACCCGGCTGTGGGACCAGCTCGCGCTCGACAAGGCAATCGACAACCCTCGCGCGTTCCTCTACACCGTGGCCAGGAACCTGGTGATTGACCACTACCGTCGGAAAAAGCACGACTCGCTCGAGGTGCTCGCAGACGCTGGGGTCGAGTTTGGCAAGGAGGCGAGCGCCGCAGACGAAAGCAGCTACCGTGAGGCACTTGCGCACCTTGAGAAACTTGAGGAACCGTACCGCGAAGCGGTGTACCTCAGGTACGTTGAAGAACTGCCTCCGCGGGACATTGCCGAAATTACCGGCGAGTCGGTCAACGTCATCTCAGTTCGCATTACCCGCGGCATGAAGCAGCTGCGTAACAGCCTTCGCACATGAAAACCCCTCGCGACATTTTTACACCACTCAAGAAACGCTCACTCGCGCCTGGTGAGCGCGCACTTTTAACGCAGAAGATTGCGGAGTACCGAGCCATGAAACCGCTTTCGAGCGCGTCTTCAGCCACGTACCCCGCTATGCGCGCCCACACGTTTAACCTCTTTGCGCTGCGCAGCGGACCCGTGTTTGCATCCTTCATGCTCTTTACGCTCGTGGGCGTAAGTGGAGCTGCCGCCGCAGAAGGCGCCGTGCCAGGCGACCTCCTCTACCCCGTAAAAACCGCCGTCACCGAACGAGCGCGCCTGGCGCTTGCGCTCGACCTCACCGCGCGCGCAGAAGTTGAAGCGTGGCAAGCGGAGCGCCGGCTCGAAGAGGCGCGCACGCTCGCGAAGCGAGGGACGCTCACTGACGTACGCAAAACACGCCTTGAAGAAGCCTTCACACGCCACGCCGCTTCGGTTGAAGAACGCGTCGCTCGTATTGCGCTTGAAGATCCTGCACGAGCCGCCCACCTTGCTACCCGTTTTGAAACGTCGCTCACCACCCACGAGACACTCCTCGCCTCGCTCGACACCACCTCGCCCCGCACACTCAGCGACATCGTTCGCGTCCACATTGAACGCATTGGCCTCGAGCGCCGGCTCGCGGTCTTGGCGGTAGTACCTGGGCCCAGAGAGAGCGTGGGGTCTTTTGAAGCAGCCGGAACATTTTCAGCAAAACTCGCAGTACCTCCACGTGAAGAGGTAGCTACGGACACTGCATTGTTTGCAGTTTCGGCCGCACCCGAAGAAGCACCTAGCGAAGAGACGCGTGTGGAGCCTGCTGTTGACCAGGAGATTGCCGCACGGTTTATGTACGCACGAGCGGAAGAAAGCGTCCGCGAAGCAGCATCGTGGTTCAGACGCTCATTCACCCATCTCGATACGAGAGAGCAGGAGGAGGTTGCGGCGAAACTAGCTGATGCTCGCACCGCGCTAGCGACAAGTCGTACCTTCTATGCAGACGGTCTCTACGCCGACGCTTTCCTTACGCTCGAGCAGGTTGTCGCCACCATGAACGAACTCACCGTACTCCTCAAAAATAGCCCGCCCTACGAAGGCGCGCGCACCATCCGCACCGGCGTCGTGGAACCCGCGGACCCCCTCCCCACTGACCTTCCCCTTCTCGAGGAATCCACGCTCCCCGTCGAAACCACACCTCCTCTCGAGCTGCGCGGAGGCGTATACTAGGGTGGTATGGAAAACAACACTCACCCCGCCACCCTCAGCATCCCGCGTCAGGAGCGCTACTCGCGCTGGCTTGCACTCGGAACACTCCTCGCATTCGTACCTAAGCTCGTGCTTCTCATCCCCCATTTCGTCATTCTCTACTTCCTTGGCATCCTGATGCTGATCGTCGCCGTGTTTGCACAAATCGCCGTCCTCGTGACGGGGCGCTATCCAGAAAACTTCTTTACGTTTGTTCAGGGAGCGATTCAGTGGCAGCTACGCGCAAACCTCTACCTGCTTGGCCTCACCGATTCATACCCGCCGTTTTCATTGAAGTAGCGTCCGTGTTGCGAAAACCCAATAAACGCGTAAAATAAGGATTTATAGCTATCCGGACCAAAAAAAAGAATAGGAAGGTGGTCGTTGAAAAAAACACGACCCGCATCAACCACCAAATCCGCGCCTCGGAGCTTCGCGTCATTGGAGCAAAAGGAGAAAACCTGGGCGTTATTAAAACCTCGGAGGCGCTGAAAGCCGCCCAGGAGGCTGGATTGGACCTCATCGAAATTTCGCCAAACGCGGTACCGCCGGTTGCGAAAATCATGGATTATGGTAAATTTCAGTACGACCAGCAGAAAAAGGCGCGCGAGGCTAAGGCTAAGGCGCATACTACTGAAACTAAGGGCATCCAAGTTGAGGTGGTAACGGGCGAGCATGACCTGACCCGGAAAGCTCGCCAGGCTGCAGAGTGGCTTCGAGAGGGCCACCGGGTTAAGATAGAGCTCTTCCTCAAGGGCCGCTACAAGTACATGGAAGAGGGGTTCCTCAAGGAGCGCCTCAACCGGTTCGTTCTCTTGGTCCCCGAGGAGTACAAAATTGCTGAAGAGATTCAGCGAGGACCCAAGGGGTTCACCATCATCCTTGAGCGCGTCGGCAAGAAAAAAGTTGAGGCGCCCAAAGACGTTTCCACACCATCACCCGAGCATGAAAACAAATAAATCATTCACCAAGCGCATCCGCGTTACCAAGAAGGGAAAGCTGATTGCCCGCAAGAGCGGCCAGAACCACTTCAACGCGAAGGAAAACGCAAAGACCCGCTCGGCAAAGCGCGGCAACGCGTCAGTTCACCTCAGCAACAAGGCGAAGTCTCGCTTCCTCGCGGGGAGCGGCGCGTAGTGTTTACTCAGTAACTACTATTTATGGCACGAGTTAAAGGAGGAGTTTCATCAACCAAGCGACGTCGCAACATCCTGAAGGCGGCGAAGGGATTCCGGTTTGCCCGCAGCAAGAAGAAAAGCGCAGCAAAAGAGGCGCTCTTGAAAAGCCAGAGCTACGCGTTCAAGCACCGCAAGAATAAGAAGCGCGAAATGCGTGCGCTCTCCATCGTCAAGGTGAACGCGGGAGTGCGAAGTTTAGGGTTTAAAAACTACTCGACCTTCATTGCTGCCATGAAGAAGAAGGGTGTCGATTTGAACCGGACCGTCCTCGGCCAACTTGCCGAAAACCACCCCGAGGTTTTTGAGCGAATCCTCAAGGAAATCACGAAGTAAAAAAAAACACCCGCCGAGAGGCGGGTGTTTTTTTACGATTCATTTTGCACACACGTCCAATGTACTTGTCCACCAGAAAGGACCTCTTTTTTCCAAGTTCCAACTAACGGTCCACCCTCTGGTCCGCATGGATCACCTTCATGGCGCTGCTCAAAAGATGTCGACTCAGAGTTTCCACCAGAAAATCCTTTAAACATAAACTTAATATTTTTTATAATTAATAACGTTTCTATTATAACTCAATCTGCTCTCCCCTCTGGGGAATGTACGTGTCAATGCCTAAAAAACCACTCAGGCGCTGGGCTAAAAAGGCGCTTGCTTCCATCTCGCCCAACACCACGAACGCTTTCTTAGGGTTTACTTTCTCTGCAAATTCTACGAGATCATCGCGGTCCGCGTGTGCTGAAAACCCGCCCGTTTTGGAAACGCGCGCGCGAACGCGCACCTTTTTCTTATCAATCGTCACCATGCGCGCACCATCCTGGAGCCTTCTCCCCAAGCTCCCCGGCACCTGGTACCCGACCAAGAGGAGTTCGTTCTCGGCGTGCGGCAGGTAGGTTGCCTCGTGGCTCCGTACACGCCCCCCGTGGCTCATACCAGCGCCCGCGATAATTATTTTCGGCCCTGAGGTCTTGTCAATTTCTTTCGCCTCATCCCGCGTGTAGGTAACGGTAAGCGACGGGAACGAGAACGGGTCGTCGCCAGACTCCGCTCGCAGGCGAAGTGATTCGCGAAGCGCGGTGGTATGGGCGCGGTACACCTCGGTCACCCGGGAAGCCAGCGGAGAGTCCAAAAAAACAGGAGTCGAAGGGATCGCTTTTTCCGCAATAAACCTATCGAGTGTCGCCAAGATAATTTGGGTTCGTTCGAGCGAAAAGGACGGAATGAGGAGGGTCCCCTGCGTTTGATGAATGCGCAGCACAGCCCGGCGGAGCGCCTCTTCGCTCTCCTCCTGAGGCGCGTGGGTGCGGTTGCCATAGACACTTTCGGTTACCAGATAGTCGATTGATCCCTCGGGGGTTTCAGGATCTGGTACTAGAATGGCGGGAGTTCGACCCAAGTCGCCGGTAAAGAGGATCCTCTTACCTCCCGTCTCAACCAACACCAACGCCGAGCCCAAGATGTGCCCCGCGTTGTAGAGCGTAACCGAAACGCTCAACGAAACCTCGATACGCTTTTGGTACGGGATCGCACGGAGGAGCGAGAGCGAACGCTCAACATCGCTCCTATCGTAGGGCGGCTCTTCGTTACAGAACTTCGCCTCCTTGCCAATGAGCCCGACAGCGTCTTCGAGCATGACGGGAATCAAATCTACCGTGGGCGCAGTTGCGTACGCAACACCCTTAAACCCGTCGCGCACGAGCTTCGGGTAAAGGCCAATGTGGTCGGCGTGCGCATGCGTTATGAAGAGCGCATCAATCAACGACGCGTCATAGGGGAACGGCTCGCGGTTCGACGACTCACAGAAGCGCCTCCCCTGCTCGAGCCCGCAGTCTATGAGAATGCGCGTCGCGACATCACCATCTTCCACCTCGAGTAAAAAGTTTGAGCCAGTCACTGAACGCGCACCCCCCACAAAGGTGAGCCGCACCGTCGGGTTAGAAAACATAGCGCTTCATAATGAGGTAGGCGGCAAGCATCCCAACAACATCCATCGCGATATCGAGCGACGTGTCGAGGGTGTAGTTAATCGCGCTTGCTGAGTCGGTGACGTACTCAAACACCTCCCAGGCGACGCCAACCAGGAGCGTTGCGACAAGTGTCGCGAGAAAGACCGGCACTCGAGGACGCAGTCCAATAGGGACTTCGAAGCGAATGAACCACAGCACGCCTCCGGCTATGAAGGCGCCGCCCAAGAAGTGCATGAGGATGTCGGCCCACCACCACTCCCAGTAGAGGTAGTACTCGTTCGCGAGCGCCTGGAACAGGGCGATGACGAGCCCGAGGAGCGCAAGGGCTACTCCTGAAACGGTGCGTTGGTGCATAGCGTAGACTCCATTCTAATATAAAAACCCGTCTCGGAAGACGGGACAGATTTTTAGTGAGGGTCACTGGTTCCCCATTAACCTGAATAGTCAGGTGGGTGCTCGCATCGTGAACCTTTGGTACGCGAAGTGATCGCGCGCGCCAGACTCACGAAATGTAGAGCTCCCTGGAGAAAGCAATACGAGGTTAATGTGCGCCAATAACCCTGACCTAAGGGTAACAGATACACGAAACTCGTGCGAGCACTACCTCCTGTTGATAAGAAAAAACCAGGTACTACCTGGTTTTTTCTTACTCGAGGATCCCGTTAAGGTCCACGTCGTAGAGAATCTGCTCAGCGACAAGTCGGTACTTGATCACCTCCTCCGGAGTGAACCACACACCGATTTCTCGGAGCGCTTCATCGACAGCATCGGTGCAGTGAATGAGGTTACGCACACCGCGTCCGTCAATGGTTGCATGCTCGTAGGAATCGATCGTGTAGTCGCCACGAATCGTACCGACATCAGAGGTAGCAGGTTCAGTTCCTCCTACCAACTTTTTAACTACCGCAATCGCCTCGTTGCCTTGAATCACCATGGCAACAACGGGGCCCGCCGTCATGAAGGAAACGAGTTGCTCGATAATAGCGCGCCCGTACTCGATAGGCTCTTTCTCGATGGGGAGGCCGTTTGTTTTTCTATTCTCGACAATGTTCGTCCCCTTCTTGAGGTACCATGCCTCATCTTTGTTGTAGTGCGTAATCACCTGGTCACGCGTGGGCAACACCATTTTAAGCGCGACGATTTTGAGTCCTGTACGCTCAATGCGGGTGATAATTTCGCCAATTAAAGAGCGCTGCACCCCGTCGGGTTTAATGATGAGAAGTGTCTGCTGCTGTTGAAATTTCATACGTATACAGTCAGTGTACCATCCTATCGCTAAAAAAGCGAGGAATTGAGCGACTTATACGCCACGCATCCCGCGGTACTTCTCCTGAATTTCAGCTTCGATAGCGTCGCGGTTCTTGCCGTACCGCTGGTAGGACAGCTGCTTTAAGGCGTCAATTTGCGCAACGTCGCCCGAACGGTACGCGTACGTTTCCATTGAAAAGGGCGACACGGGCTTTCCTTCCGCGAGCATTTTCACGCAGGCGTTGTAGTTGTCGAGGCCAAGCATGTCCCCTGCGGAAAAGGTGGGCGCAAACTGACTCTCCAAAAACTTCGCATCATCAGTGCCTACCCGAAACACCGCCATCGACCCGACGTTTCCAAAAACCGCGTCAGAAATTTTTGGGGTCAACTGCTTGATGAACTGGTGCGCCATGGTGAGGGACAGCCGATACTTTCTCGCCTCTGAGAGAATGGTCGCGATGGTCGGGGTGGTGATGTTCTGGAACTCGTCCATGAAGAGGTAGAACGGCGGCGGGTTCTGGCTTAGGTACTCGCTCCTGCCCAAGGCAGACATGAGAATTTTACCGACAATGATGAGACCAATGAGGTTTGCGTTCACGTCGCCAAGGCGACCCTTTGAGAGGTTCACCAGGAGAATTTTCTTGTTGTCCATCACATCCTTGAAGTTGAAGGCGCTCCTCTGCTGGCCGATGATGGGGCGCATGATTTCGTTCGCAATGAAGATGTCGAACTTCGAGGTGATGTACGGCACTACGTTCCTAAGGTCACCTTCGCCGCGCACCTGCTCGGCAATCTCCTCCCAGAAGTGGTTGACCACGGGGTTACGGCTACGCGAGAGCTTGAGGTGCCTAAACTCTTCGTCCGAGAGCACGCGAGAAATATCGAGGAGTGTTGAGCCTGTTTCAGGATCTTCAAGAACGAGAAGCGTTGCATTTCTAAAGTACTGCTCGAAGATCGGGCCAAAGGCTTCAGGAACGTCTCCGTAGAGCTTCTTGAAAATCTGGAAGAGCTCGTCCACGACGAACGTTTTCTGCTCGGGGTACCGCGGGTCGTACTCCAGCATGTTGAGCCCCATGGGGCGCTCCGTGTACGCGGGGTCAAAGTAAATAAGGTCATCGATGCGATGCGGTGGAATGCGTGCGAGGATGTCCTGAACATCAACGCCGTGCGGGTCGATGAAGCAGACCCCTTCCCCATTTTCGATGTCCTGGATGATCATCTGCTTCAGGAAGTTCGTCTTACCGGTACCCGTTTGTCCGATGGTGTAGAAGTGCCGCATGCGATCTTCAGGCGCGAGGTGAATGTCTGTCGCCACGTTCGCGTACCGGTTCCGCCCAAGCACGATGCCGTCCTGGTGCAAGTTCGGCGGCACTGGAACTAGCTTGCCACCCGACTTCTTCACCTCGCGAGATGAGGTTGAGCCCACAATGGTGAAATGCATGAGCGAGGCGAGCTCAGAGAGGTTTAAGGGCATGGCGTGCGTTTTCTGCATGAGCGGAAGCTTCACCGGATCTTTGTCGAACTCTCGGCGCAACGCGCGAAACCACGAATCAACGGGGCCGTTTTCAAATAACCGGAAAATGTACTGACGGATGAGTTTTTGTGTCTCTCGTCCAGGGTTCGGACGACGGAACTTGAAGAGGTTGCCCTCTGAGAGGTTCTCATACTGGCCGAACGCACTCTCGAGCTCGGCGAGAATTGCCTCGGCTCGCTCTTTCGTTCGCGCAGAGGCCACAATGCGGATGTTGGTTCCCGTGAGCGCCTTTTTGAGTTTCGTTTCAATCGGTGCAATTTGGTCCGCCGCCGACGGCTTTGGCTTGTCATCTTTTTTCTTACTGTCCCCCAACTCTTCAACAAACTTTCCGGTTTCTTTAACGAGCATCGGAAAGAAGCGTCGCAAGAGGGAGCGGTTTCCCAGGTACTGGTGATCGCGGAACGTCTTTGCGGGATCCTTGCCGTCGTTGAGATCCTTGATGACCTTCTTCATGCGCGCCATGTGGTACTCACCAGCGTTCGCAACAACAAACTGAACCGCGGCGCCCTCGCCGTCCTTGGTAATTTTTGCAAATGCAGACAGGAGTACGTTCAGGGGATCGTAGGTAAACTTCTCAACCGTCTTAATGGGCAAGACCGCGGGCCGGAAGAGCGTCCCGTAGGCTATCGCGGTGTAGCCGAACTGGTTAAAAATGTTGTAGTCATCTTTCTGCTCCGTAATGCGGGCGCGCGGGAACTCCGCAAAGAGCTGCTTTTCAAAAATGTCGCGCCGAGTGCGCGGCACCGCCATGTAAAAAATGGCTGATTCGGTATTTTCTGACACCGCAATTTCCATAGAGAAGAAATCGCGGTAGAGTGCTTGGTACTTCGCCCAGTCCTTGAGAAACATCGGGTCGGGAAGCGAGAGGAACGGGATAACGCTCTGGTACCACTGCTCCATTTTGGTCGCCACGTCTGAAAGCGAGACACCCTGTTCCCCCTCGGGGACCGCAACCTCGAGGAGCACGAAATCGAGCGCTTTCGCGAGTGGATCTCCCTTTTTAAGCCCAGGTATGGGATGCCCCTCGCGCTTGTACTGCACCAACAGGCGATGAAAATCATCCTCAAGGTGTGGGCTATTCATTCGGTCGAGCTTCTTGAACACCGCGGAGAGCCCCTGTGTCTGAAGGATGCCGAGGAGCTCCTCCATGTCCTTGTCATTTGCGTCCGGCGTTAGGTCGAGCGCAACCCCCTCCTCTTTTGGAGCTACGTATTGAGCTGATTCTTTTTCAACCGCGACCTTCGGCGCAGCCTCCGTTGCGCTTACGCGGGTGCGCATCCCGCCCCCAGCGCCGCCGGAACGCGCCTGCTCGCGCAGCTTATTCATTTGCTGCTCGGGAGAAATATTCCCCTCGCCACCAGGTGACTTCATGCTCCCTGTAGTATAGCAAGTACCAAGGCGCTCACGCTTAGAGCGTCGTCAAAATTTCAGCGCCGCCTTCTGTAACGACGATAGTGTGTTCGAAGTGTGCTGCACGCGTTCCGTCTTTTGTGCGGTACGTGTACCCGTCTTTCGCTAGCTTCACGCGTCCGTCCATTCCTTCAGTCAAAATTGGCTCGAGCGCGAGCACCATGCCGGAGACGAGCCTCTCACCCGATCCACGTTCGCCTGTGTTGCCAATGTACGGCTCTTCGTGAACCGCATAGCCAACCCCGTGACCACCTAGTTCATACGCAATCCCGAGGTTGTACCGCATGGCGACCTCCTCAACCGCCTCCCCGATATCCCCTACATGCGCTCCGTCTTTCACTACGCTAATTGCCGCATCGAGCGCCTCTTGAGAAGCCGTCATGAGACGTTGTGCGCGTTCATCGGGAGTGCCCGCTACCACCGTAATGGCATGGTCAACAATGAGACCCTGGTGCACCAGCCCGCAATCGAGCGACACGACGTCGCCGTCGCGCAACACCAGTGGCTCTTCGTTTGGAATGCCGTGAACCACCGCATCATTTACTGAAATGCACATCGTTGCTGGGTACGGACGCTTCGCGCCGTGCGGCGTGTAGCCTAAAAATGCCGGCGTGTCTCCTCCTTCGCGAATCAGCGCCTCAGCGTATTCGTTCAGTTCTGCCGTTGAAACTCCAGGCGCCACACGCGTCGCAACGCTACGTACTACCTGCGCCAGGCGTCTCCCACCCACACGCATGAGCTCAATTTCTTCAGGCTTTTTGGGAAGCGCCATACGTTATTGCAATGAGACGTGCGACAGGACCTCCGCGTGAATGTCCTCTACAGGTTTTTCGCCATCGATGTCGATGCACTTCCCAAGGGAGCGAAAGTACTCAATCGCAGGGGCGGTTGAGCGCTGGTACTCAGCGAGGCGCGTTGTGACTGACTGTTCGGTGTCAGCGGCGTCGCGAGCACGCGAGAGCGAGCGACTCATCACCGTCTCGTCGCTCACCACTAAGTTGAAGACCGTGTAGGGTCTGCCGAGCCAGGAAGCGACTTGGTTAAACATCTGCGCCTCATCAACGGCGCGACCCGTCCCCTCAAACACTGCGGGAGTCGTCTCGTCGAGCGAAAAGAGGAACTCCTGAAACAGAAAGACTGCAAACCAGGCAGGCATGAGAAGCCCCTTGTCGTAGTCAGCTTTGATGCGCGTTCCAAGTGGCGATGCAGACGCCATGATTTCGCGAATGCGTCCCCCGGTCATGAAGAGGGGTGCGCCTACCTTTTCAGCAAGCAATCTGCCTTGCGTTTCCTTGCCTGAGGCGATTTTCCCTACAAAGAGGTAGAGAGGTTGTGGAGTGCTGTCGGACACCCCAAAAGAATACCAAACTACGGCTCAAAAGAACAGTAGGAAAAGCGTACGATTCGCGCTAGGATACCGATATGAAAAAGGAGATTATCACGATTGCGGGAGCCGTCGGGAGTGGAAAGTCGTCAACCGCAAAGCGCGTTGCTTCCCTTCTCTCGTACCAGCACCTCTCCTCGGGCGACCTCTTCAGGAAAATAGCGAGCGAGCGCGGGCTCTCCGTTGAGGCGCTAAATTTAACTGCGGAAGAACAGGCCGACATCGACCACCAGGTGGATTCGTGGCTCCAGGAGCTGGGACAAACGGGAAGCAAGGTGGTGATTGACTCACGGCTCGCCTGGCACTGGATGCCGGAGTCCTACAAGGTATTCTTAACACTCGATCACGACACGGCAGCCGAGCGCATTTTCAACCACATTCAAACCGAGGGTCGCGTAAGCCAAACGGGGACGTCGCTCGAGGAGGTTCGCCAGAACATTGATACGCGCGTGGCAAGTGAACAGAAGCGGTACCGCGAACTCTACAACGTCGATGTCACTGACACTGCCCCATTTGACCTGGTTATTGATACAAAAACAAACGGCCTTGAAGCCGTCGTTGCGAGCGTTATTGAAGGCTACCGCGCCTGGCGCGCTCTCTAGTACTCGCGCAAGCTTACCTGTGCGTCAACTTTTCGCACGATATCCAACACCACCGATACCACAATGAGGAGTGCGGTACCACCAATGGCGAGCGCGGTGAAGCCGGTCAACGACTGAACAATGAGCGGCAACACCGCAACGACGCCGAGGAACACCGCTCCGAGAAGCGTAATGCGGGTTACGACACGACCAATGTACTCTGCGGTCTGTGAACCTGGGCGCACCCCGGGAACAAACGCGCCTGACTTTTGGAGATTGTCCGCAACGCGGTTCGGCTCAAAGGTAATGCCGGTGTAGAAGAAGGTGAAGAGAAACACCATGAGGAAGTACGCAACGCCGTAGATGATAGCCCCACCAGGAATGGAAATGAGCGTGGTCGCCACCTCTGAAAACACCCCGAAGTTTCCGCTCGAGAGGAAGTTTAAGATGAGCTGTGGGAAGAGGAGGATAGAGAGCGCAAAAATAATAGGCATAACACCCGCCTGGTTCACCCGAAGCGGCAGGTAGGTTGAAACTGCACCCACCCCGCGCCCCGAGGCAGCGCTCGCGCGCGCATAGGTTATGGGAACAGGACGTTCCGCTTCGGTCATCACGACGACTGCGTAGGTAACGAGGAGCGCCGCGAGCGCGAAGGTAATGAAGAGCGGGATTTGTGATGGATCAAACGCAAAGGCGAGCTGCGAAATGGTTGTAGGAAGCCCGGCCAAGATCCCGGCAAAAATGATAACCGAGATACCGTTCCCCACGCCGAACTCAGTGATAAGTTCACCTACCCACATGAGGAGGAGTGAACCAGCGATGATGATAGCGAGGTTTGCAGCGTAGCCGGCAGTTGAGAGCGGCTCAATGACCCCCTGGCTCTCGAGGAGGAAAAGGAAGCTGAAGCCCTGGATTGCCGCAAACGGTACGGTGAGGAGGCGTGAGTACTGGGTGAAGCGCTTACGTCCAATCTCACCTTCCTCTTGGTACATCGACTTCAATTTCGGGAAAACCACCGTGAGGAGCTGCATCACAATCGAAGCGGTGATGTAGGGACCAACGCCGAGCATTACGATAGAGAGGGAAGAAAGCCCCCCGCCGGAGAAGATGTTGAGAAACGAGAGGAACTGGTTGTTCTGGAAAAATTGTTCGAGCGAAATGGCGTTAACACCAGGAACAGGAATTGCTGCAAGTATGCGGAAGAGAACCAAGCCGAACACGACAAAACCGATGCGCTTCAAGAGCCCACCGTCGGTGAGTACGAGTTTCAGTTTTCGAAAAAAGAGCTCCATGAGAGATGCTTACTCAACCGTACCACCCGCCTTAGTGATTGCAGCGCGAGCACCAGCTGATACAGAGGCCCCGGTAACCGTAAGGGCAACCTCGAGGCTCCCGCGCGAGAGAACTTTAACCTTTGGTGTCTTGCCGCCTGTGCGGCGAACGAGTCCCTTTGCAAGGAGCGTCTGCGGAGAGACTGTGCTACCACTTGCAAAGTGCTTGGTGAGCGTGTCGAGGTTCACCGACTGGAAGCCGCGGTTTGGCACCACGGTGCGTGCGCGGTTCTTACCGTACCCACGGCGCTTGGGGTACTTCTTGATGATATCGCGAAGTTCGGGGCGTGTGCTGTTACCGGTGCGCGACTTCTGCCCCTTCATCCCCTTTCCGGACGTTTTACCGCGCTTGCCGCCACGGCCGACGCGACGCGACTGGCGGAGGTTCTTTGGTCGTTTGAGTGATGCAGTGTTCATAGGAAATGCTTAGCCGCGCAGCTTCTTCAGCGCCTCAACGGTCGCGCGCGCGTTGTTGAGCTTGTTCTTTGAGCGGGAGTGAATTTTTGCGGTGATGTCAGTGACACCCGCAAGTTCAAGCACGGTGCGAACAGACGAACCAGCCACGATACCGCGGGCGGGCGACGGGCGGAGCGCCACCTGGGTTGAGGCGTACTTCGTTGCAACATCGTGCGGAATGCTCTTCGAGTCCGTGAGTGGAACGCGGATCATGTTCTTTTTCGCATCGCGAAACGCCTTGTCGAGCGCGAGTGCCGTGTCGACACCCTTTCCGATGCCAACCCCAACGCGGCCACGGCGGTCGCCTGCAACAACCGATGCGGAGAAGCTGAAGCGTCGTCCGCCGGCAACCACGCGGGCAACGCGGCGCAAGCTCACTACCTTCTGATCAAACTCGCTTCGAGCGCGATCTTCAGTACCGCGCCGTGCACGTCGCGGACGGCCACCCTTGTCGCCCCCTGTGTCATTACGGCGTGGACCGCGCGAACGGCGCGCATCCTTCGGAGCGCCCGCAAGTACCGACTCGGTCTCATTGCCGCGCGGAGCATCCTGTACTGGTGTCTGGTTTTCAGTCATACATTAAAAAATTAGTCCTCCCTTACGCGCTGCCTCGGCAAGTGCCTTCACGCGGCCAGTAAACGTAAACCCGCCGCGGTCAAAGACAACGGTCGTGATGCCCTTTGCTGTTCCTGCCTTGGCAATCATTTCGCCAACTGCGATCGCCTTCTCGGTCATGGTTCCCTTCGCGCTCTTTCCAGCCTGCGCGCTCGCGAGCGTTACGCGCGCATCGTCATCGATGAGCTGCGCGTAGAGCCCCGTGTTCGAGCGGAACACCGCGAGGCGTGGACGTTCAGCCGTACCCGAAACACGGCCACGAACTCGACTGTGTCGGCGGGTGCGGCGAGCGCTCTTGGTAGTGAAATTGATTGTGCTCATAAGTGGTTCTAGACGGCCTTCTTACCCTGCTTCTGGCGGACGTACTCGCCAACGTAGCGAATACCCTTCCCCTTGTACGGCTCAGGCTTCTTCAGTGCCCGCACGTTTGCCGCGAACTGTCCAACCTGCTCCTTATCGATACCGGAAACCGTAATGAGGTTCTTTTCAACCGCGACATCCAAACCGTCAGGAATCACCACGATGACCGGGTGCGAAAAGCCGAGCGCAAACTTGAGCGACTTTCCCTGGAGCTCAACCTTGTACCCGACGCCCTGGATTTCAAGCTGCTTCTGGTACTTGGCGTTGACGCCCGCAATCATGTTCTTCACGTGCGAGGCAAAGGTGCCCCACAGCGAGCGCGCGAGCTTCGAGGTGTTAATAGGAGTAACCGACACCGAAGACCCCTCTACCGAAACTGAGACGCTCGTGTGGAGCGGCTTTGATAGTTCGCCCAAGGGACCCTTCACCGTCACGACACCATCTGCCACCGAGACGATGGTTTTTTCAGGAACAGGAATTGCGTTTTTACCGATTCGACTCATATGATTTACCACATTGAAAAGAGCGTCTCGCCACCAACGCGCACCTTGCGCGCTTCGCTGTCAGCCAGGATGCCACGAGGTGTCGAAAGCACGAGGACTCCCTTGCCGTACTTCACTGGGTGGATATCCCTCGCTCCAGCGTAGAGGCGGCGTCCTGGCTTTGAGATACGCTTCACCCCCTGAATAACCGGGGTGCCGTCTTTCCCATAGAGGAGCGAGACCACGAGCTCTCGCTTTGCGCCCTCGCCCTCCTTCGAAACATCGCCGACAAAGCCAGACTGCTTCAGGGTAAGCGCGATCGCTTCTTTCATTTTCGAGTACGGCAAGTGCACGGTCTTGTGACCGACCTGGCTTGCGTTTTTGAGACGCGTAATAAAATCGCCGATGGGATCACCTACCATGAAGACTTCTTTACACCGGGAATTTCACCCTGTCGGGCAAGCTCCCTGAACTGAATGCGCGAAAGACCGAACGCGCGCATGTAGCCACGCGAGCGGCCCGTAACTGAGCAGCGGTTCTTAATGCGAACCGGCGAAGCGTTTCGAGGGAGTTTCTGTAGCGCCTCGTAATTGCCCTGCTTCTTTAATTCCGCGCGCTTAGCGGAAAAGCGCTCCGCGAGGCGGATACGTTTTGCGTTACGAGCAAGTTGTGACTTTTTAGCCATAGGGAATACAAACAAAGAGTGGGAACCTTTCTCACATCCACGGAGGAGTGCAAGAGGGTTTTCGCCGTACACGGCCTTCTTCCGCGTCACGTCCGATGAGGGAGTGAGCAAAGAAAAAGCGCTTCAAAAGCGTAGAGACATCCTACCAAAAAGGGCACCTGCCGTCAAACTGGCAGGTGCCCTGGTACCGCGAGCCCTTTACTGGAGGGGAAAGCCGAGGTGGCGGAAAAACGCCTCTGCCTCAGTCTTCGTTTTTGCCGACGAGACCACGGTCACGGCAAACCCGAAGACATCGCGGAGATCCTCATCGGCAGTTTCAGGGAAGATGGTGTGCTCCTTAATTCCAATGGTGATGTTCCCCATGTCGTCAATCGCCGACGGCTTGATGCCGCGGAAGTCGCGCGTACGAGGGAGGGCAATGTGAACGAGCTTCTCGAGGAAGTCGTACATGCGCTTACCCCGAAGCGTCACCTGGTGCCCGATGACATCACCCTGGCGAACCTTGAAGGCAGCCACCGACTTCTTTGCGCCGCGAGGCGCTGACTTCTGCCCGGTAATTTGAGCAAGGCGGTTTTCAATCAGGGCGAGCTTATTCTTGTCTTTCACCTTACCGACACCAACTGAAATTACCACCTTCTGTACGCGTGGCGCCTGCATGACATTCTTGTAGAGAGCTGTCGCTTTGAGTGCCTCGAATGCCTGTGCCTCTCGTGCTTGTACGTTATTCATAGTTATACTTCGCTCCCGCTCTTCTTAGCGACGCGGACACGCTTTCCGTCCTTGCGAACGATGCCCACGCGAGTTCTCTTCCCTGACTTCTGGTCAACGAACATGATGTTAGACACCCGCACTGGCGCCTCACGCTCAACAATCTGACCTTTCTTGCCCCGCTCGGTGCTCTTCTGGTGCTTCTTTCTCATGTTAATACCTTCAACAATCACGAGTCCGAGCTTGGGGAACGCGCGCCCAACAACCCCCGTCTTTCCGCGATCCTTGCCAGCAATTACCACCACCTTATCTCCTTTTTTTATCTTCATATGCATACAGTTTCGCTACACCACCTCTGGGGCGAGTGAGCCGATTTTCTGGTACCCGCGCTCAACCAGCTCGCGAGGAATGGGGCCGAACACGCGGTTTGCCTTTGGCTCAAAAGGATCCTTAGCGTTTTTCGCGAGAATCACCACTGCGTTGTCGTCGAAGCTCACGTACGAGCCGTCGCGGCGGCGGAATGGCTTTTTCTGCCTGACCACCACCGCGTGGAGCACGTCCTTCTTCTTTACCTGCTTGCGTGGCTGGGCAACCTGCACCGAAAGCACCACAACGTCGCCGAGTTCCGCGTAGCGGCGCTTCGAGCCACCGAGCACTTTGAACACGCGGCCGACCGTTCCGCCGGAGTTGTCAACAATCTGTACGATAGAGCGTGGTTGAATCATAGGTTACTTCGCAGCCACTACCTCGAAATGCTTGCGTTTCGAAAGCGGGCGGCACTCACGAATCGTGACGGTCTCGCCAAGAGCTGCCGTGTTGCCAGGGTTGTGCGCCAGGTACTTCTTCGAGAGGGTTCGATACTTTTTATACTTCGGGTGCTTCACGTAGCGCGTCACCAATACGGCGACGGTATCTTTCATCTTGGTCGACACCACGACGCCGCGGAGCGTTTTTCTGTTTGGAGTTGTAGCGGGGGTAGTGTTCATAGTGGTTACTTCTTCTCGGCAAGTACCGTTTTAATGCGGGCAATCTCGCGGCGAATGGTGCGTGCGCGGCGAACGTTCTTAAGTGCAGCACCGCTCATGCCAAAGCGAAACTCGCGAAGCTCACCTGAGAGCTCCTGGATGAGCTTCCTGAGTTCTGGAGCGTCCTTTTTTCTAACATCGTTCGTTTTCATATGCAATAAAAGAGGTTAGCGGCTGACCATCGTGGTTTTAACGGGAAGCTTAGCCGTTGCCTTGCGAAACGCCTCCTTTGCCATGGCGGGCGTAACCCCGTCCACTTCAAAGAGAACGCGTCCTGGCTTTACCTCAACCACGAATCCTTCCGGGTTACCCTTTCCGGCACCCATGGGCACCTCGGCTCCCTTCCGGGTGAACGGGCGGTCTGGGAAGACGCGCACCCAGATGCGTCCCGTTTTGCCAATTGCCCTCGACATGACGCGGCGCGCTGCTTCAATTTGGTTTGAGGTGATGCGCGCCTGCGATGTTGACTTGAGCGCGTGTGCCCCGAAGGCAACGGTGATACCACGGGTCGCCACAGACGCCGCGAGCTTCTTCGGGTTCTTGCGCGCCGTGCGCCACTTTCGGTACTTTACCTTTTTAGGAAACAACATAGGCTACTTCGACTGGTTCTTCTGGCGATCTTCAAAAACCTCACCGCGGTAGATCCACACCTTGACGCCAATTTTACCGAGCGGCAATTTCGCCTCATCGTGCGCAAAGTCGATGTCGGCGCGGAACGTCTGGAGCGGAATGCGGCCCTTCTTGAGCTCCTCGGTGCGGCTCATACTTGCAGCACCCAACATGCCGGAGACGGAAATTTTTACTCCTTGAACGTCGCGGTTTGCCATTACCTTATCAATCGTCTGCTTCAAGACTCGGCGGAACGGCATGCGCTTCTCGAGACCTTCGACAACCATCGCCGCAACGACTGCAGCGTTCGACTCTGGAGAGCGAATTTCAAGGATATCGAGGTGGAGTGCAAGCCTCTCTGACGGAGACGCCTTCTTCAAGAGCGCCTGGATTTCGGCTTTGAGCTTCGTTGCGTTTTCTCCCGAGCGGCCAATCACCATGCCCGGGCGGGCGGTGTGGATAGAAATGCGAATGTCTTTTTGGGAGCGCTCAATTTCAATATGCGAAAGGTAGCTGCCACGAAGGCGGCGGGTAATGAGTGCGCGAACCTGCGCGTCTGCCTTGACGTACTCGCGGTACTTTTTCGGGTCGCGCGCAAACCAGCGACTCTTCCAGTCACGGAGGATGCCGAGGCGGTGGGCGTAAGGGTGTACGGTGTGTGTCATAAAACTACTTCTTCCCGAGGGTTACCGTCACGTGGCTTGAGCGCTTGCGGATAGGGGTTGCGCGTCCGAATGCTCGCGGCATCGAGCGGTGCATCGTGACACCCTGGTTTACCGTGATGTTCTTCACCACGACCGCGTCGAGGCTCTCGCCCTTCTTTTCGGCGTTTGCCGCAGCAGAAGCAATCAGCTTCGCGATCGGGTCAGAGGCGCGCTTAATGTCGAATTTGAGAATCGTGAGCGCCTCGGCGAGCGTCTTCCCCTTCACCAAATCGGTAACGAGGCGGACCTTGCGCGGGCTCTGGCGGTAATTTTTAAGCGTTGCTTTCATACACTACTTCTTCGGAGCTTTGGGAGCGTCAGCGGGAGCTTTCGCAGCCTTGGCAGCAGCAATTTCAGAGTCTTTCTTCTTCTGGTCGAGCGCCTTCTGCATCTGACCGCCGTGGCGGATGAACTTCTTGGTGGGCGCAAACTCTCCCAAGCGGTGGCCGACCATTTCTTCAGAAACGAACACGTCAACAAAGTCCTTGCCGGTGTGCACCTTGAAGGTGAATCCAACCATGTCCGGGCTGATTTGACTTGCCCGTGCCCACGTCTTAATGGCGCCAGCAGACTGCGGCGTCTTTCCCTCAATCTTCTTGAGGATTTTGTGGAAGATGTACGGTCCCTTTTTGACTGATCGTGCCATGAATGTAGAGGCGCCCGAATAAAAAGAGTTCGTCCTAGAACGAACTCTGTACCTAACGTGTACTGCCACGCTAGCGAGCTTGAAGGCATCCTACCCCACACCCAACCGCCCCGTCAACCCCACCTGTTCAACACACCAGTGTTGAACATTTTGTGATAGAGTGGGAAACGTGGCACGTCGCGTCAAA
>FSSH01000654.1_pt1 | contig 32974 bp, 29 predicted proteins | sample 1166101 | NCBI WGS metagenome assembly FSSH01 (sample SAMEA32972668, study PRJEB13176) | freshwater metagenome | biome: Drinking water system; feature: Biomass in drinking water that filtered by 0.45 um membrane; material: drinking water | place: USA | collected 2012-12-20 | depth 0 m
GTGATGAAGAACACCCGCACCACGCTGGCGCCCGTGAAGACGAGCAGCAGGGTGGACATGGATGCGCCCATCACCGCCGCGAAGACGAAAAACATCGTCCGCGCCGAGGCCGCCGACATCCTCTCCATCCGGAAGGTGAAGAAGAAGATGAAGGCGAGCGGGGCCAGCATCAGCACCCACTTCAGCGGGCTGGTGTAGAGCATCTGGCCAAACGGGGTCAGGGCGATCTTACCCGTCGTCGTCTGAGCCGTCGCGGCCATGTTGAGGCCCAGCGCGACCAGACCGGAGATGCCGAGGCCGACGACCATGTTGTTGTAGACGCCGAGCATGAAGGCGCGCAGGCCCTGGTCGACATCGACCTGGGTGCCGGCATAACCAGCCTGCTGGCTTCCGTACCGGAAGGGGCTGTTGTCGAATGCCATGGGAGATTCCTTTGGAAACTCTCTCAGCGTGTGATTTTCGAACCGAGGCTCACGCACACCGCCTCTGGCGCCACGGAGCGCCTCGCCGCTAGATATGTTCCGTGATGCGGCGCGGCACAAGAGGCCTGCGCGATTCCTGCCAAGTAATTGCAGCGCCGATTGTCGCAATTTTTATTCGGTCCGGGCGGGATTAAAAACAGCGCGCGCGAAGTTTGAGACGTTGTCTCGGGCACTGCGCGTTCGAGGTTCAAGGCAAGACAATCGACCAGGAAACGCTCGGCCTGTCCCGGTGCTTGATCTTCGCGTTGCTTTGTCGAACTATTCTCCCTCCATTAAGCATAGGGCTTAAGAGTTTCGAGATGATTTTCGCCTGGTCTCTTCGTTTCAGAGACTTGGTGGTGCGCGACCATGAACGGGATGATCGAGGTTGCAACGCAAGCCGCTGCGACGAGTCGCGGCGTCAAGCTGCAGCGGAGCTTGATCCTTCAGGGCGGTCTCGTCCTCCTGATGATGGCGATGGTGCTCGCGGGTTTCTTCTTCACAAGCGCCCAGCAGCAGACACTGATCGATCTGCGCGAAGGCGGCCGCCAGATGCGGATCACGCTCGACAACCTGATGGAGGCCGAAGCCTTCGTGCTCAACCGTGTGGTCCTCGACCAGTACGGAGATTCCGGTGCCTTCTCTCGGTCGATCGACAATCTGGAGAGCCGCCGCGAGAGCCAGATCGCCAAACTCACTCCGTTCCTGCGCGCGGATGCGTTGCGAGAGACGGATGCCGGAAAGATCCTGTCCTCGCTGCATGACGCCTGGAACCAGGCGATCGCTCTCGCCCATGGCGGCAAGCGATCCGAAGCCGTCGCCCTGCTCGCTGCGCGGGAGACCGGCCCCACGGTCGAACGGCTGCGCCAAGCGATCGATGCCTACTTGGTCAGTTGGAACGCGCAGTTTCCGATTTACGAGCATCGCGTCGAGATCGGGAAGGCGGTGGTGCCGCTCCTGGTCGTGCTGTTCGGCGGCGTGATGCTGTTCGCTTTCTGGTCGGCCGCGGCGGACGCCAAAGGCCGTGCCCTCGCAATGACCGAGGCGACCGCCTCGCGCCGCCAGGTCACCCGGCTGTTCGAGATGACCGACATGCTCCAGAGCGCGGCCGACATTCTCGACGCCAACGCCGTCCTCAAAGCCACCGCCGACGAACTGATCCCCGGGTTCGGCGGCGCCCTCTACGTCTTCAACAACTCACGCGACCGCCTGACCCTGTCGACCTCCTGGGAAGTTCCCGACGGCCGGGCACTGCCCGAACTCATCGCGCCGACCCAATGCTGGGCGCTCAAGCGCGGGAAACCGCATACCAACCGCGCCGACGCCAAGGGTCTGTGCTGCGAGCATCACGTTTCCGGCAGCGCCGTCCTTGAAATCCCGATGATCGCAAGGGGCGAGATCCTCGGGCTTCTGCAGATCTTCGCCACCGGCCTAGCCCCGGAGGCACGCCTCGACGGCATCCTGCCGCTCGGATCGGCGCTGGCCGACGGGATGTCGCTGGCCCTCGCCAACATCGCCCTGCGCGAGAAGCTCCGCAGCCAGGCCCTGCGCGACCCGCTCACCGGGCTCTACAATCGCCGCTACATGGAGGACAGCCTCGAGCGCTTCGTCCGTCTCGCCGAGCGTGAGAACCGCAAGTTCTCGGTGATCATGATCGACCTCGATCACTTCAAGCGGCTGAACGACGAGCATGGTCATGCAACGGGCGATGCCGTTCTGCGGGAAGCCGCCGCCGCGGTGGTCGGGGCGCTCAGAGAGACAGATGTCGCCTGCCGATACGGCGGCGAGGAGATGATCGTCCTCCTGCCCGATTGCGACCTCGACAAGGGAGCCGAGAAGGCCGAGGCCATCCGGCAGCGGATCGAGGCCCTGTCGGGTCAGCACGGCGCGGCCGTCTCGGCCTCGTTCGGCGTCGCCTGCAGCCCGACCACCTCCAACGGCAGCATCGATCTGGTGCGCGCTGCCGACGCCGCCCTGTACAAGGCGAAGCAGGCTGGCCGGAACTGCGTCGCCACCGCGCCGCAACGATCGGGGCAGAACGGCGGCAAGAATCCGGTCCTGGTGTCGGCGGCCCCGGTCCTCCAGGCCGCCGAATAGCCCAGAGGGCTTCCTGCGCCTCAGAACTGCCGGAGATAGGCTGCCGGCTTCTGGCCGAGGATGCGCCAAGTGCCGGCGAGCCCGAGGACCACGGCGAAGACCACCGCCAGCCCGGCCGCGACTAGCGCCCCTGAGAGGTCGAGGGCGAATTCGAGCCGCATGACCTGCGTGACGATCACCCAACTCGCCAGGGAGCCCGCCAGGAGCCCGAACAGGGCTGTGACGAGGCCGACCGCGCCGTATTCGAGGGCATAGGCAAGCAGCAGCCGCCAGCGGGTCGCGCCGAGCGTCTTCAGCACGACGGCATCGTAGAGCCTCGCCCGGTGCCCGGCCGCGATGGCACCCGCCAGCACGAACAGGCTCGCGATCACCGCGACCGCACTGGCGCCGCGGATCGCCAACACGAGCTTGCCGACGATATCATTGACGGCGTCGAGTGCATCCTTGACGCGCACGCTCGTCACCGACGGGAAGCCGCGGGCGACGTCCCGGAGGATCATCGCCTCCGCCTTCGCGTCGGGCCCACCTGACAGCGTCAACGTCGCGAGGTCGGAATGGGGCGCGCCGCGGAACGTGCCGGGCGAGAATACCATGACGAAGTTGATGCCGAGGTTGCGCCACTCGACCTTGCGGAAGTTCGCGATGGTGGTGGTGAGGTTCCGGCCGAGCACGTTGACCGTCACCGTGTCGCCGATGGACAGCTTGAGGCGGCCGGCAAGTTCGGCGTCGAAGGAGACGAGAGGCGTTTTGCCCGTCTCCTCGTCCCACCACTTGCCGGCGACCAGACTGGATCCCTCGGGCAGGTCGGCCGCGTAGGTGATGCCGCGATCCCCATCGAGAACCCAGGTTGCGTCCTCTGGTGCCTTGATCTCGCCAGCCGGCACGCCGTTCAAAGCCGTGATCCGGCCGCGCATCATCGGCACGCGCTCGATCTTGGCGCCGGGCGCCAGCTTGCCGAGCGCATCGTGAAAGGCATCGGCCTCGGTGGCGGGAATATCGAGGAAGAACAGGTTCGGTGCTCGCGCCGGAAGGGAACTCGTCAGCGTCCGGCGCACGCTCACGTCGATGAGGCTCAAGGTCACCAGCAGGGTCACGCCGAGCCCGAGGGAGAGCACGATCGCAGGGGTCAGGGCGCCGGGCCGGTGCAGGTTGGCGAGCGCCATCCTGGGCGCTGCGAGGCGCGGGCGCGGCAGGCGTCTGGCTCCCGCCATCACGCCGATCGCGACGAGACGAAGCAGTCCGAAGGCGAGGCCCGCCGCCGCAATGAAGATGAGTGCTACACGCCTGTCGAAGGCCGTGGCCACCGACAGGACCACGAGGGCACCGATCGCACCGGCGAGGATCAGGCGGTAGCGCAGCCGGGTTCCAGCGCCGTTCGGGTCGACCACGTCACGGAACAGGCCAGACACCGGAACGTCGTGTGCCCGCCCAAGGGGTACGATCGCGAAAGCCAGGGCGGTGAGGAGCCCGTAGGCAGCGGCGAGCCCGAGCTCGCCTGGCGACAGCGTCGGATTGAGCGGCAGCGGCAGGTCGTTGCGAAACAGGGCGTCGAGGAGGAAGGGCAGCCCGGCGCCGATGACGAGGCCGATCCCGGTCCCGATCGCGGCGATCAGCATCACCTGGGTCAAATACAACGAGACGACCTGCGCCCCGGGCGCGCCGACGCTCTTCAGCGTTGCGATCGAGCCGCGCTTGCGTTCGACGAAGGCATGAACGGCATTGGCGACGCCGACGCCGCCGACGATCAGGGCGGTGAGGCCGACGAGGGTCAGGAACTGGGTGAACCGTTCGATGCTCTTGGCAAAGCGCGGATCGGCATTGGCGCGAGAGCGCATCTCCCAGCCGGCATCGGGGGCGACTTTTCCGATCGTCTCGGCAGCGCGCAGCACCTCCGCGTCGCTCGCGGCGGGAAGCTGGAGGCGGTAGCTGAAACGGTTGAGGCTGCCCGGCTGGATCAACCCTGTCGCATCGAGGGCGGCCTGCGAGATCATCACCCGCGGACCGAAGCCGATGCCGTTGGCGATCTTGTCGGGCTCCGACACCAGCGTCCCGCGGATCGCGATGGCCTGACCCGCGATGGTGATCCTGTCGCCGATCTTGAGGTCGAGGCGGGTCAGAAGGAGCGGATCGACTACGGCGCCGTAGGCGTCGTCTTTCTTCTCAAGCCATTCGGACAGAGGCCCCGCCGGATCGGTGATAAGGTCTCCCACGGCCGGGTAATCGGCGCCGACCGCCTTGAGCTCGACCAGGGCAGCACCGTTGTCGCCTGCCAGCGCCATTGCACGCAGGGTGGTGACCACCGAGACGCGACCCTGGGCATCGAGCGCGGCGCGTTCGGACGGCGTCGCCGATCGGTTGATGAGGCTGTAGGTGAGGTCGCCACCGAGGATGCGACGGCCCTCGCGCCCGAGCCCGTCCGTGAGCGAGCCCGCGATCGAGGCGACGCCGGCGATGGCGGCGACGCCAAGGGCAATGCAGGCGAGGAAGACGGCAAAGCCCGAAAGGCCGCCACGCAGCTCGCGCAGCGCGAGACGCAGGGTGAGCGGCAGGCGGCTCGCCCGGGCCGGCAGATTGGCCGGTAAAGCCCGGGGAAGTGTGCCGTGCATCGATTCAGCCTCGCTCACGCTGCCACCGCCGTGTCGACGCGACCCGAGCGCAGTCGCACGGTTCTATCGCAGAGGGCGGCGAGGCCCGGATCATGGGTGACGAGGACGAGGGTCGCTCCGCGGTCGCGCTTGAGTGCGAACAGCATCTCGACGATCTGGCGACCGGTGACCTCGTCGAGGTTGCCGGTAGGCTCGTCGGCGACCAGGATCGCCGGGTCCGGCGCGATCGCCCGGGCGATGGCGACGCGCTGCTGCTCGCCGCCCGAGAGCTGCGCCGGGTAATGATGCAGCCGGTGTCCGAGGCCGACGGCCGCGAGTTCGTCGGCAGCACGGACATGGGCGTCGGGCTTTCCGGCGAGTTCGAGAGGCAGGGCCACGTTCTCGATCGCCGTCATCGTCGGCACGAGGTGGAAGGCCTGGAACACGATGCCGATGCGCCGTCCGCGAAAACGCGCGAGCTCGTCCTCGCTCAGGGCCCCGAGGTCGGTGCCCTCCACGGCGATCCGTCCGCTATCGGGCCGTTCGAGCCCGGCCATCACCATCAGCAGGGTCGATTTGCCCGAGCCCGAGGGCCCGACGAGGCCCACCGCCTCTCCAGCCGCGACATTTAGGGAGATGCCGCGAAGTACGTGTACCCGCGCCGGTCCACGTCCGAGGCTCAGGTCGATGTCAGACAGCGAGATCGTGGGCCGGCGGGTATCGAGGCCGACGGAGGCGACGGGCGATGGCAAAATGGTCATCAGCGAATTGTTCTCAGCACCTGGGGCGTTCGGCAGGGTCTTCCGCCTCGCCGTCCATCGGGACTTGCGAGACATCGAACGAACACCGATCTCGGCGAGGGGACACCGACGTGGTGTCAGAATCGGGGTCGTTCGGGAATGGGTCTGTGCTCTGCGTCACGTCTCGGGCCCTCGCGTCCGGCCCTCCACCATATGGATCGCCGGACGCCCTCCCACCATGAACCTGCCCGTCGCGCTGTGCTGATGTCACTCTTTGCCGCACTCGCCCTCCCCGGTTCGGCCTTGGCCGCGCCATCCGGTCGGCCAGTGAAGCTCGTCGCCTTCGGCGACAGCCTCAGCGCCGGTTATCGCCTTCCCGCATCGGCGGCCTTTCCTGCAGTCCTCGAACGGGCGCTACGAGCGAAGGGTCGGTCCGTGTCGGTGGCCAACGCCGGTGTCTCGGGCGACATCTCCACCGGCGGCCTCGACCGGCTCGACTGGTCTGTCCCCGACGATACCGACGGCGTCATCCTCGAACTCGGCGCGAACGACATGCTTCGTGGCACGGATCCTGGAGTGACGCGAAAGGCCCTCGACACGATCATCACCCGTCTCAAGGCACGGAAGATCCCGGTTCTGCTGGCCGGAATGCACGCTTCGCGCAACCTCGGGCCCGACTACGTCGCAAGATTCGACGCGATCTATCCCGACCTCGCGCGAGAGCACGGGCTCGTGCTCTACCCGTTCTTCCTCCAGGGCGTCATGGGCGACCGGGTCTACAATCTCGAGGATGGTCTCCATCCCAATACCAAGGGCGTGGAGGCGATCGTCGACGGCATCCTGCCGACCGTAGAGACCTTCCTCGACCGAATTCAGAGCTCAGCCACGCGCTGAGTTGCGGCCAAACCGATGCCCCGCCTCTTCACCGGCCTCGAAATTCCGCCCGATATCGCCGAGGCGCTGACCCGCTACCAGGCTGGCTTGCGCGGTGCGCGCTGGATCGAGCCATCGGATTTCCATATCACGCTCCGCTTCCTCGGCGATGTCGAGATCCCGCTCGCCGACGCTCTCCACGACGAACTCGTCGCGGCACGTCGAAGGCCTCCGCTTGCGGTCACGTTGTCGGGTCTCGACTGCTTCGGCGGGGCTAAACCAAGGGCGGTCATCGCGGCCGTCGCTTCGAACCCAGACCTCGACGACCTCCAATCGGAGCACGAGCGCATCTGCCGACAGGCCGGCGCGGAACCAGATCGTCGCAAGTTCACGCCGCACGTCACGCTGGCACGCCTTCGCCGGGAGGCGAGTTCGCAAGACGTGGCGGCCTACCTCATCGAGGCCGGCCTCTTCCCGGCTTTTTCCTTCACGGCGACACGCGTCGTGCTGTTCTCGGCCAGGGAGTCCCGCGGCGGCGGCCCTTATGTCGTTGAGGCGGCCTATCCCCTCGAATAGCCGCCGCTTGCTCAGAGACGCCGCAGAGCCACGCTCTCGATGCGATGGCTCGCGCCTTTGGCCAGGATGAGGCTTGCCCGCTGGCGGGTCGGCAGAATGTTGTCGCGCAGGTTCGGCAGGTTGATCGTGGTCCAGAGCTTATCGGCGATCTCAAGGGCCTCGGCCTCCGAAACCTCCGCATATTTGCGGAAGTAGGAGAGCGGATCGCGGAAGGCCGTCAGCCGCAGGCGGAGAAACCGGTTGAGGTACCAGCGGTGCAGGTCGTCCTCGTGGCCGTCGAGATAGATCGAGAAATCGAAGAAGTCGGACACGAACGGAATCGCGGTTCCGTCGCGCGGCAGGCGGGCCGGCTGCAGAACGTTGAGGCCCTCGACGATCAGGATGTCGGGGGATTCAACGACGCGCTCCTCGCCGGGCACCACGTCGTAGACGAGATGCGAATAGAGCGGTGCCGCCACCCGCTTCTTGCCGGCCTTGATGTCAGTGAGGAAGCGCAGCAACGCGGCAGTATCGTAGCTTTCCGGGAAGCCCTTGCGGTCCATCGCCCCCATCCGCTGCAACGTGGCGTTGGGCAGCAGGAATCCGTCCGTGGTGACGAGGTCGACCTTGGGGGTGTTCGGCCAGCGCGCCAGCAGCGCTTTCAGAACGCGGGCCATGGTCGACTTGCCCACCGCCACCGAACCCGCGACACCGATGATGTAGGGTACTTTCGCGTCCTGCTCGGCGAGCAGGAATCGCTGCGTCGCCTTGAACAATCCTTGAGTCGCCGCGACGTAGAGCGAGAGCAGGCGCGACAGCGGCAGGTAGATCGCCACGACCTCTTCCAGCGAGATCGGGTCGTTGAGGGATTGCAGGCGCGTGACGTCCTCGGCTGTCAGGGTGAGCGGCGTGTCGGCGCGCAGGCGCGCCCATTCCTCGCGCGGGAAGATCCGGTAGGGGGAGAGCCGCTCCGGCCCCTCCCCCGTCACCGGGTCCTGCCCGGCGGGCAGCCCGGATGGGGCCATGTCGTTCACGATGGCACCCGCGACGCCTTCTCGGCGATGCCGCTCGTGGCGGTGCGACTCTGGAGTTCGGCGAGCACCTCATCGAGGCCGATCCCGGCGCCGTTGAGCACCACGAGAAGGTGGTAGAGCACATCCGCCGATTCCGAGACGAGGCCGGCCCTGTCGCCCTGAACCGCCGCGATCGCCGCCTCGACAGCCTCCTCGCCGAGTTTCTTGGCCGCCTTGGCGGGACCCCCGGCCAGGAGTTTCGCAGTATGGGATTCAGCGGGCGGAGCCTTAGCCCGCTCGGACACGATGTCTTCGAGTTCATGGAGGGTGAAATCGGTCACCGCCGCGCCTCCATTTCGTCGAGGCGCATTGACAGGCCGGCGGCCGCCATATGGAGCTTCGCCTCCCGCACCGTGTGCTGGCCGAAATGGAAGATCGAGGCGGCGAGCACCGCACTGGCGCCGCCTTCGCGCACGCCTGCCACGAGATCGTCGAGCCCGCCGACACCGCCCGAGGCGATGACGGGGATCGAGACCGCGTCGGCGATGGCACGGGTAAGCGCGAGATCGTAGCCCGAGCGCATCCCGTCCCGGTCCATCGAGGTGACGAGCAACTCCCCGGCTCCGAGCGCTGCCATCTTGCGGGCGAACTCGATCGCATCGATGCCGGTGGGCGTGCGGCCGCCATGGGTGAAGATCTGCCAGGACGCGGGCTCGCCGGGAGCGGATGTGCGCTTGGCGTCGATCGCAACAACGATGCACTGGCTGCCGAATTTGACGGCGCCGGCTGCGACGAAGTCGGGGTCCTTCACGGCAGCGGTGTTGATCGAGACCTTGTCGGCCCCGGCGAGCAGCAAGGTCCGGATGTCGGCGAGCGTGCGGATGCCGCCGCCGACGGTGAGCGGCATGAAGCAGGCCTCCGCCGTGCGGCTGACGACGTCGAGCAGCGTTCCGCGATCCTCGTGGCTCGCGGTGATGTCGAGGAAGCAGAGCTCGTCGGCTCCAGCTGCATCGTAGGCCTTGGCCGCCTCAACGGGATCGCCGGCGTCGCGCAGCTCAAGGAACTGAACGCCCTTGACGACGCGGCCGTCCTTTACGTCGAGGCAGGGGATGATTCGGGTCTTGAGCACGATGTCAGGAAGTCTCGTCGGGATCGATGGCAAAGGGCGCGTCAGCACCTCGTCGAGTGTGTCGACAACGTCGGCGGGTAACCTATCACGATACCCCGCCCTTCGCTCGGCGTATCGCGGCCAATGCCTCCCTCGGGTCGATGCGGCCGTCATAGAGCGCGCGGCCCGTGATGGCGCCGGCAAGCACCGCGCAGTCCGGCTCCAGGATCCGGTGAACGTCGGCGATCGAAGCGAGGCCGCCGGACGCGATGACGGGGATCGTCACCGCGCGGGCGAGCGCAAGGGTCATCTCGATATTGAGCCCCTTCAGGATGCCGTCGCGGGAAATGTCGGTGTAGATGAGGGCGGCGACGCCAGCGTCCTCGAAACGGCGGCCGAGCTCTTCCGCCGTCATGCTGGAAGTCTTGGCCCAACCCTCCACCGCGACCCGGCCGTCCTTTGCGTCGATCCCGACTGCGATCTTGCCGGGATAAAGCCTCGCTGCCTCCTGGACGAAGGCCGGATCGCGCACCGCGGCGGTGCCGATGATGATCCGGCTGACGCCCTTGGCGAGCCAGGATTCGAGGGTGCGCATCTCGCGGATGCCGCCGCCGAGCTGCACCGGCAGCTTCACTCGCGCGAGAATCGCGTCCACCGCCGAAGCGTTCATCGGCGCGCCCGCAAAGGCGCCGTCGAGGTCTACGACGTGGAGCCAGGAGAAGCCCTGCTCTTCGAAGACTGAAGCCTGTGCGGCCGGGTCGTCGCTGAAGACGATGGCCTGGGCCATATCGCCCTGCACGAGGCGTACGCAGCGCCCTTCCTTCAGATCGATGGCCGGAAACAGGATCACGCGTGAACTCGCATCAGGGTCTTGGGGAACAGGCCGCCCATCAGGGCTTCCAGCGCAGGAAATTGGCAATGAGGGCGAGGCCGAGACGCTGGCTTTTCTCGGGATGGAACTGCGTGCCGGCGACATTGTCCCGGGCCACCAGCGCTGTCACCGGACCGCCATAGGAGGAACGCGCGACGACATCGACGGGATCTTCGGCGTTAAGGGCATAGCTGTGCACGAAATAGGCGTGAAGGCCGTTCTCGCCGGTGGGAATGCCGTCGAGCAGAGCTTGGTCGCGATCGGCCTGAAGGGTGTTCCAACCCATATGCGGTACCTTCAGGTCGGGGTCCGAGGGCCGGATCGGTGCCACGTCGCCGGGAATCCAGCCAAGGCCGGGTGTGACCTCGTATTCGAGGCCGCGCGTAGCGAGGAGCTGCATGCCGACACAGATGCCGAGGAAAGGCCGGCCGCGCTCCTTGGCGGCATGCGTCATCGCTTCGACCATGCCTGGAACTGCGTCGAGCCCGCGCCGGCAATCGGCATAGGCGCCGACGCCCGGAAGAACGACACGGTCGGCCGAGGCGACTATGTCTGGATCGGACGTCAGAGCGATCCGCGTCCCGTCGAGGCCGGCCTCGTGCGCGGCACGCTCGAAGGCCTTGGCCGCCGAGTGGAGGTTGCCGGAGCCGTAATCGATGATCGCGACGGTCTGCGTGCTCACCGCCGGTCCTCGCTGAACGGGAACATTCCGATCACGCCTTCGGAACTGCGCGAGGCGCCGGCGGGAAAGGGGGAGGCCGGAGGGCGCGGCGCGCGTGCAGGATCGAGCCAGCGACTCACTGCCTTGATTTCGGCTTCGGCGGCGCTGCCTGCAACGAAGGCGTCGCGGACTGGCCGTCCGCCCCGGGCATAGGTCCAGCGCCGCAGGCTCGAGGCTTCTAGGCCGATCAGGGCCTGGACCAGAAGCGCCACCCCGAACCCAGCCGGCGGTGTCAGATTGATCAGCTTGCCGACGACGATCGTGGCGGCAACGAGCAGGCCGACGAGGATCGCGGCAATCCAGAGCCGGTGGTAGAGGAACCAGAACGGTCCATAGGCGAAGGCGGTCCAGGAGAAGCCGTCCGGCACGACATGCGCGCGCTCGATCGCCTGCGTCTCGCCGGCAAGGCTCGCATCGGGCAGGTGGAGCGTATAGGTGCGCATCCCGTTCATCTCCCTGGCCGAATACCGGAGGGGCTCAGAGCGAGCCCTTGGTCGAGGGCACGCGGCCCTCCTCGCGCGGGTCAACGCTCACGGCCTCGCGCAAGGCGCGGGCCAGACCCTTGAAGCAGCTCTCCGCGACATGGTGGGCGTTGTCGCCATAGAGCGTCTCCACGTGCAGCGTGATCCCGGCATTCATCGCGAAGGCCTGGAACCACTCACGGACGAGTTCGGTATCGAACTGCCCAATCTTCTCGACACGGAAGGAGGTGCGGAAAACCAGGAACGGACGCCCGGAAATATCGACGGCGACGCGAGTCAGCGCCTCGTCCATGGGCAGGTGCAGGTCGGCGTAGCGTGAAATGCCGCGCTTGTCGCCGATGGCCACTGCAAAGGCCTGTCCCAAAGCGATGCCCGTATCTTCGGCGCTGTGGTGCTGGTCGACATGGAGATCGCCAGTCACCTTGACGTCGAGGTCGAACAATCCGTGCCGGGCGAAGAGCTCCAGCATATGGTCAAGGAATCCGATGCCGGTCGCGATGGCGCAGCGGCCTGTGCCGTCGAGCGTGAGCGACACGCTGACATCGGTTTCGGCCGTGCGGCGGCTGATGCTCGCGGCGCGCATGAATACTCGGGCTCGCTCTAGGGACGGATTACGAAACGAACGCGCCTTCTAGTGCGAATTCTCGTGACTTGGAAAGGCGTGAAGCGGCTGAAACCCTGCATCCGCCTCAACGTTCGACGTCGCCGTCAGCTTCCGAGCACCCGGCCGGCGACGGCATCGAGCTTCCTCACGAGGTTCGGATCGCGATGGGACGGCGCTGTCATGATGGCTCCGTCGAGGGCGCGATGAGAGCCAGCCGGGCAATCCTCGCGTTCGGCGGGGAAGTCGCGGGCAAGGCGAGCGACGAGGCGCGCCGCCTTCGAAGCGTTGGCGCGCGCGACCGCGACGACCGAGGCCACGTCGACGTCGTCATGATTCGGATGCCAGCAATCGAAGTCTGTGACCATGGCGATCGTCGCGAAGGTGATCTCGGCTTCCCGGGCGAGCTTGGCCTCGGGCATGTTGGTCATGCCGATGACGTCGTAGCCGAGGCCCTTGTAGGTCAGCGATTCCGCATAGGTGGAGAATTGTGGCCCTTCCATGCAGACATAGGTGCCGCCCTTGTGCACCGGCAGGTCCTCCGCCGCCGCGGCAGCCGCGATGCGGGCCTGAAGGGCGGGGCCGACCGGATGGGCCAGCGGCACGTGGGCGACGCAGCCATTGCCGAAGAACGAGGATTCACGTCCGACGGTCCGGTCGACGAACTGATCGACGAGGACGAAGAGGCCGGGATGCAGCTCTGAACGGAACGAGCCACAGGCCGAGATCGAGACCAGATCCGTCACGCCGACGCGCTTCAGTGCGTCGATATTGGCGCGGTAGTTTATCCCCGAGGGAGACAGCCGATGGCCACGCCCGTGACGGGCCAGGAACACGACCTCGGTCTGGCCAATCCGCCCGATGCGCAGGGCGTCCGAGGGCTCGCCCCAGGGGCTCTCGACCACCTTCTCGCGGATCTCCTCCAGCCCTGGCAGGTCGTAGACTCCGGATCCGCCGATCACGCCGAGCACGGCCTTCGTCATGTCGATCGTTCCTTCCTTGGCCCGGTGTGAAGCGGGACCTGCCGCCGATAAATATCCCCGGCAACAAAACGGGCCCGCCGAAGCGAGCCCGTGCAACCGTGTTCGCTTCGCTTCGCGAACGGTCTAGCCGGCCTTGTGCAGTTCCGGCTGAAGTCCATGAACCTCGCCGCCGACATCGGCCCAGACCTTCTTCTTCACATAGTAGAGCAGGCCCGACAGGACGATGAGGAACAGGATCACCCGGAAGCCGAGGGCCTTGCGGGCTTCGAGATGCGGCTCGGCGGCCCAGGCCATGAAGGCCGAGACGTCGCGCGAGTACTGGTCGACCGTCTCCGGAACCACCGGCTCGCCGTTCTCACCCTTGGCATAGGTGACCTGGCCGTCGCTCAGGGGCTTTGCCATCGCGATCAGGTGGCCGTCGTAGTACTTGTTGTAGTTCGCGCCCGCCGGCACCTCGGTCCCCGCGGGCGGGTCCTCGTAGCCGTTCAGGAGCGCGTGGATGTAGTCCACGCCCTGCTCGGAATACCCCACGAAGGGCATCGCATCGACGACGAAGAGCGGGAAGCCGCGCTCGTAGGTCCGTGCCTTGGCGAGCACCGAGAAGTCCGGCGGCGCCTTGCCACCATTGGCCGCCGCGGCGGCCTTCTCGTTCGGGAACGGCGACGGCCAGGCATCGGCCGGCCTTGCGGGCCGCTCGACCTGCTCGCCGTTATCGTTCAGCTCGCTGACCTTGTACTCCGCCGCAAGGGCTTTGACCTGGGCCGCGGTGAAGCCGGGCCCGCCGGGTTCCGCGAGATTGCGGAACCGGACGAGCGTCATGCTGTGGCAGTTCGCGCAGACCTCGCGGTAGACCTGAAAGCCACGTTGGAGCTGAGCCTTGTCGAATTTGCCGAAGACCCCGGCAAAGCTCCAGTTCTCACGCGGCGGATTTGGGCTGTGGCCGTCGGCGGCCTTTGCCGCCGTAAGCGACAGCCCGAGTGCCATGAGCGAGGCGGCGAGGACACGTGTCGTTTTCATGATCGATGCGAATCCCTGCCCTCAGCCCTTCGACGGCGGTGCGGCGGCTGCGCCGACCGGCATTCCCGAGCCGCTATCCACCTGCTTGCCTGGTCCGGTCACGCTCTCGAGGATCGAGCCGGGCAGGCGGTTAGGTGTCTCGAAGAGGCCGACGAGCGGCATGACGAGGAGGAAGTGGGCGAAATAATAAGCCGTGCAGATCTGCGAGGCGATGACGTAGCCACCTTCCGGCGGCTTGGCGCCGAGCCAGCCGAGAATGATACAGACGATCACGAACAGCCAGAAGAACTGCCGGTAGATCGGCCGATAGTTCGACGAGCGCACCCGCGACGTGTCGAGCCAGGGTGCGAAGGCGAGGATCAGCACCGCACCGAACATCAAGATCACGCCGCCGAGCTTGTCCGGCACCGCGCGCAGAATCGCGTAGAACGGAAGGAAATACCACTCGGGCACGATGTGCTTGGGCGTGACGCCGGGGTTGGCGGGCACGTAGTTGTCGGCGTGGCCGAGATAGTTCGGCTGGTAGAAGATCCAATAGGCGAAGAAGATCATGAACACGGCTGCCGCGAACACGTCCTTGATCGTTGCGTAGGGCGTGAACGCCACCACGTCCTTACCGGACTTGATCGGGATGCCGGTCGGGTTGTTCTGACCCGTGACGTGAAGCGCCCAGACGTGGAGCACGACGACGCCGACGATCATGAACGGCAGGAGGTAGTGGAGCGAGAAGAACCGGTTCAGTGTCGGGCTGCCGACCGAGTAGCCGCCCCAGAGCAGGCTCTGGATGGTGTCGCCGACGATCGGGATCGCCGCGAGAATGTTGGTGATGACGGTGGCGCCCCAGTAGCTCATCTGGCCCCACGGCAGGGTGTAGCCGAGGAAGGCTGTGGCCATCATCAGGAGGTAGATGATGACACCGAGGATGTAGAGCACCTCGCGTGGCGCCTTGTAGGAGCCGTAATACAGCCCGCGGAAGATGTGGATGTAGACGGCCACGAAAAACATCGAGGCGCCGTTGGCGTGCATGTAGCGCAGCAGCCAGCCGTAATTCACGTCGCGCATGATGTGCTCGACGGAGTTGAAGGCCGCGTTGGCCGAGGGATCGTAGTGCATGGCGAGCCAGATGCCGGTGGCGATCTGGACGCCGAGCATCATGATGAGGATCGCGCCGAAGGTCCAAAAGTAGTTCAGGTTCCGCGGTACCGGGAACGACACGAACGATGAATGGACCAGCCCGACAAGCGGAAGCCGGGATTCGAACCACTTGGCGAGGCCGCTTTTAGGGACGTAGGCAGTGCCGTGTGCGCTCATGAGGCTATCCGATTCAAATCCTGTGAACTGTCGTCAGGCGACGGCCTTGCCGCCCTCTTCGCCGATCCGGATCTTGGTGTCGCCTTCGAACACGTAGGGCGGAATCGGAAGGTTGCTCGGCGCCGGCCCGCGGCGAACGCGCCCAGCGGCATCGAACAGCGAACCGTGGCAGGGGCAGGACCAGCCCTGATAGGGCCCCTGATGGCCGATCGGCACGCAACCGAGATGGGTGCAATTGCCGTAGACCACGAGCCACTTGGCATGGCCTTCCTTCACGCGGGCGGAGTCCGGCTGCGGATCGATCAGCTCAGTCAGCTTGACGTCCTGCGACTCTTTGATCTCCTTCTCCGAGCGATTGCGCACGAAGATGAGCTTGCCTCGCCAGAACACGTTGATGATCTGGCCTTCCTGGATCGGGGCGAGATCCACGTCGAGCGGTGCGCCGGCTGCCACCGTTGCCGCGTCGGGCGCCATCGAGGCGACGAAGGGCCAGGCCGCTGCGCCCGTTCCAACAGCGAGGGCGGCGCCAGTCGCCAAAAACAGGAAGTCGCGACGCGAGCCGTCCGGTTTTGCGGCGCCGGATTCGGTAATGGCCAAGGTAAACTCCAAATCTGCGGAGGGTGCCAGCTCGACCGAACGGCTGAAGCCGTGAACGGCTCTTCGGCGAGCCGCGAGAGATGCGACTTTGAATAAGGAAAGCATCATCCCGCCGCGTTGTGCAATGCGACCGCGCGTCACCAGAAGTCAAGGGCGCGTGAACGATGCGGGGCGCTTTGAATTTGTCTGCGGCGCAGGCCGGGGGGACGGCTGCGCAAGTGCTGGGCAACACCGCCCGAGGACATCAGCCGGGCGTTCGACGGAAAAGCACCAGCGCGCTGGCGCTTCGGCCACCGTGACCGGCAGAGCTATCGGGCTCTTTCACGCCAAGCGATCGCCGACGCCAAGCCGTGTCTCGACGAGCCGGCTATCGGCGATCAAGCGAATTGGACGCCGATCTCGTCGCCGTCGCGGCGACGTACCGTGCAACTCATGCGCCGCCCGTCATCCTCAACGACGAGGTCGAAACGCTCCGGAACGTCGCCGCAGCGGCGCGTGTGCAGCTTGGCGCCCTTGCTCGACAGATTGCGGATCGTGCAGGGTATCTGGCCACTTGCGGTATGGATGAGGGCCGGAAGGAGAACGCGGCTGCGGCGATCGGCGCGGCGCTCCTCGACGCCGACGGTCCAGTCGTCGAGACTCATGCTGATGCTTGAGACGCCGCCCGAAGCCTGACGCATGCTGATCAGGATCTCGCCGGTCGCCTTGCTCTGGGAATCGGTGGAATCGGCAACGCCGGCAACATACTGGCGGATCGCTCCGATCGCTTCCGTGATCGAGGCTAGCTGCGATACCACGGCGTCCGAGACGCCCTGCATGTCGGCGATCTCGGAGGCGATCTTGGCCGTGGCCGCGGTGGTCTGGCTCGCCAGTTCCTTCACCTCGGTGGCGACCACGGCGAAGCCGCGACCCGCCGCTCCCGCCCGCGCCGCTTCGATCGTGGCGTTGAGAGCGAGGAGATTGATCTGCTGCGCGATATCGGTAATCAACTGCACCACGCTGCCCATGGACTGGGCCGCATCGCGCAGTCTGGCGGTGGAGGCATCGGCCTCGTGCGTCATGCCGTGGATGTCATCGACCGCTGCCCTCGAACGCGCCATGGTCTCGGATATCGAGACCGCCGCGGTGTTCATGGTCTCGGCCGCATCCGTGACGGCCTGGACGTTGTCGAGGGTCCTCTCCGCTGCATCGACCGCGATCTTGCGCGCTTCCATGCTGCTGGAGACGTCGGTGGCATACTTGACGATCTTGAGGGGCCTCCCGTCGGGATCGAAGATCGGGTTGTAGCTTGCCTGAATCCAGACCGATTTGCCGCCCTTGCCAAAGCGCTGGAACATGCCCGAGACGAAGTCGCCGTTGCGCAGTTTCTGCCAGAACGCCTTGTACTGCTCGCTCCTGGCGTAGTCCGGTGCCACGAACATGCTGTGGAGCTTGCCGATAACCTCGTCGCGCCGATAGCCGACCGCGGCGAGGAAATTGTCGTTGACCTCGAGGATTCTGCCATCGACGTCGAACTGGATCACGGCCAGTGCCCGAGTGATCGCAGCGAGCTGACCCATGGCATCGGCATTGCCGATCTTCTCCCGGGTGATGTCGGTTGCGTATTTCACCACCTTGAACGGCTTGCCGTCGATGTCGCGGATCGGGTTGTAGGTCGCCTGGAGCCAGATCTCGCGGCCGCCCTTGCCGAACCGCTTATACTCTGCGGCCTGGAACTCGCCGGCCGCGAGCCGTGTCCAGAACCGCTGGTATTCCGCACTGGCCGCCTCTTCCGGATTGACGAACATCCTGTGGTGCTTGCCGCGGATTTCCTCGATCGTGTAGCCCACCGCTTGGAGGAAGTTGTCGTTCGCGTCGATGATGGTGCCGTCGAGATTGAAGTGGATGACGGCCTGCGACGTCCCGATTGCCTGTGTCTCGCCGCGAAACTCGGCGCTCAGCCGCTTCTGAGCGGTGATGTCGGTGGCGAACTTGACGATTCGTACGGTCCGTCCGCGCCCGTCGAGGATCGGGTTGTAGGTTGCCTGAAGCCAGATCCGGTTGCCGCTCTTGCCGATGCGCTCATACTCGGCCGATTGGTACTTGCCCACGCGGAGTGAGTCCCAGAAACCTTGGTATTCGCGGCTCGCGGCGTGCTCAGGCAATACGAACATGCGGTGATGTTTGCCGCGCACCTCGTCGATCCCGTAGCCGACGACGCTGAGGAAGTTGTCGTTCGCGTCAATGATCGTCCCGTCTAGGGCGAACTCGATCGTGCCGAGAGATCTGTCGATCGCACTAAGCCAGGCGCGCTGCTCGCGGAAGCGGGTCAAAGGCGAACGGAGCATGAGTGTCGGCTTTCATTCTTATGGCTTAAGCCCTATTTTCCCGGAAATTGGTAACTTTTCCGTTTCTATGCACTGTGCTCTGTAAAAACTGCACAGTGCTCATTGCCAACGATAAAGACAAGACAGTTTAATGTATACAAATATACGTCTCAACAAATGTTAAATTCTGCTGGCGGCGTATAGCCGTTCGCGCGTCGACTTAGACCGTTAATATTTCGGTCATCCTGATCTGGCGGGTGTTGTAAAAAGTTCGCCTACTCAGCTGCTGCGCTGAGCGACGTCTCGACATCGCCGAGAAATCCACCTGATTGGCGCTGCCACAACCGCGCATAGAGACCGCCTGCGGCGACGAGCTCCACATGCCGGCCCTCCTCGACGATCCGGCCCCGGTCGATCACGATGAGGCGGTCGAGGGCTGCGATCGTCGAGAGCCGGTGGGCGATGGCCAGCACGGTCTTGCCCGCCATCAGCGTGTCGAGGCTCTCCTGGATCGCGGCCTCGACCTGGCTGTCGAGCGCCGAGGTCGCCTCGTCGAGGATCAGGATCGGCGCATCCTTGAGGATGACGCGGGCGATGGCGATGCGCTGGCGCTGGCCGCCGGAAAGCTTGACGCCGCGCTCGCCGACCTGTGCGTCGTAGCCTTTGCGCCCCTTGTGGTCGACGAGCTCTGCGATGAACCCGTCGGCCTGGGCAAGGCGTGCGGCGCGCTCGATCTCGGCTTGGGTCGCGTCGGGCCGGCCATAGGCGATGTTGTCCCGGATCGAGCGGTGCAGGAGCGACGTGTCCTGCGTGACCATCGCGATGGCGCCGCGCAGGGAATCCTGGGTCACATTGGCGATATCCTGGCCGTCGACCAGGATGCGGCCCGACTCCACCTCGTGCAGGCGCAGGAGCAATGCGGTGATCGTGGTCTTGCCCGCGCCGCTGACACCGACGAGCCCGACCTTCTCGCCGGGCGCGATACGGAACGAGAGGTCGTCGATGATGCGCGCGTCGCCGCGGCCGTAATGGAAACCGACATGATCGAACCGGATCTCGCCGCCGGGTACCGCGAGCGTCGCGGCGGCGGGCCGATCCGTGATGGCGTGCGGCCGCGAGATGGTCTGCATGCTCTCCTGGATCACGCCGACATTCTCGAAGATGCCGCGCACAGTCTGCATTACCCAGCCGGACATCGCGATGAGGCGCAGGACCAGGGCGAGGCCGGCGGCGCCCTCCCCCGTCGTCAACCCTCCACGCTGCCACAGCACGAGGCACATCGTGGCGGTGGCGACGATGAGCGTGCTGTTGAGGATGCCGAGCAGCGTCGTCGTCGAGGTCACGAGGCGGAACTGGTGCAGGTACGCCTTGGTGTGGACGTCCACCGCTTCGCGCACGGCTGCGCGCTCCTCCCTGGTGCGGGCGAAGAGCTTCACGGTGAGGATGTTGGTGTAGCTGTCGACGACGCGCCCGATCAGCGCCGAGCGGGTGTCGGCGGTGGCGAGGGAGCGCGAGCGGGCGCGCGGGACGAACCAACGGGTAAGCGCCGCATAGGCCATCACCCAGACGACCACCGGCAATGCGAGCCAGAGCGAGATCGAGCCGAACAGGCCCACCGCCGTTACGGCGTAGATCGCGACGTAGAGCAGCGTGTCGATGAACACGACGGCGAGCTCGCGCACCGCCGGCCCGACCTGCACGACCCGGTTGGCGAGGCGGCCCGCGAAATCGGCCTGGAAATAGGAGAGCGAGTGGCCGAGCGTATAGATATGGGTGCGCCAGCGGATCTGGTTCGTCGCCTGCGGCACGAGCAGCTGGTTCGAGAGAAGCTCGTGCAGCCAAATCGAGATCGGGCGCACCACCAGGACCATCGCGGCGGCCAGGGCGAGCTGCCAGCCATGGTCGGCGAGCAGCGTCGCCTTGTTGGCGGTATTGAGAAGGTCCACGAACCATCCCATCAGGAGGTAGAGCGAGGCCTCCACCGTGCCGGCGATGAGGGCGATGACGAACAGCAGCGCGAGCGCGCCGCGCATCGGCTTCAGGTAGAAGCCGGCAAAGCCCGTAACGCTCTTGGGCGGCATGCGCTCGTCGTCGAAGGGCGCGAAGGGATCGATGCGGCGCTCGAGCCAATCGAGGAACATGCAGAACTTTCGGATGGCGGCGATCGCACCGCGGGATTGACTGACCCGGATGTAGGCCGACTTGACGCAGGGCCAACCGGGGGGCGATGCCGCAGACGACAACCCGAGCCAGCTGCAACCATGTTCCGCCTCGCCCTCTACCAGCCCGACATCCCGCAGAATACCGGCACCATGCTGCGGCTCGCCGCCTGCCTCGGGCTTGCCGTCGAGATCATCGAGCCGGCCGGCTTCGATGTCTCGGACCGTCATCTGCGCCGCTCGGGCCTCGATTATCTCGACCACGTCGCGATCACGCGGCACCGGTCGTGGGACGCCTTCTCGGAATGGCGCGAGGAAGTGGGCATCCGCCTCGTCCTCGCCACCACGAAGGGGGCGACCACCTATGCCGACTTCGCCTTCGCGCCCGGCGATTGCCTTCTGATGGGCCGTGAATCGGCCGGCGTTCCGGATGGCGTCCACGCGGCAGCCGATGCGCGAGTGTTGGTGCCGATCCGTCCGGGCCTGCGTTCGCTCAACGTCGCGGTCGCGGCCGGGATGATCCTCGGCGAGGCGATGCGCCAGGGCGGGGCGTGGCAATCGTCCTCCACTGGCATGCCGACTGCCTGAGGACGGGACATGCGTATCCTTCTGGTCAATCCGAATACCCTGTCGTCCGTCACGGAGCTCGTGACGGACCATGTCCGGCGGGTTGCCGGCAACGCCGCGGAGTTCGTGCCCGTCACCGGCCGCTTCGGTGCGCGCTACATCGCGAGCCGGGCCGCCTCGGCGATCGCCGCACATGCCGCCCTCGATGCCCTCGCCGAGCATGGCGAGGGCTGCGATGCCGTCTATCTCGCCTGTTTCGGCGATCCCGGACTGGCGGCGCTGAAAGAGATCTCGCCGGTGCCCGTCATCGGCATGGCCGAGGCCTCATGCCGGGTGGCGGCGGAAGGGCGCCGGCGCTTCGCCATCGTCACCGGTGGTATCCTTTGGGGACCGATGCTGACGGAGTTCGTCGCGTCCCTCGGACTCGCCGACCGGCTCGCCGCCGTCAGGACCATCGCGCCGACCGGCGACCGCATCGCCAGCGACCCCGACGCGGCTCTTGCAGAGCTCGCCGCCGCGTGCCGGCAATGCGCATTGGAGGATGGCGCCGAGGTAGTGATCCTCGGCGGTGCCGCCCTCGCCGGCCTTGCCGAGCGCATTCAGCCGGACGTACCTGTGCCGGTCCTCTGTTCCGTCGCCACCGGTACGCGGGCCGTCCTGGCGGCGGCACGGGCCCGCTCCGCCGGGAGGGTGGCCTTCCCGGCGGTCGACAGCATCGGTCTCGGTCCTGCCCTCGCTCGCCGCCTCAGCGCGGGAGAGTCGTCGCCAGGCTGACGGGCTGGCCTGCCCGGCAGCGCTACTCCGCCGCCACGAGCATCGGCGCCGCGGCCTTCTCGACCTCGACGAGATTGTCCGAGAAGGTGCCGGCTCGTCCCAGACCGCAATGCTTGTCCGAGCTGATCGCGTTGACCGAGGCGCCCGAGGAGGCCGCGCTCGTCCAATGCCCGACATTGGCCATGACGAGTCCCGGTACCACGTCCTCGCTGAGTTCGGCCGGTCCCTCGAACGAGCCGCGATCGTTGAAGACCCGCACCTGCTCGCCCGGCAGGATCCCGCGCGCCGCGGCGTCGGCGGGGTTGATCATCACCCGCAACGCGCCCTGCCGCGCCTTCTTGTGCTCCTCGTTGGCGTATTGCGAATTGAGGAAGGCGTGGGGCTTGGGCGAGACGATGCTGAGCGGATAGCGCAGCGCCTGATCCGGGTTCGATGCGGCCGATTCGTAGGGCGGCACGTAATCCGGCAGCGGATCGACATATTCGCCCGGCTGCATCGCCTCGTACATCGAGCGCCAGACCGGGATGACGAAGTTGCCGCCCTCAGCCATGCTCGACTTGAACTCGCATTTGCCGGATGCGGTCTTGAAGTTGCCCTCCGCATGGGGGGCGCGCTCGCCCGGCAGCCCGACATTGAGCCGCGCCCAGCCCTTCTCCTTTAGGAGGTCATAGGTGATGCCCTGGAGCTGGGGTGCGTCCCAATCGTAGAAGTCGAGGAGCATCTCCTCCTCGGTCCGGTCCCAGTAATCGTCGGTGAAGCCCATGGTCCTGGCGAGCCGCCGGAACATCTCGACATTGGGGACGCATTCGCCCGGCGCCGCGATCGCGGGCTGGTTGAGCATCAGGTAGAGGTGTCCCCAGGTCACCATGATGTCGAGCTGCTCGCCCTGCATCGTCGCCGGCAACAGAATGTCGGCGTATTTCGCCGTATCGGTGACGAACAATTCGCTCACTACCGTGAACAGGTCCTCCCGCTTGAGGCCCTCGACGATCTTGGCCTGGGCCGGCGCCTGCGAAACTGGATTGGAATTGTAGACGAAGAGCGACTGGACCGGAGGATCGAGGGCGAGCTCCCCGGTGAGCGCCGCGCCGAGGTCGAGCTCGTTGATGACGCGGGTGCCCGGCTTGATCCAGTCGGGGCGACAGATGCGATCGAACCGGGTCGGGAATTCCCAGATCGGCATCTCCATCGTGCCGCCGCCGACATGGCGCCAGGCGCCGACGAGTGCCGGCAGGCAGGTGATCGCCCGGATCGCCTGGCCGCCGCCATGGCTGCGCTCGAGCGCCACCCCCTGGCGGATCGCCGAGGGCCGGGCCGTGGCGTATTCGCGGGCGAGCGTGCGGATGTCCTCGGCCGGAATGCCGGTGATCTCAGAGACGCGCTCGGGCGGGTACTCCGCGGCGCGGCCCTTCAGTTCCTCGTAGCCGATCGTGTAGCGGTCGACGTAATCTTGGTCGACGAGCCCCTCGGCGATGATGACGTTCATCATGCCGAGCGCCAGGGCGCCGTCGGTGCCGGGCTTGATCGCGATGTGCCAATCCGCCGCCTTCGCCGTGCGCGACTTCACCGGATCGATCACGACGATCTTGGCGCCCTTCTTCTGGGCTTCGAGGAGGAACGGCCAACCATGCAGGTTGGTGCTGATCATGTTCATGCCCCAGACGATGATGTACTTCGCATAGGCGAAGCTCTCGATGTCGAGGCCGCCGGTGCCGCCCACCGTCATGTGCCAGGCCGTGGACGAGCCGGATTCGCAATAGGTCTTCTCGGCGACCGAGGCGCCGAGCCGGTTGAAGAAGGCGTCGCCCGCCGTCAGTCCGTTGAGGGTGCCCTGATGCCCGAGATAGGCGTGCGGCATGATCGCCTCGGCGCCGTAGGTGCCGATGATGTCGGTCCAGCGCGTCTTGATCTCGGTGAGCGCCTCGTCCCAGGAGATGCGGGCGAAGGCACCGCTCCCCTTCGGACCGACCCGCTTCATCGGATAGAGGATGCGGTCAGGGTTGTAGTGGTGGTCGGCGAAGTCGTTGAGCTTCACGCACAGACCGCCGCGGGTCATCGGGTGATCGCGGTCTCCGGTAACGTCGACGAGCTTGCCGTCCTCGACGTGATACAGGAACGCGCAGGTATCGGGACAGTCGTGGGGGCATACGCCGCGGACGATCGTCTGCTCGCTCGGACCTGACATCGAAAGCCTCCAGAAACCAGGATCGCGACGACCAGTCGTCACGCGATCGAATCCACCGACGAATCGTCAGGCTAGAGGCATTTCAAACTGTTGCAAACAGTCTCGCTGCCGTCCGATGCGCTGCTCGGCGCCGGAGTTTTGGACATCGCGCATCGTCCTTGGGCATCGCCGCTGGTTCTCGGTGCAAAGTCCTCGATCGCCCGACCCCTGATGACGGTGGCTTTCCGAATTGACGCCGGTTGCGCCCGATGGCTAAGCCAAGGCCCATGACCATGCCGAACACCACGCATCCGCTTCCCTCGGAGGCCGACCTCGCCGCGCTGAAGGGCCAGGCGGAGACGTGGTTCGCCACCCTTCGCGACCGCATCGTCGGCGCCCTTGAGACGCTCGAATCCGAGGCGGCGGGGCCGTTCTTCCCGGAAGCTCCCGTCGAGCCGGGACGGTTCGAGAAGACGCCGTGGACGCGGACCGACCATACCGGCAGTCATGGCGGCGGCGGCACCATGGCGATGATCAAGGGCCGGGTGTTCGAGAAGGCGGGCGTCCACGTCTCGACGGTCTATGGCGAGTTCGCCCCCGAGTTCCGCGCCCAGATGCCGGGCGCCGCCGAGGATCCGCACTTCTTCGCCACCGGCATCTCGCTGATCGCGCATCCGTGGAACCCGAACGTTCCGACCGTGCACATGAATACCCGCTTCGTCGTGACGACGAAGGCCTGGTTCGGCGGGGGCGCCGACCTCACCCCCGTGCTCGACCGGCGGCGAACCCAGGAAGACCCCGACACCCTGGCCTTCCACGCCGCCATGAAGGCCGCCTGCGACGCCCATCCGGCCGCGGATTACGCGCGCTACAAGGCGTGGTGCGAGGAATATTTCCACGTGAAACACCGCAGCGAGCCCCGCGGCATCGGCGGAATCTTCTACGACTATCATTGGACCGGCGAGCCTGAGGCCGACCTCGCCTTTACCCGCGACGTCGGCGGCGCCCTGCTCGAAGCCTATCCGGCCATCGTCCGAGCCAATGTCTCCACTCCCTGGACCGAGGCCGACCGCTACGAGCAGCAGGTTCGGCGCGGCCGCTACGTCGAGTTCAACCTGCTCCACGACCGAGGCACGATCTTCGGCCTCAAGACCGGCGGCAACGTCGCCTCGATCCTGTCCTCGCTGCCGCCCACCGTGCGCTGGCCGTGAGCCGCGACGCAGAGCCGGCCGAGAACCTTCCCACCCGCTTCGCTCCCCAGCAGGAGGCGGCGCTGAAGACCATCTCCGCCTGGCGCAAGGGCGGCGGAGCGCAGGTGTTCCGCCTGTTCGGCTATGCCGGCACCGGCAAGACCACCCTGGCCCGCAGGATCGCCGACGATGTCGATGGCGCCGTGGTGTTCGGCGCCTTCACCGGAAAGGCGGCCTCGGTGATGCGCCAGAAGGGCTGCCATGACGCCGCGACGATCCACAGCCTGATCTACCGCACCAAGGAGACCGAGGACGGTGGCCCGGCCTTCACCCTCAACCGCTCCGGCCCTGCCGCCAAGGCCGAACTGATCGTCATCGACGAGTGCTCGATGGTGGATTCGGATCTCGGCAACGATCTCCTTTCCTTCGACAAGCCGGTGCTGGTGCTCGGCGACCCGGCCCAGTTGCCGCCGGTGCGCGGCGGCGGCTTCTTCACGGAGGCCGAGCCCGACGTGATGCTCACCGATGTCCATCGCCAGGCCGCCGACGACCCGATCGTCCGCATGGCGATGACGGTGCGCGAGGGCGGGCGCCTCTCTGTCGGCACCTACGGCGAGAGCCGCGTGGTCTCGCGGCGCGACGTCGACCCGAGCTTGGTTCTGGAGGCCGATCAGGTTCTCGTCGGCCTCAACAAGACGCGCCGGCTCTACAACAACCGCCTGCGCGAACTCGCCGGACATACCGATACGATGCCGGCTGTGGGCGAGAAGCTGGTCTGTCTCAGGAACGACCGTACCAAGGGCCTGCTCAACGGCTCGACCTGGACGGTGCAGGCCCTGCGCGCCTCGCCGCGCCCCGACACGATCCGCCTCGACGTGGTGCCCGAGGACGACCCGGCCCTGCGGCGGCGCGCCGTCGACATCAAGGTCCTGCGCGCGGTGATCGAGGGCTCGGAGGCCGAGATCCCGGCCTATCAGCGCCGCGAGACCGACGAGTTCACCTACGGCTACGCTCTCACCGTTCACAAGGCGCAGGGCTCGCAATGGGACGACGTCGTGCTCTTCGACGAATCCTACGCGTTCCGCGAGCACAGGGCGCGCTGGCTCTATACCGGCCTGACGCGGGCGGCGCGGTCTCTGACCGTGGTCGTGTGAGACGCGCGGTGGCAATTGCCTGACCGACGCCATACCTGATTTCGAGACCGACGCGGTTCGGCCCGGAGTTCCCTTTGCCACACAACGAATCCACCTTGCCCCAGATGCATGCCACAACGATCCTCATGGTCCGCAAGGGCGGCCGGGTGGTGATCGGCGGCGACGGGCAGGTCAGCCTTGGGCAGACCATCGTGAAGGGCAATGCCCGCAAGGTCCGGCGCCTCGCCAAGGGCGCGGTCATCGGCGGCTTCGCCGGGGCCACGGCCGACGCCTTCACGCTGTTCGAGCGGCTGGAGGCCAAGCTCGACCAATATCCCGGCCAGCTCACCCGCGCCTGTGTCGAGCTGACCAAGGACTGGCGCACCGACCGCTACCTGCGCCGCCTGGAGGCGATGATGCTGGTCGCCGACAAGGACGTCAGCCTTCTGCTCTCGGGAGCCGGTGATGTGCTGGAGCCGGAGACGGGCGTCATGGCGATTGGCTCGGGCGGAAACTTTGCCCTGGCCGCAGCCCGGGCACTCGAGGACGGCCCTGACGACGCAGAAGTCGTCGTTCGGAAGGCGATGCGTATTGCTGCGGAGATCTGCGTCTACACGAATGGCAATCTCGTCGTCGAAACACTGGAAGCGGCTGGCTAGGCCAAATGGGGTTAACTGATAGGCAAGCTGAATGGTTTAAGCCCATCGTCTGAGAGACGATTAGCGGCGAGTTGTCATGAGCATACGATCGAAGATTCTGGCCTTCGTCACCCTCTGCAGCCTAGTCACGCTGTTAGTTGCGGGCATCAGCGCGATGACGCTCAGGACGTTCAACGAGGCGATCACCGAGACGAAGGAAGCCTCCCAGCGATCCCTCAACGCGGCCAACCTCAATCGCCTGGTCACCAGTGTCGTCGTCGAAGCCCGAGGCATCTACGCCGCCAAGGATGTCGCGGACGCAAAGAAATACGCCGAGCGCCTCATCAAGAACCTCGATGCGATGAACGCACTCCTGGCGCAATGGGGCGGCGTCGTCCCGGAGATCGAGCGCCCGCTGTTCGACAAGGTGATCAAGGGCGCTGCCGATTTCACGATCCTGCGCAAGGAAACGGCGCGGCTCGGAACCGAGGTGTCGCCGAAGGCTGCGGCCGATCAGGGGTTCAACGAGCTCAATCGCGCCAACCGCCAAGCCTTCCAGGATAGCATCGACGCTCTTTCCGCCAGCGGCCTGGCACAGGTCGAAGCGATCGATAAGCACACAGATACACTCTACGACTCGCGTCTTATGCTCCTCATCGGCCTCGCGATTGGTGGCGCAATCTGCTGCGTTGTGGTCGGCGGCCTCGTCGGAGACCGGATGATCGCCCGTCCTCTCGCAATTGTGTCGGACAGCATCCGTCGTCTCGCTTCGGGTGACCACGATCTGCCTCACGTCCAGCCGCGGCGCGATGAGATCGGCGCGATCTGGGCGAGCATGACTGTCTTCGCAAACGCCATGAAGGAGAGTGCCGCCTCTCGCGCCAGCCTCGCCAACGAGACGGTCGCCGCTCAGGAGCGCCGCCGCGCCGAAATGCGGGGCCTCGCGGACGGCTTCCAGGGCAGCGTCGGCGCCCTCGTCGAGACCCTGTCGGGCTCAGCCTCCGAGATGGAGCGTACAGCCCAAGCCATGGCTGCCGATGCCGATCAAACAAACCGGCATTCCAGCGCCGTCATGAACGCCGCCAACGAGACGGCGATGAACGTCCAGTCCGTCGCCGCCGCCACCGAAGAACTCGCCGCCACCGCCAACGAGATCGGCATGCAGGTCGCCCAGACGTCGGCCGCCGCCGCGAGCGCGGTGGAGAGCACCAGGCGCACCAATGACCGCGTCCAGGCCCTGGCAGAAAGTGCCTCGCGGATCGGCGACGTCGTCGCCCTGATCTCCAGCATTGCCGGGCAGACCAACCTCCTCGCTCTCAATGCGACGATCGAGGCCGCGCGGGCTGGAGAGGCGGGCCGGGGCTTCGCCGTCGTCGCCTCCGAGGTCAAGGAACTCGCGTCCCAGACCGCCAGGGCCACCGACGAGATCACCACTCAGATCGCGGCGATCCAGAACGCGACGCGCGAGACGGTCGGCGCCATCGCGGAGATCGGTACGACCATCGGATCGGTCCACAATATCGCGGTCGGCGTCGCTGCAGCGGTGGAGGAGCAGCAGGTCGCCACCCAGGAGATCGCCCGCAGCGTCAGCGACGCCGCTCGCGGCACCCAGGCGGTGACCGAGACGATGGGCCAGGTCCAGGAGGCCGCGATCCAGGCCGGCGCCCGCGCAGCCCAGGTCCTCGGTGCGGCCGGCGGCCTCGTCCGGCAGTCGAAGGCCATGGCCGTCGAGGTGGACAGCTTCGTCGGCGGCGTACGCGCTGCCTGACGTCCGGATACGGCGGGCTGGCCTCCGGGCTCATCCCGCCTACGGCGTTGTGTGCGGGCCGAGACATCGTTTTTGCGGCGTGCCCTGTGGTACTCCGCGGAATGATGCTTAGATCGTGATCGTGCCCAGCGACCCTATTACCATTCAGCCTCCTGCCGGATCGTTCCCCGGCCCTACCGCCGGCGCGGAACGGCTATGATAGACCGTCTGCTCCTCGACCGAGCGGTCGCACGAGGGATCGTCACCGAGAGCCAGGCCCTGGCGTTGCTCGATCTTGGCCAGGAACCGGCGCTTAAGTTGGCGGATCCACCGAACGACGACGAGCGGCTTCGCTTCGTTTCCGGCTTCGCCGACATCTTCGTGACGATCGGGCTGCTCCTGTTCCTGGGCACCTCCGCCTACATCGCGTCCGAGACGATCGGCGACGCCTTCGGCAGCGCGCTGGTGGCAGCCATGTCCTGGGGGCTCGCGGAATTCTTCACTCGCCGCCGACGCATGGCGTTGCCGAGCATTGTCCTGCTCGTGGCCTTCGCGACGGCGAGTTTCTCGGCCGTGGTCTTCCTCTTCGCCGGGGCTAAGGCCGTCGGCATCCCGCCGTTCGGGATCGTTGCACCGAACCTCGACGCGCCGCTGCCGGTGGCTGCCGCAGCTCTCGGCACGCTTGGCCTCGTCGCCCTCCACTATCGCCGCTTCCAGGTGCCTATCACCATTGCGGCCGGCACCGCGGCACTTGCCGGGACCCTTGTCGCACTCGTCTTCGCGCTCGCGCCGGATTTCGCCGAGCGAAGCCAAAACGGCCTCTTGATCGTTGCCGGCCTCGCGATCTTCGCCTTCGCCATGCGCTACGACATCTCGGACCCGGAGCGGACATCGCGGGCGACCGACACGGCGTTCTGGCTCCACCTGCTGGCCGCGCCGCTCATCGTTCATCCTGTCCTATCCGCCATGACGGCGGGCTCCGGTGGTTTCACCGGATCGGCTGCGGCGGGCCTCGTCCTCGCCGTCGTCCTGGTTCTGGCGCTGGTCGCGCTGGTCACCGACCGCCGCGCTATCCTGGTGGCTGGGATGACCTACACGGTGATCGCCTTCGGCACTCTGATCCGCGATTTAGGGTACGCCAACCGTTCGCTCCCCTTGAGTCTGCTGGCCCTTGGCGCCTTCGTGCTGCTCCTCAGCGCGGGCTGGCATCCCTTGCGCGGCCTGATCCTGCGCGCCCTCCCCCGCGGCCTTGCGGCACGGCTGCCTCATCCCGTCGGAACCCGATGACCACCTTCTCTCCCCGTGAGATCGTCTCCGAGCTCGATCGCTTCATCGTCGGCCAGAACGATGCCAAGCGCGCCGTCGCTATCGCCCTGCGCAACCGCTGGCGCCGCCAGCAGCTCACCGGCCCGTTGCGCGAAGAGGTCGCCCCGAAAAACATCCTGATGATCGGGCCGACCGGATGCGGGAAAACCGAGATCGCTCGTCGCCTCGCGAGGCTCGCCGGCGCTCCTTTCCTTAAGATCGAGGCGACGAAGTTCACCGAGGTCGGCTATGTCGGCCGCGACGTCGAGCAGATCGTGCGCGACCTCGTCGAGGTCGGCATCGGCCTCAAGCGCGAGGAACGGCGGCGCGGCGTCCAGGCCAAGGCGGAGGCGGCGGCGGAGTCCCGCATCCTCGATGCCCTCGTCGGCCCGACGGCGAGCCAGGCGACCCGCGACGCCTTTCGCCGGAAGCTGCGGGCAAGCGAACTCGACGACAAGGAGGTCGAGATCGAGCTGTCGGGAGGGTCGCCTTCCGGGCTGCCGATGTTCGAAATTCCGGGAATGCCCGGCGCCTCCATGGGCGCCGTCAACCTCGGCGACATGCTCGGCAAGGCCCTCGGCGGGGGCAAAGGCAAGCCGCGCCGGATGACGGTTCGCGACGCCTATGCACCGTTGCTGGCTGAAGAATCCGACAAGCTCGTGGATGCCGAATCCTTGACCCAGGACGCCGTCCGCGATGTCGAGGAGAACGGCATCGTCTTCCTCGACGAGATCGATAAGATCTGTGCCGGTGAAGGCCGCTCGTCGGCCGATGTCTCCCGCGAAGGCGTACAGCGGGATCTCCTGCCGCTGATCGAGGGAACGACGGTGGCGACGAAGCACGGGCCGGTGAAGACCGACCACATCCTGTTCATCGCGTCCGGCGCCTTCCACGTTTCGAAGCCCTCCGATCTCCTGCCCGAACTGCAGGGTCGGCTGCCGATCAGGGTCGAGCTTCAGCCCCTCACCGTCGAGGATTTCAAGCAGATCCTCACGACCACCGAAGCGAGCCTGATCAAGCAGACGGTTGCGCTGATGGCGACGGAGGGCGTGACGCTCGACTTCTCCGAGGACGCCATCGACGCGCTGGCAAGGGTCGCGGTCGACGTGAACAACGCCGTCGAGAATATCGGTGCGCGCCGGCTGCAGACCGTGCTCGAACGGGTTATCGACGAAATCTCGTTCTCGGCCACCGACCGCTCGGGGGAGACAGTGCCGATCGACGCGGCCTATGTGCGCGACCGCGTCGCCAGTCTCGCTGCCAATACCGATCTCAGCCGCTTCATCCTCTGACCGCCCTTCAGCCCTCTTGCCCTTCGGCGATCGCTGTGGCCAGCGTATGGGCGAAGGCCTCCGCTCCCGTCTTCCAGAGTGGGTAATCCGTCGCGTAGCAGGTCATGACCCGATGAAACTGGCGATGCGCCTTGCCGAAGGCCGTATCGTGCAGCCCGCAACGACTGAAGTAGCGGCCGATCTCGCAGGCATCCGCATTCGCTGCTTCTTCCTTCCAGGCCACGGGAAGCGGCTGGTGCATCAGGATGCGGCAGGTCTCGACCACGGTGAGATGACTGGCATAGGTGCCGAGAAGCGACTGAGGCGAACGGGTCGCCACCGGAACCTCGTAGGTGTCGAGCCATGACCTTACGTCGCTCGCAGGCATCGGCCTGGCGATGCCGTAACCCTGCGCGAACTCGACGCCGAGGATCATCAGGGCGTCGAGGATCTCGGCGGTCTCGACCCCTTCGACCACGAGGGTTTTGCCGAGGCCCCGCGCCAGTGAGATCAGGCTCAATGCGAACTGAAGGTCGTGCGGCGACTTGGCGAGCCCGCGCGCGAAACCCTGGTCGAGCTTGAGAATGTCGACTGGCAGGGTCTTGATATTGATGAGCGAGGCATGGGCAGTGCCGATGTCGTCGAGGGCGACGCGGATGCCGAGGCCCCTTATCCGAGCCAGGCTTTCGATCATGCCGGCCTCGTTCTCGATGAGGCCATTCTCGAGGACCTCAAGGACGAGACGGGAGGCCGGGTAGCCGTGCTTGCCCAGCCCACGCGTCACGATGGCCAAGAAGGCGTCGTCGAGGAACAGGAAACGCTCGGCATTGATCGAGACGTAGAACGTCTCTTCCGGTCCGCCCAGGTCCGCCATCACGGCGAGGGATTGATCGAGCATCGTCTCGAACAACCGAAGGCGTGCGCTGTCGGGAAGGCCGGCGAGGAAATCGGCCGTCGCGCCGTAGCCGGTCTCGTCGACGAGTCTCGCCAAAGCCTCGAAGCCGGCGACCCGTCCGCTACGGGCATCGATGATCGGCTGGAACGCCGGCCGGATCGAGCGGCCGGGTCCGCAGATCTCCGCAACTATGTCCGCTGAGGGTCTCCGCCGGGGCATCGACGCTCCTGATGTCTTCGAACAACCCATGCGGGCGACGTCGAGCGAGCGATGCTGCCGTTAGCGGCAAGGTGGGATCTCGCTTGCAGGTTAACTCGGAGGATAGGTGGCCTGCCTTAAAGCAAAGTTACGGCTTAAGCCGGATGGATGATCGCGTTGCGTCTCTTCGCCGTGAGTTCCTGTTACGCCGCCACGGCACGAAGGAAGCGTTCGATTTCGGCTTCGAGTCCTGCCGCCACAGTCTCGACGGAGGTCGCGGTCTCCTGAACGCTGGCCGCCATGGCGGCCGTACGCTGCGAGACGTCCGTGACCGTGTCGAGGTCTCGGGCGATGGCGACCGAAGTTCCCGCTGTTTCGCCGGCATTGCGCGAGATCTCTCCGGTGGCCGCGCCCTGGGCGGTGACCGCATCGGCCAGATCCGCTGTGGTCGTGCTGATCGTCGCCATCCGGCCGGTCACACGGCCGATTGCCTCGACGGCGGTGCCGGTGGACATCTGGACGGAAGCGATCTGGTTGGCGATCTCGTCGGTGGCCTTGGCTGTCTGGCTCGCGAGCTGCTTGACCTCCGAGGCGACCACGGCGAAGCCGCGG